>Ga0129312_1000273_pt1 | contig 49777 bp, 50 predicted proteins | sample O827metagenome_FD_94434 | JGI IMG/M metagenome (GOLD analysis project Ga0129312, IMG submission 94434) | Orangutan group fecal microbial communities from Wisconsin, USA - O827 metagenome | ecosystem: Host-associated > Mammals > Digestive system > Large intestine > Fecal | place: USA: Wisconsin... | reverse complement strand
TTACGCTCTTTTGGCTTTAAAGAGGTTACGCCGATAATGCCGATTTTCACACCATTAATGTTTTTTATGAAATAGGGATTAAAGCCGTCCATATATTTTTCTGTGGATTTATAGGTTACATTGGCACAAACAGGCTCAAAAGCCGCATTATTTATTATATCAGCGAGCTGGCGATTTGATTTTTCCGAAGTTCCGTCACCGAAAGGAACACGAAAATCGTTATTGCCAGGCACCCATGCATCATAACCCATTGCACAGAAAATATCCCTTTCGACCATGCCGGAAAAGCTCTGATATTCGCCTCTGAGAAATATATCGCCGCTGTCCAAAAGAAGGATATTTTTCTCTTTTCTACGGATTTCATTCACAACGGTGCTGTATTGCGGAAGTGAATCTATATTTCCATGAATATCATTTGTATGAAGAACTGTCAATTTGAACAAAGCCGATTTTTTCATAATGATCATCTCCATAAAATAAATTTACTGCACTTTTATGATAGCAAATGGCCGCATTTATTTATATCACAGAGGTGTTAAAAAACTGTTTAATTATTGTAAATCAACCAAAAATATTAACGAAATTTCAGTCACAATATTATATAATATTCATATTGTCCAATTGGTTGGATTTTTGTACAATCAGAATAGTAGAGTATATTGCTTTACATATAAGGTATATTGTTTAATTTAAGGAGGAAAAATTATGTGCGAAAATAAACATGAATGTCCCTGTGTAAAGGTAGATTGCAAAACCACGGAAAATGCTGTGATTGCGTTGCTGCTCACAATGCCGCAGGCTCACTTACATACTGCGTAAATCAGGCAATGCAGGCTAAGAAATAATGAAAAACTTTAACGAAAAAAGCGTACCGATTGGTACGCTTTTATACTATCTATACTATTTTGAATATATCCTCTAATTTTTCGATTTCATATGTACTTCTGATTTCTTCCGACGGCTCTGCTTTATGCGGATTATACCAACAGGTATCTATATCAGCTCTATTTCCGCCGAGAATATCGGACGAAAGCGAATTTCCTATCATAAGTGTTTCTTTTATATTACAATCCTTTATATGCGATACAACATAGTCAAAAAAGCCAACCATCGGTTTCTGCACGCCGACTTCATCGGAAACAAAAATATCTTCGAAGCAGTCATACATTCCGGCAAGCTTTAATCTGGAAATCTGCATTTCTTTAATGCCGTTGCTTGCGGCAAAAACACGATAGCCCATATCATGGAGCCGTTTTATTATCTCCGGCGAATTTTCCACCGACTCTGCACCGAGATAAAGATATTTTCTGTATTCGGCTTCCCATTCCTCGCCATCTGCCGTTATGCCGAGCTTAGCCATTGCTATGGCAAAGCGTGTATTGAACAAATTGTTTATATCAATTTCTCCATGCTCGTATTTATACCAAAGCTCATTATTTACCTTTCTGTAAACCTTTGACGTTGTGTCAAAATCCTTTATGCCACGGGATTTAAAGAGCTGTTTAAGCGAGCTTTCCTCATTCGAATCAAAATCGAGAAGTGTGTCATCAATATCGAACAAAAGAATAGGATAAATCATTTCTGCTCCTTTGCCATACGTTCATTGAAATGCTTTTTAATGCACCGGAATGTTTCATCGCTGAGGTCATGCTCGATTTTGCAAGCATCTTCAAGCGCCGTAGCCTTACTGACACCGATAGAAACCAACATTTTTGAAATAATAGTATGTCTTTCGTATATTCTTTCGGCAACCTCCAGACCTTCATCTGTGAGAGAAATATGGTTTTCACCGTTTACAAGAATAAAGCCCTTATCCTTCATCTGTTTAAGTGCAACGGAAACCGTAGGTCTTGAGTAATTAAAATAATTGCATATATCAATAGCGTGTACATCGGGCTGTTTACGTTTAAGCACCAATATCGCTTCAAGATAGTTTTCAACTGCTTCGGTAACTGCCATAAAATCACTTCCTTAATTATAATTATTTCCTAATACCTAAAAACCCTTATTTTATAAGTATACAATAAAGATCAAATTTTTTCAATCAAATTTTATTTTTTTATATGTAATCAGCTTATATAATGACAAATTTGTATAACTTATGCCTTTTTATCGGCATGTTTTTTAAGCGATATGACAAGATACCTTATCCAGATAATTATTGCAGCTCCGTTAAGGAAAAGCGAAAGATAGTCCAGCTCAAGCTTAGACGGGCCTACAACAAAGTCATAGAAATTCCAGACGGTTGCGATCGCGAGTATTAAAGTTATTAAAAAGATTGTTGATTTTTTAGACATATTTATTCTCCGTTAAACAATATTATAAATTCTAAGTCGAAAACTTGTCATGACTTTTACGTCACGCACAAGTTTTTACAATATTAGAGGGCGTTGAAACGCCCTCATGTTCTATCCTTATTTTATTTATTGCCGATTATTTTTGTTACCTTTTCCTCCGACGAGGCAAGCTTATCATCTTCTATATACACATTGATTGATTTAATTATCTCACCTGTATCATAGACATATTTTGTAAAATAAATCATGCTGTCGCCGCCGCCATAGTTCTTCCACTGTGTTTCATAAACATAACGCACGTTGTTCTCTATCTTTTCCTGTGTTCCTATCCATGAAGGATATTCCCAATAGCGTTTTGATACCTCGTTTGATACCTCCGCATCAACGTCAACGTATTCCTTTTCGGCATTTTCGGCTATCCTTGCACTTCTGCCTATTTTATTGAGATACGCCTTTGCATAGGTTCTTTCCTGTGATGTCAGATTATTACTATCGCTTTCCGAAATCGACAGCACTCTGTTATAAAGGCTCTGTGGAAACATATCCTTAATCGACTGGACATAACCACTGCCGTCAGTCGGTACAGAATAGTTCTTAAGCTGATAACCGGAGTCCTTTGAATATCCGAAGGTCATAACCACCGGAATTGTTCCCGTACCGGCAACCTTTACGAATGTATCGTTCTCAAAGCCGTATTCGCCGTACATTGTAAGGGCATAAACGACCGTATCTCCGCCAACAGAGCTTGTATCAAGCACTATATGCCCCTCTGTTTCGAGCTCGCCCTCCAAATACATACCCTCATTGCCTGTAAAAACAGCCTCACCTACAGCCGAATCCAGTTCTGCATCAATATTCTTAGCTGACTGGGAAGCCACACTGTTATTGGCGATTTTAATGCGAAAGCTCTCTGTGCTTGATAAACTGTTTGAGTCCGTAACCTCTATTATTACGCTTTCATCTGAATTATCGCTTTCCGATGCAGTACCTTCATCAATAGCCGAACTTTCTTCCTTTGGTGTGGCTGACGAATCCGAATTATTCGCAATCGCCATTTTTGATGTTTCTTTATCTGCTGTTTCAACCGAATCTGCCGATTTGCCGGCTGAACAGCCGCTCAGCACAAGCGCTGCAAGCATAAATCCAATTGGAATTTTACAAAATTTCTTCATGGCCTAACCACTTCCACTCCTTAATATACAGGTATAAATTTCTTCTTATGTTTATATTATATAATTGTATCAAAATTTATTCAATTACAACTTTCTTAATAAAGGAATATTTTTTATTAAATTCTGCCTATTTTTATTAAGATTTTGTTCAAAATACAGCCGGAAGTGGTGAGTTATACCCATATTTTAACCATTTGCCGCTTTATAGCAATAACTACATAAAACATTGTTTTAAATATTAATATATACAATCATAATCATTCCGTAAAAAACCTCCATCCGGAAATCCGAATGGAGGTTTAATAGAGTTTAGATAAATCCTTTTTAATTTAATGGCAGAGCCCTTTGGTCTTTTACTGCTCAACGTAAGGAACAACTGCTCCGTCGTATGTGTTTGTGATGTAATCTCTGATTTCATCTGACTCAAGAACCTCAACGAGTGCCTTTATCTTGTCGCTGTCTTCGTTACCTGCTTTAACTGCAATGATGTTAGCATATGTTGTAGCTGCTTCTGAATCAGCCTTTTCAAATGCGATTGAATCCTTTGCTACTGAGAAACCGGCCTGAAGTGCATAGTTACCGTTAAGAACTACGAATGCAACTTCATCTTTAACTCTTGCTACCTGTGCAGCCTCAAGCTCTTCGATCTGTACATTGTGAGGATTTTCAACGATGTCGTCTGTTGTTGCCTCAAGACCTGCGCCTTCCTTTAATGTGATAACGCCGTTATCCTGAAGAAGAAGAAGTGCTCTTGCTTCATTTGTTGTATCGTTAGGAACTGCAATTACATCACCGTCAGCGATTTCATCAAGTGTTGCTTTTGTTCCGGGATAAATTCCGAAAGGCTCGTAGTGGATCTTTGCAACTGAAACAAGGTCTGAACCGTTTTCTTCGTTATACCATTCAAGGTAAGGAAGGTGCTGGAAGTAGTTAGCATCGATTTCGCCGCTTTCTACAACAGCATTGGGCTGAATGTAATCATCGAATACTGTTACCTGTAAGTCATAGCCTTTTTCAGCAAGAGCTGCCTTAGCCTGCTCAAGGATTTCTGAATGAGGTGTTTCTGATGCTGCAACTGTAAGAGGCTCAAGCTCGCCTGTTGTCTCTGTGTTTGCATCGTCCTTTGTTTCTGTCTTAGCTGTTGAACCGCAACCAGCTAATGCTCCTGTTAAAAGTACACCTGTTACTACTGCTGCTAATAATCTTTTTTTCATTTTTGTTTTCCTCCCATAATTAATATAAATTAAATAAAAATGATTTTTCATTATTGCCTTAATAATAAATTTATATTGAATGCGTCAGCTCCGCCGGCTGGTGCTGATGCAACAACAAACCGATTAAGTTTTAAACTCTTCGTTTATCCGTCTTTTTCGATACATTAATACCGATTGCCTGAAGTATGTTTACAAGAATGACAAGAAGCACAACCGTAATCCACATCTTGTCCGGATCAAATCTGTAATAACCATATCTTGTTGCAATATCTCCGAGTCCGCCGCCTCCGACGATACCTGCCATTGCCGAATAACCAAGTATTGTTCCGACAGCAAGCGTTGCACCGTCGAGAAGTGATGTTTTTGCCTCAACAAGAAGCACCTTTGTTACTATTGTAAATGTATCAGCTCCCATTGCTCTTGCTGCCTCAACAACGCCGCCGTCAACCTCTCTCAGTGAGTTTTCAACGATACGTGCAATAAACGGTGCGGCACAGACAACGAGCGGCACAAGCGTTGCCTTTGTTCCATAGCTCTGTCCTACGATTTTCTTTGTATAAGGCATAAGAACTATAATAAGAATAAGAAATGGAACGCTTCGTATAAGGTTTACTATTACATCAAATATTCTGTAAATAACCTTGTTTTCCTTAAGTCCGCCTTTTCCTGTGAGCGAAAGAACAATTCCGCAGGGAAGACCAACAACATATCCGAATATCGTGGTAAATATAGTCATATAAAGTGTTGCCAGTGTGCCTTCACTGAGCTTTGCCATAAATTCTGCCGAAATCATGTTATCTTGCCTCCTCTACTATAATACCCTTTTCCGTAAGGTAGCTCTTAAGCTGTCTGCTTAACTCTTTGTCCTTGGGAAGTCCTATTATCATTTCGCCTGTCGTTTTGCCGTTTATTTTCTTTGTATCAGCCTGATATATGCTTACGTCACAGTTGAATTTCTTTATCATATTGGAAATAACAGGCTCATAGGCTGAATTTTCGGTAAATACGATTCTTACGCAGTTATCATCTTCACTGCTTTCGTTGTACCACGTATTATCACCGCTTTCGAGCATTATAAGCTCTCTTGCCTCTTTTGTCTTAGGTCTTGAGAATACCTCGCTTACCTCTCCGTTTTCAACGATGTGTCCCTTTGATATAACGGCAACGTGCGAACAGATTTCTCTGACAACCGCCATCTGGTGAGTGATTATTACTATTGTAATTCCGTATTTTTCATTAATGTTTTTAAGAAGCTCAAGTATTGATTTTGTTGTCTGCGGATCGAGTGCGCTTGTTGCCTCGTCACAGAGAAGGATTTTAGGATTTCCTGCCAAGGCTCTGGCAATGGCAACTCTCTGCTGCTGGCCGCCGGAAAGCTGAACCGGATAAGAATTGGCTTTATCGGCAAGCCCGACTATTTCGAGGAGCTCTGCGGCTCTCTTATGTGCATCTTTTTTGTTCACTCCGTTTATTCTTAATGGAAAGCTTACATTATCAATTACATTCTTCTGCTGGAGAAGATTGAAATGCTGGAATATCATTCCTATGCTTTTACGCTCCTCACGGAGTCCCTTTTCTGTAAGTGAGCCAAGCTCCTTTCCGTCAATTACAACCGAACCTTCCGTCGGTACCTCAAGATAATTAATACATCTTACGAGTGTACTTTTTCCGGCGCCGCTCATACCGATTATGCCATATATACTGCCACGGCTTATGTCAAGATTTATGTCTTCAAGTGCTTTAAATTCACCTTTATCTGTAACGAATGTTTTGGATATGTTTTTGAGCTGTATAATATTCTCTGACATATTTTCCTCCTGTTTTTATTTATGCACATACCATTTACTTACAAAAAAACGTCTGCATGGTGTCATGCAGACGTTGTATTTACTCAGCCTTAATCAAAAAGCAGATGTGCAATCCGTCGGAACATAACACGCATCAAAACTAACCATAGACATCATCATGCTACGGCTGCACATCATCATCATAGTGTTGTTGAAGTACAATGTATTCATGTGTGTTATCTCCTTTCTTCAAAAATCAAACCTTATTGTTAGAATAACTTTGTTTACTGTTGCTAATGATACTATCACAAAAATCATTTGTCAACACTTTTTTTAAAATTTTTTAAATCCTCCGGCGTATCTATGTCGTAAAACGGCGTTTCATCATCAAAGAAAACCTGATAAATACGGTCTTTGTGTTTGTTCATAACAACCCGTCCGCCCTGCTCGCCTGAAAGCGAAAGAAAGTCGTTCTTGTACTCCGACGAAAATACAACCGGATTGCGTCTTATTCCGTTCACGTTCGGAACGATTATGCCGCCATACTCATCAAACGCCGACACAAGCCGTTCAATCTCCGAACATGATATAAACGGCATATCGGCAGTAAAAAACATTATGCCGTCACAGTCCTTTGCATACTCCGCACCAAGACGAACCGAGGCAGCCATTCCTTCGGCATTATATGGATTGAATACGGCATCGGCACCCACTTTACAGGCATATTCCATTATTTCATCGTATGCAGTCACCACAATAGCCTCATAAAAGCTATAATTTGCGACAGTATCAACCACATATTGAAACAACGGCTTTCCGTTGAAATCCATTAGCAACTTATTTCCGCCCATTCGCCTGCCGAAGCCTGATGCGGTAATAACCGCAGTTATACGCTTTTTCATCGCTCAATATATTTTCCGTGACTGCCGAGATATTCTCCGCCGTCAACGGCAAGCTTTCCGCCGAGATAGACCTTTTCAATTCTGCCCTTTACCCTTCTGCCGTTATAAAGGCTCTCTTCGTCGGCAATTATTTCCTCGGCTTTATCATCAAAAACAACAATATCCGCATCTGCTCCGACAAGAAGTGTGCCTTTTCTTGGATACATATTGTAAGCCTTAGCCGGATTTGATGTAAATTTATCTATTATTTTATCGCCGAACAACGTATACATATTGCGGAAGGAATATTTGATTCCACCGATACCCATAGGCGTTTCCGATGTATATTTATGCTTTTTCATTTCTGCCTTAAACGGGCAATGGTCTGTGCCTATTGTGCTTATTGAATCTATTGTTTCGTTAAGAAGAAGCCGGTCATTCTCCGGTCTTAATGGAGGCGTCATTGTATAAAGATAGCCGTCCTCCTGTGAATAGACATCGGAGTTAAATATAAAATAATGCGGGCAGCTTTCCATTATAATATCGCCTTTTTTCAACTCCTTTGCGTATTCTCTCGCAACAATGTCTGCTGTTGCTCCGGCACTGACATGGACGATATAAAGATTACCGCCGGTAACTCTTGCCATCTGTGCAAGCTTTATTACCTCGGTTGTTTCGCAGAGAGTATCCCTACTTTTTTCGTGGTCGGCAATAAGTATTTCCTTGCCATAATCGACAAGGTTATCATTTTCAACATGAATAACTATACGCACATTATACATTTTTGAAAGCTTAAGGAGTTCACGAATATAATCGTCATATGTACGTCTGTCCGTATTGGAATAGGTCGTGAAAAGCTTTATGGAGCTTATTCCGTATTTAAGGCCTTCCTTAATCATATCCTCTGCACAATCGGTCGGATTAGCAAAACAGCCATGAAAGGCATAATCCGAGGCAGAATTTTCCGCAAGCGCCAATCTTTCATCAAATGCGGCTTTATAATCGGCCTTTTTCTTTACGGGATCAAGAAAGTCGATATACGTGGTTACACCGCCCATAAGTCCGTTTATTGAGCCTGTATGGAAATCGTCGGTCGATGTGTTCCCGGCAACGGTAAGCGAAAAATGCACATGAGGATCAATAAAGCCGGGAAGAATTTTCTTTCCGCTCACATCAATGTTATCAATACATTCGAGCTTATCGGACGAAATGGCCGCAATCCTTCCGTCTTTAACATAAAGATTGGTATTAATATATCCGCCGTCGAGCCAGACTTTGCCGTTAATTATGCCAAGGTCATACATATGAAAGCCTCCTTTTATTAAAAAAGCTGTACACCGTTTACAAATTTATTCTTTATATTATGCTTTGTGCCGAGATAGATAAGGCGTTCAAGACGTTCCTTAAGTGTGAAATCAACATATGTTGCGATACTTTTATCATCAAGCACAAGTGCGTCAAACTCATAGCCGTCCTCAAAGGAGCCAACCTTACCGAAGAATTTTCCGCCGCCCTTAGTTGCCATGAAAAATGCGTTTTCGAGATTAAGATAGCCGTATTTTTTATCGATATAACGCCAGTAAATCTTTGAGCACTGTATAGCAAGTGCCATTGCCTTAGGTATGGAAAGTGTTGTTCCTCCGGCGACATCAGAGCCGATTCCGACATTAATGTTCTCGGCAAGCAGACGGCAGACAGGAGAAATGCCCGACGCAATATTCATATTGGATTCCGGACAATGTGCGACAAATGCGCCGTTTTCCTTAAGCATGGCGATTTCCTCCTCAGGAAGGTGAACGCAGTGTGCCATTATTGTTTTATTATTCATCATGCCGAAATGGCGGTAAGCATCGCCATAGGACGTTGACCAAGGGCAAAGCTCGCTCACCCATGCGATTTCGCTGGGATTTTCGGAGAGATGCGACTGGACGGGCAAACCCTGTTCCTTAATGATTTTACCGAGCTTTTCCATAAGCTCATCAGTACAGGACGGTATAAATCTTGGAGTAATGATAGGCTTAGTATTTTTGAATTTCTTTGATTTTTCGAGCCATTCAAGGGTAGCCTCTGCGGATTTTTCGGCGTTTTCCTCGCAAAGATATTCCGGTGAGTTTCTATCCATATTTACCTTGCCGACCATTGTTTTAAGGCCACTATTTTCCAAAAGCTGCATAAGCTCAAGAGTTCCGTTTACGTGCATAGTGCCAAACATACAGGCTCTTGTTGTAAAGCCGGAACGCATATCGTTGACGAAAAGTGCATAGGCCTTTTTTGCGTATTCGGTATCGGCATATTTACTTTCCTCCGGGAAAGCATGGGCCTCAAGCCATTCAAGAAGCTCACAATCCATGCCAACGCTTCGGAAACCGTACTGCGGTGCATGAACATGAAGGTCTGTCATACCCGGAATAATGATGCAATCCCTGCGGTCGATAAGCGGAAGGGATTTATATTCATCGGGAAGAACGGCGAACACGCCCTTAGAAACGCCATCAACACAAACTGCGTAGCTGTTTTCGAATATTTTTAATGTGTCCTTGTTCTCGGAATAGATGATGTTTCCGAGCAGTACAAAGCTATTTTCTGTCATAATAATAAATGCAATCCTTTCATTGTTTGTATACAAAGAAATTATAGAACTAAAAACAAAAATAGTCAATTAAAACCGTGGACTCTGTCCACACCTGCAAGCCTTAGTATGGTCAGAACTTTGCTTCGCAAAGCGGTCTTCGACCGCCGCATCATATTCAGAACTTTGCTTCGCAAAGCTGCCTACGGCAGCCGCATCTATCTTTGCGGTTCACTGGTCAAAGCATTTTTCTACGCAAAACGGTCTATTGTCAAAATTTTGCTTCGCAAAACCGCCTACAGCGTCAGCGGTCTTCGCTGTTTTTGACCGCCCCGTTTTCTTCGGGGTGCATACTTTGCGGTTCATAAAAGGCTTGAGCCAAATTATAATATGTTAAATTTATACAATATACTTATTCAAGTAAAAAACACCATTCATGCGAATGGTGTTTTAATCAAAATTTAGATCCAACCTTTTTAAAGGTTGGTAGGGTTTGGGACAAAGTCCCAAGGTTTTCACTTCTTCAAATACTCAAGTGAAAGCTCTACAAACTTTTCTCTGTCAACGTCAGTTACAACAAAAGCATTCTCGAAATCGAACTTTCTGTCTGTGTAATAATCGCTGACTGTTCTACCGAGTGTTATTTTACCCTTTGTTTCAACTGCAACGCCTGCCATTTTACCGCTAAAAATTTCTGGATGTGCAACCGCAAGTACAGGGCATGAATCGTGCATGAACTTGCCCTTATATCCTCTTGTAAGATAGAACTCAAGTGATGAATGGCAAACATCGGCAATAAATTCAGTCGCTCTTGTACCTATTTTGCCTATCTCGTCCATTTCCTCCGGTGTAAGATATGCCTTCTCGGTTACATCAAGACCGCACATATAGATAGGAATTCCGCTTTCGAACAGCATCTTAGCCGCCTCAGGATCAACATAAATATTGAACTCAGCCGCAGGTGTAATATTACCGAATGATGCCGAACCGCCCATTATGTATACCTTCTTGATAAGCTTAGGAAGTTCTTTATATTTTGCAAGGGCAATACCAAGGTCTGTCAAAGGGCCGACTGCAACAACAACAAGCTCGCCGTTATGCTTAACAGCCTCATTATAAATAGCGTCCCAAGCTCTTGTCTTAGGTGCTTCGGGAACAGGAATATCCGAAAGCTCTCCTGCTTTTCCGCCAAGACCGTCTTTTGCGTGGATTTCTTCTGCTGTTACAAGAGGTCTGAACATAGGCTCTTCTGCGCCTTTATATACAGGTGCATCAATACCTGCAAGCTTTGCAACTCTGCAAGTATTGGGATATGTGTGTTCAAGACCTACGTTACCGCATACGGCACCTAAACCGACAATCTCTATCTCCGACATTTTTCCGGCAATAAGTATAGCCGCTGCATCGTCTGTACCTGTGTCACAATCAAAAAATACAGGAATCTTTTCCATTATTCGGACACCTCCCCATAAGTTCTTACAGCATCAATCAATATCTTTGCAAAGGCATCTCTGTCAAGATTCCAGAGTACATGTACATTAGGCTCTTTGCCCAATACACCGTGTACGTCACCGATAGTAGCACCGTTACAGCATTCACTGTCTGTTTCTACCTCAACATACATATCCTTAACCTCAAAAATTTCGGGGTTAGTCATGGCAACGATTGCAACTGCATCATGAACGGCCGCACCCTTATAGCCATTGAGTGATTTATGATACTGGAAGAAGAAATCGAACCATTCTGCAACTGTTGTTGCTACCTTACTTCCAAGGCCTCTGATAATTTCGAATTCTTCTGGATAAATCTGTGCTTTTTCTGTTACGTCAAGACCTGCCATAGTGATAGGCACTCCTGCCGCAAAAACATAAGCCGCAGCCTCGGGATCAACCTGTATATTGAACTCTGCCGCAGGCGCCCAGTTTCCGTGATGAATACCACCACCCATAAGATAGATATGGCTTATTTTCTTCTTAAGCTCCGGATGAGCCATGAAAAGTGCGGCAATATTGGTAAGCGGGCCCGTAGGAACAAGAGTTATAGGCTCGTCACTTTCTTCGATAATTCTTGCCATAAGCGTTACAGCGTCCTCCGGCACAACATCAAAGGCAGGCTCAGGAAGCTTAGGGCCGTCAAGACCGGACTGACCATGAACATTGGGTGCTACCATAGGCGGTTTAAGGAACGGCTTTACTCTGCCCTTTGCAACGGGAACATTAAGTCCGATAAGTGTACAGATGCGAAGCGCATTATATGTTGTTTTTTCCATTGTCTGGTTACCACAGCATGATGTAACTGCTTTAATATCAAGCATGGGGCTGGCATTAGCCAGCACCCATGCGATAGCATCATCATGTCCGGGATCACCGTCAAGAATAACCGGTATTCTTTTCATTACAGTAACCTCCTAATGATTTATTTAATATTTCGAATAAATTACTATCCTCTTTTTCTTGCTTTCTTAAGCTGAGTAACAGCATAGATAGCAAGACCGACAACTGTTACGATATACGGAATTGATGCAACAAGGTATGATGAGAAGCCTGGAAGACCTTCCATTTTGTTACCGAGTGCAGACGCAAAACCGAAAAGAAGTGACGAAAGCATTGTTCCGACAGGTTCGCACTGGCCCATAGCCTGTGCAGCCATAGCGATGAAACCACGTCCGGCTGTGATACCTGTGTTCCAGCTCTGTGAATAATACATTGACATAAACGCACCGCCAAGTCCGGCAAGCGCACCTGAAAGCATTATGGCAATATACTGTGTTTTAAGCACGCTTACACCAACCGAGTCAGCCGCATTGGGGTTTTCACCAACGGCACGGATTCTAAGTCCGAGCGGTGTTTTATAAAGAAGAACCCATACAACGGCAACGAGTATAAACGCAATGTATGTAAGAACCGAATGACCCGAGAAAATAGGCCCGATTACCGGAATACTCTTTATTAAAGGAATATTGATTCTCGGTATAAGCATCTGAGGTGTTGTAAGGTTAGCTGTGTTTCCTCTTAAGCCTGTGAACATATAAAGCAGGAATATGGTACCACCAGAACCGGCTATATTTATCGCCGTACCGGCAAGGACGATATTTGTTTTAAGCTTTAATGCAAATACACCGATAATAAGACCGAAAATTGCACCGATAACAAGAGCGCCGATTACGCCCACAAGCCAACTGTTTGTCCAATATGCAAACAATACTCCAAATAATGATGAGAACATCATTATACCTTCAAGACCGATATTAACTACACCTGCTTTTTCGGCAACAACAGAAGCGAGCGCCGCAAAAAGAATTGGTGCTGTAATACGGATAACGGAATAACCAAAGCTTGTTGTGAAAATCATACTTGTCAACTGATTAAGCATTATGCGTTCTCTCCTTTCACATCAGCTTTAGCGCTGATTTCCTGTTTTGCTTCCTTAACGACAAGCTTCTGTCTTGTCTTAGAAAGGAACTGTTCTGCTGCGAAGAACAGGAAGATGATAGCCTGGATAATATCAAGCATTTCGGCAGGAACACCTGCATAGATAGCCATAAGCTCGCAACCTCTGTTAAGATAAGCTATAAACAAGGCCGCAAGCGGAACAAATATCGGGTTATTCTTTGCAAGGATTGCAACCGTAACACCTGTCCAGCCATAGCCGGGAAGCTCAAGCCATCTGAAAGTTGTATAACGTCCGAGACATTCGATAGCACCGCCCATACCGGAAAGAACACCACCGATTATCTGAGAAGCAATAATGATTGCACCGACTTTAAGTCCCGAATACTGAGCGAACTGTCCGTTGATACCGATCATACGGATTGCATAGCCCCAACGTGTACGGTACATAAATATTGCAATAATAACTGTAGCAATAAGTGCGATAAAGAAACCATATGTTAATTCAGTACCCTGAACAACTGTGCCAACCTTAGCTGTTTCAAGGAACTCATATGTCTGTGTTGAACCCTTTGTACGGTCTGCAAATGTGTTGTTGAGGAAATGCAGAACAACATAAAGGATAATGTAGTTAAGCATAAGTGATGTAACCATTTCACTTGATTTAAGCTTAACCTTAACAAGTGCGGGAATAAGCATTACTGCACCGCCAGCTATTGCTGAAATGATAATAGCAACAGCCGCATGAACACCGGCTGCCATAGGTAAATAAATACCAAGAAGAACAGCGATGAAACCGCCGAGCATTGTAACACCCTCGCCACCGAGGTTGAACTGGTCAGCCGAGAACATTACGCAAACGGCAAGACCTGTAAAAATAGTAGGAGTTGTACGTCCTAATATTGTAAGAATTGATTTTACGTTAAGCGCACCGTTTGAAATGATGGGCTTAATAAGAAGACATGAAAGCGCCTGAGCCGGATCGTCCGCACAAATAAATATAAATATGAATGCAACGGCAATCGCAATAAGAATTGCAACCAGTCCACGGAAGAATTCAAACCCCTTAAGATTGTTTTTATTCATGGATAACCCTCCTTACTTCTTCATCAGACTGCTGTTTGATACCGAGCATATATTCACCCATGATAGTATCGTTAAGCATTGATGTATCCTCAAAGTATGCGGCAATCTTGCCGTTTACCATAACTATAAGGCTGTCCGAAAGCTCCATAACCTCGTTAAGGTCGGCTGAAACAAGAAGAACGGCTGCACCTTCACGGCTGAGCTCAACAAGCTTCTTTCTGATGAACTCTGTAGCACCGACGTCGATACCTCGTGTAGGCTGATCGGCAATTATAAAGCCGGGGTTACATGAAAATTCACGTGCAACAACAACCTTCTGGATATTACCGCCGGAAAGCATTCCGACCTGCTGGTTTCTTGTTTTGCAAAGAACCTTATAATCCTTTATAAGCTGGTCACTGTCGTCGTGCATAGCCTGGGTATTGAAAAGAGCACCCTTATTGTATTTTTTATTGGCGATACGGTCACTCATGAGGTTTTCCTCGATTGTAGCCGAACCGGCAATACCATAAGTCATACGGTCCTCGGGAATGAGAGAAACGCCCATATCACGGATTTCTCTCTGAGGTCTGCCGATGATACTCTTTCCGTTTACCTCTGCTGTGCCGGAATCGGGAATGTTGAGGTTAAAGAGCATATCAACAAGCTCTCTTTGTCCATTGCCTTCTACGCCGGCAATACCGAGAATTTCGCCCTTTCTAACATCAAAAGAGATGTTATCGAGCATTTTTTTGTTCCACTCATTTGTATATTCAAGATTTCTAACCTTAAGCACTGTATCTGTCGGCTGTGCCTTTTCCTTCTGAACCGTAAGGACAACGTCACGACCAACCATAAGTCTTGAAATTTCCTCTTTTGAAATTCCCGCTGTTTCATGGACACCCATGGATTTTCCGGCACGCATAATAGTAAGACGGTCGGTAATCTGCTTAATTTCATCAAGCTTATGGGAAATGAATATCATTGTATGTCCCTGATTTTTGAGGTGGATAAGCTCTTTGAAAAGCTCATCTGTTTCCTGTGTTGTGAGAACGGCTGTCGGCTCGTCCAAAATAAGTATCTGGGCACCACGCACAAGAGCCTTAAGAATTTCAACCTTCTGCTTCATTCCGACAGGTATATCTCTTACCTTTGCATCCGGATCAACATAAAGATTGTATTTCTTTCCATATTCCTCGGTTATCTGTTTAGCCTTTTTAAAATCAATGAAGCCCTTTGATTTCGGCTCCATACCGAGAACAATATTTTCAGCAACCGTAAGGTTAGGCACAAGCATAAAGTGCTGATGAACCATACCGATTCCCTTTGAAATTGCTACTGTCGGCGATGTAAGATTTACCTTTTCGCCGTTGATGAAAATTTCACCGTCTGTCGGCTGCTCAAGACCAAAGAGCATTTTCATCAAGGTTGACTTACCTGCACCGTTTTCGCCCATAAGAGCATGAATTTCGCCCTTCTTGACATTGAAATCTACGCCCTGGTTGGCTGCAATTCCGTTTGGATAAACTTTAGTTATCCCTTTCATTTGCACAACATATTCGTTGTCTGGCATAGACGAATACCTCCCGTTCTTTTTTAGCGGTGCCTTCCCCTTTAAAAAGCACCGTTATTTACTTTATTGAAAGCCCATTCTTCATGACTGTACCTTCAAATAATCCATTAATAAGCTGTTCTGACAAATAAAAAAATTAATGAATTGTTTCAAGCCACAGCCGAGCCCAGGTCTCGGACATTCAACAAAGCATTAAGCGGAACATAATCTCTATACATATATAATAGCACAAAATCGGTTAATGTTTTGTAAAAAAGTTGTAAAATCGACTCTGTTTTATAAAAAAAGGGGAGCTTTTTTAGCTCCCCTTATTTGTTTAAAGAAAACCAATTAGGGTTTATATACTCTTAATTAGGGTTTCATTGAATCTCTTAATGTAACAACGCCGTTTGTTTCATCACCGATTGCTGTAGGAACGTCGATTTCACCAGCGATAACTGCTTCTTCAGCTGATGTAACTGCGTCTTTAACTGCATCGGGTAATGTCTGGAAGTTCTTATCTGTTACGATGCCAACGCCGCCTTCGTTGATACCAAGTTCAACGAATTCGCCCCAATGCTCGTTACCTGCATCAAGTTCATCGAATACCCAGATAAGTGACTGGCCTACGTTCTTAAGACCTGATGTTAATGTAACAGCTGCAAGTTCGGGTGAAAGTGTTGTTTCCTGGTCTGAGTCAACACCGATGAAGTATGCTTTGCCTGATTCCTGGCAAGCTTCAGCAGCACCGTTTCCTGAGTTACCGGCAACGCCCCAGATAACGTCACAATTATTGTCGTTGATCATAGCCTCTGCAAGCTCTTTGCCTTTTGCAGGGTCGATGTAGTTACCAACGTATCTTGTGTCAACCTTAACTTCGGGGTCAACAGCCTGAGCACCTGTAAGGAATCCGTAAAGGAAGTCATTGATAACGGGGCTATCAACACCACCAACGAAACCTACAACTTTGTCTTCGTTGATGCCTTCGAATGAAGTATCTGTTGTTAAAGCAGCTGCAAGTGTACCAATGATGAATCCAAGGTCATTCTGTTTGTAGCTGATGTGGAGTACGTTGTCCTGAGCATAGCTTGTATCATCATAGATGATATATTTCTGATCGGGATAAGCTTCTGCAACAGCCTTAAGGTAATCGGGCATCTGGTATGTACCGCAGATGATGATATCATATTCGCCTGAAGCTGAAACTTCTTCAAGGTAGCTCTGCCATTTAGCCTGGTCTTCTGATGAGCCGCCCATTTCGATTGTTGTGTAAGTAATTCTTCCGTCATCCTGAAGAGTCTTAAGACCTGATTCAGCTGAGTCGAAGAATGACTTGTCACCGAGGTTACCGTTTACAAGGTTACATACGTTGTAAACTTTTCCATTTGTTTCTGTTGATTCTGTTTTTGTTTCATCCTTAGTTTCTGTCTTGGATGAAGAGCATCCTGCAACCATTGATACAACCAATGCGGAAGCGAGGATTACTGAAAGTAATTTCTTCATGTCTTTTCTCCCTTTCTTTTGTAAACTTTGTTTTATGATACAAAATTTTTCACAGCCGCCCATGTAAAAATACATAAGTGACTATGTGTTTATTGTACAGTAAATGAAATAAATTGTCAATAATTTTAGACGTATATACAAAAAGGTATCATTTTTGTATAAATTACTTTAAATCCGGCGCATAAGATTAAATTAAATCCGCAATAAACATACATATTGCTCTAATAACGATACATGCCTTTATTAACAATGACTAAACAAATGTATTTGTTTTGTCTATTATGCTATAAAAATTATATTGTGTTATTAATTTAACTATCATTGTTAATATTAAACAGACTGTTGAGTACAAGCCAGTTCTGTGGAAATTGCCTCATTAAGTTCCAATAACCTCCTCCTCTGAGGTTATTTTCGTTAAGTAATTCAAGCTTTTTCCTTATGCTTTCGGCATCCTCGAACCAAACTTCGTGTTCGTTTACAGCGGACACAAGCGGAGAAATATTTGAGGAAAAATAATTGAAATGCGGTGACTGTGCCGTAATATCATACAATATTTCCGCATTGAACACCTCCGCCGTCTGAACCGCCCGGACATTGGATATGCTTTCCGCCTTGCTTTCTCCGCTTATATAAGGCAAGCTCCAGTCATAGCCGTAATTCGGTATTCCCATAAATATTTTCTCTGCCGGAATTTCCGTAAGGGCATAATCCACCACCCTTTTTACATTATTAATAGGTGCAACTGCCATAGGTGGCCCATATGTATAGCCCCATTCGTAGGTCATAAGGAAAACATAGTCCGACGCCTCTCCCAAAAGCCTGTAATTATGCCCTTCGTACAGCAATCCCGTCTGGTCGGCGGATATTTTGGGCGCAAGCGCCGTAAAAAGCACCATTCCCATGGAGTTTAGCCTTATGCGGAGTCTGCCGAGAAAAGCCGCATACTCCTCCGCATACTGCGGCTCTATGAACTCAATGTCAACATCAAGTCCGTAATAGCCCTTTGAATTTAGCACAGCCGAAACATTTTCAATCAGTCTGTCCTGTGCGGACTTATCGGCCAAAAGCAGAGATACGGTTTCACTTGAAAATACGCCATATTTGTTTAGTGACGTAAGCACAAGTATTGGTTTTACTCCATATTCCTTTGCATAGGCTATTATTCTTTCATCGTCAGCCGGTATCAGACCGCCGCTCGGTGTTATGCCGTAGGAAAATATATTCATATATGTAAGAAAAGGCATCGTCTGTGCAAGAAGATAATCCTCAATATAGGTATAGGCATAGCCGAGAACATCGATATTTCCAAGCTTTCTGCCTGTATATTCGAGAACGAGCGTCTGTCCCGGATATATGAAAAGTCCTGTATTGAGCACCGGATTGTTTCTTCTGAGCGTGAGCACCGGAACTCCTGTCTTTTCCGATATTTTCTCCAACGTATCACCTTCGGCAACGGTATAGGTTTCAAGCGGAAAAAGAATAACTATTGTCTGACCGACCACAAGACTGTCGGGATTTTGCAGCCGGTTGTCCTGTATTATTCTTTCCGCCGAAATACCGTATTCAGCCGATATGGAGTATATTGTTTCGCCTTCGGCAACTCTGTGGATTACTATATTTATCACCTCCTATGACAGCCTGTGGATCTCTTTTTTAAGACGGCTTATTATTTTCTTTTCAAGCCTTGAAATATAGGACTGGGATATGCCGAGCATATCGGCGACCTCCTTCTGTGTTTTTTCCTCATTTACGCCTGCCATGCCGAAACGCAGGCTGATTATTTTCCGTTCCCTTTCGGAAAGCCTTGTCATTGCCCTTGCAAGCAGACTTTTATCCACCTCGTCCTCTATTCCCCTGTAAACCGAGTCCGGTTCCGTTCCGAGAATGTCAGACAACAAAAGCTCATTTCCTTCCCAGTCAACATTAAGCGGTTCGTCTATTGATACCTCGGCTCGTATTCGATTGTTTCTTCTTAAATACATGAGAATTTCATTTTCGATACATCTTGATGCATAGGTTGCAAGCTTGATTTTCTTTTCCGGCTTAAATGTATTTATCGCCTTGATAAGCCCGATTGTGCCTATGGATATTAAATCCTCGATATTTATGCCAGTATTTTCAAACTTTCGTGCTATGTATACCACAAGACGGAGATTTCTTTCGATAAGCACCGACTTTGCATGAAGGTCGTTTTCACCGCCAAGCTCGCCGACCATCAACGCCTCCTCTTCGGCATTCAACGGCGAAGGAAATGTATCACTGCCGCCTATATAATAGATTTCTCCGGTTTTCCAGAGCATATGGCACAGCCAATCCTTAAACCTGAAAAACAGAAATTTTAGAAAATTGAACCTCAAGCCTGTTTCCTCCCATCAAGCGTATCATAATTAATAATGGCTCTGAACAGACCGCCGTTATCCAGTGTTCCGTCATAGACCGCCATAACCGCATTGGGTATTTTTATTCCGTCTGCCTCTGCCATGTCGCACCTTATACCCAAAAGCATACCGTTTTCGTTTCCGAGAGATTTAAAAGGAATGAGCCTTATCCTTGTACAAAGCTCCGTATCGGAAAGCCTTCGGAACAGCTCCACTCCGTCACCGTCAAGGGCTATATTCTCCGGCATTATTTTCTCGGCTGTCCTCCTTTCGCATATTATAACTTCGTTTCCGCCGGATATATCCCGCAATGAATTTCCCGTATCGGCAAGTGCACGAACCTCGGCCGTTTTCCCGTTGAGATACAGCTTTACATTATGATAGCTCCTGTTGTCCCTTACCGCCGCAAACACAAACCGCTTTGTCAGCTTAACGGCGATAAATATTGCCGCCGCAAGTACAAATAAGGTACATATGCTGAAATGCTCGAAAACGCCTCTGCCGTTATACCGCATGAACATTACCGCCAAAAATCCTCCTGCGGAAACAAACGCCGAAACGCAGACCGCAAGCATAAGCTTGAACAGATGCAGAAAGGAATGCGGTCTGTATGCGGTTATGACTGAAACCGCCATCGAGCCTATTGCCGACGGTATCTGCAACAATGTGTGGCTGTACAGGCATACAAGCGAAACCACATACAGCAATGCACCGAGTATGCCGCCGAGAAGTATCCGCCGAAAGCGTATGTCCTCCTTCAGAAATATGCCTGCCGCCCATATAAGGGCTGTGTCCATGACAAGGTTGATAACAAAAACAAGGTCTATATATATGTACAAATAAAAATCCCCCGAGAGTTATAATAACCCTTCGGAGGATAGAAAAATTGTCAGTTTATGAAAGTAAATTCTTACAATTTTTTACAATATTATTTTAATCCACAACGCCTATAATATTCATTCTTGCCTTTGCTTCAGCCAGTTCATCAACTCTGTCCGTATATTTCATAAGTCTGTTTACAACCGCTGACGCCTCGGCTCTTGTTGTTGCAGCCTTCGGTAAATAGTTTTTGCCTGTTCCGGCAACAATGCCAAGTGTATACGCCTGTACAATCTTATCCCTGTAAGCCTCATCGGCTGTGTTCAAATCAGCTATTGACACCTCCGGAATAAGAATTGCTCTTGAGGTATCTTCACCGAAAAAGCTTGACGCACTGTTCACAAGAACGAGTGCCATTTTTTCTCGGCTGATAGGTGCATCTGCCTCGGACAGTGGTATATCCTCTGCCGTACAAAGTTTTAATTCATAGGCTTTGTTCATAATCTGTTCTGACCATGTATCTCCTGTTAAATTATCGACTCTTCCTGCCGCATTCAAGAGCATTGCTATCAATTCGGCAGAAGAAATTTCCTTATCCGCACGAAAATCACCTTCGGGATAACCGCTTATTCCGTTGTGGCTTAATAAAGTTTCAATATCCGACTTAGCCCAATGCTCAGAAAGCTGTCCATAGCCTAAATCCTTATTGTAATCGGTAAACGCAGTAATATTTTCTGCGGCAAAAACAGAGTTTGCCTGTGCAAGTACAGCAACTGTTATTAAAAACGGTATAACTTTCTTTTTCATAGTGTAAACTCCTTTCACAACATTAAACCTTTTATTTTGTAAATACTACTACATCAGTATTACATTTAAAAAAGAATAAGTCAATAATACAAAGGAAAACAGTGCTTGTTTTAATCATTTATTGCATTTTGTCACGCAAAGCTTATTGTCAACAGTGCTGTAATAGTTTTTCATAAATAGCTCATTACTGTTATTAATCGCTTATGGGGCTTTAAAATCTAAAGTTTGATTATAGGGGATTGCAATCTAAATTCCGGCTGCTCATTTTTATTTACAAATTTAAATTCTAACTGTATATTTTTATTTTCAAGTTTATCTAAACTATAGTTAAAATACCACTTTCGTCCATTAAACTTAAAATAATAACCTTCATCATCATTATAAATTATGCATATATAGTTTTTACTGATAGTAGAATCACCGCAGATACAGATTGTGGCAACTAAATCCGGTTCTCTTGTTATGTTTAATACCAGAATATCACCATCAGCAGTAGGAAATACATCTTTAGCAAGTACTGTTAATATACTAATTACACTATCTACCATATCTTTATCATTAAAATCAACACATTTTTCTCTTACCTTATCATCAATAAGCATGTGTGCCGCATGATCCATTTCCTCATCGGTTACAGGACTTTCTTCCTCTTCGATTTCAGGACTTTCTTCCTCTTTAAGTCGTTTTTCCTCACTTCTTCTTTCACGCCAATTAACTATTTCCATAATTATTCCCACAATTGCACCTATAGGAAATGCTATTAACGCAGCGCATCCGCCTGCTGTGTTTAATTTTATACTCATTGTTACATCCTTCCTTTCCTATAACTACTTTGATTTCCAAATCCAATTTTATCCCAACAGCTCATCTAAAAAATGCCCGTTCTTATAGATAACCCTTCCGTCTGCCTTTACTTCACCGCATTCGGTCATATCGTTTATCATATCCCAATGTATTGCGGAGTCATTCTTTCCGCCGGCTTCGGGAAAGCCTGCACCGAGAGCCATGTGCATTGTGCCGCCTATCTTTTCATCAAACAGTATATTTCTGCTGAAACGGGTTATGCCATAGTTTGTGCCGAAAGCGACCTCGCCGATATGTCTTGAGCCTTCGTCGGTATCTATATAAGTAAGGAGCTTTTCATTCATTGCCTCATCATCACAGGCTGCCTTCATAATTCTGCCGTTCTCGAACTCAAGGCGTACGTGATGGAACTCATTGCCGTTCATAAGTGCCGGATAGCTGTATGTTATATAGCCGTTTATTGAGTCCTCAACCGGCGATGTGAAAATTTCTCCGTCCGGGAAGTTTTCGTTTCCACAGCAGTTAATCCATTTTCTGCCTTCAACGGAAAGCGTAAGGTGCGTATCCTTCGAGGTTATTTCAAGCTGCTTTACATTATTGAGCCAGTCTGCCCATTTCTGCTGATATTCCGCCATTTTGAGCCATTCGGCAACCGGATCGTCCTTATCGATAAAACCGGCTTTATATACAAAATCCTCATATTCGTCAAGGCTCATACCGCCATATTGTGCATCGCCGTTTGTCGGGAACTGTGTGCCGCACCAGCGAAGCTCGCCGCTTGCGGAACGGTCGTTATATATCTTTCTGTTTTCGGCATTGGCAAGACGACGGTTTTTGAGCTTTTCTCCGTCTGCCGAGGAAAGCGTGCTTACGTTATCCGTTCCCCATGCACTTATCCATACATCTGCCCTTGCACATTCGCCAAAGCGGTAATTGGGCTGTTCTATCTGCTCCTTTGTGCCGTTTTTAAGAAGAAATTCGTCCATATCGGTCATATCTACAAACCATTTAACATTTCCGCCGGCAAGTATAGCCTGTTTTGCAACTGCCTTAATGAACGGAATTGCACAATCTTCGCCCGAAACGCACACATTGTCACCGGGTTTTACTTTTGTTGAATATTTTACGAGAACCTCTGCGAGCTTCTCAAGTCTGTTATCCTTCATAATTAAATACCTCCAAAATCACATTTTAACTAGACATCGGCATACGATATAGCTTATTATAACACTTGTACAAAAACTATGACAGGGATTAGTAAATATTTTTTCGTCTTGCAGAGAGAGAGCATTTGGCTGAAAGCTCTTATTCGGAGGATATTGAACCTGCCCCTTGAGTTCCGCAGAGCAAAAAGCTGCGGCGTGCGGTGGTATCTGCGTTAAAGCATCCGTCAGAGAGGAAACGGTTTTTCCGTTTCAATTTGGGTGGCACCGCCGGTATATGACGAATTAATTTTGTCCGGTCCCTGTTTTATGGGATTCGGGCTTATTTTTTTGCAATCATCAAATTAATATAAGGAGATTTTTACTATGGCAAAGGACAAAAAACTTGTTGAATCCATCACTGACATGGAACAGGATTTTCCCCAGTGGTACACAGACGTTGTTCTCAAGGCTGACCTTGCGAATTACTCAAGCATTAAGGGCTGTATGATAATACGTCCCTACGGCTACGCTATCTGGGAGCTTATCCAGAAAACACTTGACGCAAAATTCAAAGAAACAGGACACGAAAACGTATATATGCCTATGCTTATTCCCGAAAGCCTTCTTCAGAAGGAAAAGGATCACGTTGAGGGCTTCGCTCCCGAGGTTGCATGGGTTACACACGGTGGCGAAACAGAGCTTACAGAGCGTCTTTGCGTACGTCCCACATCGGAAACACTTTTCTGCGACCACTACAAGGACATCATTCATTCATACCGTGACCTTCCCAAGCTTTACAACCAGTGGTGCTCGGTTATGCGTTGGGAAAAGACAACACGTCCCTTCTTAAGAACAATGGAATTCCTCTGGCAGGAGGGCCACACTGCTCACGCAACACAGGAGGAATCAGAGGCAGAAACAGTAAAAATGCTCAATGTATACGCTGATTTCTGTGAGAAATATCTTGCTATCCCCGTTGTTAAGGGACAGAAAACAGAGAAGGAGCGTTTCGCAGGAGCAAAGGCTACATACACAATCGAAAGCCTTATGCACGACGGAAAAGCTTTACAGTCAGGTACATCACACAACTTTGGTGACGGCTTTGCCAAAGCTTTCGGTATTCAGTATACAGACAAGGACAACAAGCTCCAGTATGTACACCAGACATCATGGGGTATGACAACAAGAATCATCGGTGCCGTAATAATGGTACACGGTGACAACAGCGGTCTTGTACTCCCCCCTGCCATTGCACCCACACAAGTTATCATCGTACCTATCGCAATGCAGAAAGGCGGAGTTGTTGAAAAGGCAAACGAGCTTAAAGACAGACTTTCAAACTTCCGTGTTAAGGTTGACGACAGCGACAAGTCACCCGGCTGGAAGTTCAGCGAATACGAAATGAAGGGTGTTCCTATCCGTCTTGAGGTAGGCCCCAAGGATATTGAAAAGAACCAGGTTGTTCTTGCAAGACGTGACTCAGGCGAAAAGATTATTGTATCAATGGACAACCTTGAGGAAGAGGTTGCAAAGCTTCTTGAGGACATTCAGCATTCAATGCTCGAAAACGCAAGAGCAAGACGTGACTCAAAGACATATGTTGCAAAGAACATGGACGAGTTTGAAAAGATAATCAACGAAACTCCCGGCTTCATAAAGGCTATGTGGTGCGGAGATCAGGCTTGCGAGGACAAGATAAAGGAAATGACAGGCGCAACATCTCGTTGTATACCTTTTGAGCAGGAAGAGATTTCTGACACATGCGTATGCTGCGGAAAGAAAGCAAAGCATATGGTTTATTGGGGAAGAGCTTACTAATCAAAAGACCTAAGGGCTCTGCCCTTAAACCCGCAAGCCTTTCTGTTCATGACTTTCGCAAGCGAAAGTTGCCTACGGCAACCGCACTGTCTTGTGCGGTCAATAAAAGGCTTGACCTAAACTTTGATTAACTACATTCTTACGAATGTAGTTAGGGAAAAATTAAAATTAATTCTCCCAACCTGAACACGCCTAAAGTATAAAAACCGTTAAAAACTTAACGGTCATTCCCGCTAAGTTTAGGTTTTTCAGTAACTCGTGCGTGTCCGGAAAGGAGGGAGCACGAGGGAGGACAGCGTTGGTCATGACTTTTGCAAGCAAAAGCAACTTCGTTGCCGCACCGTCTTGTGCGGTCAGTATTCGCAATTCTAAGCGCGTCCTCCCTCGCAAAACAACCTCGCGACTTGTTAAGCCGCAAAATGAATTCGAAAATTGCCGATTGGCAATAATTTAAGTATTTACAGGCTTTGCTTTTATCAAAAAGTGAGCCTGTTTTTAAAATAGTTAATTTTGAGGTGAATAACATGAAAAAATCAATTATATTTACAACTGCATTAATTACAGCCATGAGCATCGGAACAAGTGCCTTTGCGGCTGACGGAGCATACACACTCAAGGTATCGGACAAAGCCATTGATTTATCTGCTATTCCAACTGTGCCATACAAAGAAGGTTCAGACGTAATGGTTCCTCTGCGTTTGGTCAGCGAAGGCTTAGGCTACACAGTCGGCTGGGACGAAAGCACCGGCGAAATAACCGTTGAGGACGCATACATTCAGAAGGCTTATTTACGCAACGGTTCTGCCGAGGTAAAATTTGACGGAAAGCTTAAAATAATAGATATGTCAAGAACAGTTACCAATTCACAGGAAACTGTAATCATTGACGGCTATACCTATGTTCCCTGCTATTTATTTACCGAATTTCTTAACGACGTTATAATTGAAGGAACAGAAATAAGTATTTCTCCGAGCAAGGTTTACATTGACAGAGCAAACGGCAATACAGAAACAGTGGAAAACACAGAAACAATCATTGAAAAAAGCAAAAATGTGGCTGAAAGCTGATTTAATAAAGCAACAAAAGAAAGGGCACAAACTATATGACACAATCCAATGACTTCACAAGCGGAAATTTACTTTCCAAACTGCTTAAATTTATGTTGCCTGTTCTCTGTGCATTGATTTTACAGGCAATGTACGGTGCTGTTGACCTTCTGGTTGTTGGGCGTTTCGGTTCATCTGCAGGAATATCCGCCGTATCGACGGGCAGCAGCTTAATCAACCTTGTTACCTTCGTTATAACGAGCCTTACCACCGGCGTTACCGTACTCATCAGCCGGTACATAGGCGAAGGAAACACAAAATATTTAGGCAAAACAATCGGCGGTGCAATAGCGTTTTTCACTGTGCTTGCCGCAATACTTACGGCAATAGTTATTTTCGGTGCGGACACCTTTTCCGCTCTGTTAAACGCACCGGAGGCGGCACATTCGCTTACGGTACAATATTTACGGATATGTGGAGCCGGAATGATATTCGTTGTTGCTTACAACGTAATAAGCGGTATATTCCGAGGCTTAGGCAACTCCCGTCTGCCTCTGCTTTTCGTTCTTATTGCCTGCATAGTGAACATAATCGGCGACCTTATTTTTGTTGCCGTATTAAACATGGACGTATCGGGTGCGGCTATTGCAACAGTGCTTGCACAGGCTGTCAGCGTTGTTCTTTCACTGGTCATTATACGCCGGCAGAAAAATCTGCCCTTCACGATGACGAAAAAGGACATCGGCTTTAACACTCATGTAAAAATATTCGTTAAAATCGGCTTTCCGCTGGCATTACAGGAGCTTCTCTGCAACACATCGTTTCTTGTGCTCTGCTCGGTAATAAACAATCTGGGACTTGATGCGTCATCCGGCTACGGCGTTGCACAGAAAATAGTTGCGTTCGTTATGCTTGTGCCGTCCTCTCTTATGCAGTCCGTTTCTACGGTTGTGGCACAGAATGTAGGTGCGGGAAAGCAGACCAGAGCCAAGCATGCCACCTATTACGGAATGGCGATCGGCTTTATAATAGGAGTTTTTGTTGCTATATTTATTACTCTCAAGGGTGAACTTCCATCAGCAATATTCACCTCCGATACGGCATATATCGCTAAATCTGCCGAATATTTAAAGGGCTTTGCTCCGGAGGCATTCCTTACGAGCATACTTTTCAGCTATATGGGATATTTCAACGGCAACGGCAAAACAGTGTTCACCATGGCACAGTCCATTGCACAGACATTTATAGTACGTATTCCGGTATCGGTATTCATGAGCAGTATACCCGGTGTTACATTGAACAAAATTGGATATGCAGCTCCGTCAGCAACGGTGTTCGGAATTATACTCTGCACGATTTACTATGTGAGAATGTGTAAAAAAGAAAAAAAGAAAGTTTAAAAACCGTGGACTTTGTCCACACCTACAAGCCTTTAAAAATGTCAGAACTTTGCTTCGCAAAGTGGTCTTCGACCACCGCATTTATCTTTGCGGTTCATTGGTCAGAACTTTGCTTCGCAAAGTGGCTACGCCACCGCATCATGGTCAAAGCATTTTGCTACGCAAAACGGTCTGCGACCGCCCCGTTTTCTTCGGGGTGCATACTTTGCGGTTCATCATTGACCGAAATTTTAAAAAATCACCTAAGGAAAATTTCCTTAGGTGATTAGTTTTATTTGCTATACTTTTCAGCTCGATATGCCGCTAACTCAGCTTTATAATCTGTCACAGTTCCTTTTTTGCGTAACTGTTCCAATCTCTTAAACGCTTCATATTTTATATTATTTTCTTTCACAGGCATATCTCCTTTAAATTCGAAATCGCACTTTTATTCACTATATACCGTATATCCGTTTTTACCGTTTTTCTTGGTTTCATAGAGTGCCTTATCCGCACACTTACTCAGTTCAATATAGCTTTTTCCGTTATTTGGTGCGTATGCAATGCCTACACTTATACTTACTCTTAAATTTGGAAATTCATCTATTTTTATCTGCTGTATGCTTTCGATAAGCTGTTTTGCTTTTCTTTCTGCAATTTCCTTTGAAGCGACATTTTTCATAAGCACACAAAACTCATCTCCGCCTATTCTGCCCTTAATATCGCTGTCACGGAAAACCGAAAGCAGTGATGCTCCGATTGCCGCCAGCACCCTATCACCGGTGGTATGTCCATAGGTATCGTTTACGCTCTTAAAACAATCGACATCAAACATCAAAAATGCCTGAACTCCGCTGATTGTATATGTAGTTTTCAGATATCTGTCTATACTATGCTCAGCAGTGGATTTATTATATATATTGGTAAGCTCATCGATGGATGCAGAATGTATAAGCTCACGCTGTCTTTTCATATTGATATATAAAAGTTGCAAAACGCTCAACCCGACCACAATCGCACAGAAAACAACGAGATAAGCCTCATACACACCGATAAAGGTATAGTCCTGCTGTGCCGTAGCTATCGGAACAATATAGCATATCATCCAGTCGTCTATTCCTAAAGGAGTATATGCCAAATATCGGTCATTTTTTCTGTCATCATCTATTCCGAGCTTAACAACGCCGCTTGATTTGTTTTCGAAAGCGGTTCTGACAGTTTCGATTGTATCGCTTCCTCTGAAACTACTTTTTCCGAAATAATCAAAGAAGTTGTTGCTAATAGTAATGCCTCTGTACTGTTCGTTTCCGTCATAGGTAACGATATTGCCTTCTTTATTGACAATAATGCTGTAACCGATGCCATCAAACATATCCTCGAAAAGCATATGGCTAAGATTATATATGTCATAAGAGCCACCGAGAACACCGATAATAATATCATCTTTATATATCGGAACGGCAAGTATAACCTTGGTTTCGCCGTCAATCTTACTCAAAATAGGATCGCTGACCGAATTATTTCCTCTAATTGCATCTTGAAAATATTTTCTGGCTACAACATTGCTGGTTGCACCGTTACTGTAATATGAATTGCCATCTCCGTCAATTATTGCAACACGTTCAAAATTTGTACTGTCAACAACATAAGAAATCATATCAAAATTGTCATCAGACAACAGATCATCGGATTCGGCAAGCTTCATTGCAATCGAATCAAGAAACTGAAAATGCAAATTCAATGTATCATTAAGATGTTCACTCTGCCTTGATACATCGATGAGCAGTATTTTCTCGGAATTAATCTCAACCGACTTTTGAACACTTATAAAGAAACCCATTATACCCATAGCAACCGAACACAATAAAAATACGATTACCCTGGCATATTTCCGCAGTTGTATGCTATCACTTTTAATCATAATCCTACCTCCCCACAGATAGTATTAAACATACAAAACAAAACTATATACTCGGCAAATTATTTAATAAAATTGTACCATCAAATGCCAATAGGCACAATATGCAAACATAACAAAACACATTTTGGGTATTTTAAATAAATTTTATATGTACGTCAATGACATACAGTCGTATTACAGATATACGTATTTAGAGCTATTTATAAGCAAGTTGTATTTAAAACTATTTTATTTGTTCTTACCGAAATTCCGAATAAATTATTTGATTTGTTTATTTTTAACAAAATATAGCTAAATAAGTAAATCCGCAAGCAAAATCGGTATTTCGACCGCTGATATGTTTTGAATTAAATAACATATTTTGCTCAAAATCAAAGATTAATCGAGTTATATTTGTTTTATTAAGCAGATATTTATTTAAAAGTATGATTTATTGTAAAACCCTAAGGGCTTTGCTCTTAAACCCACGAACCTTTAAATCGTTCAGAACTTTGCTTCGCAAAGCTGTCTGCGACAGCCGCATCTTTCTTTGCGGTTCATTGGTTCGACCTAAACTTTATAAAAATCATTTTAGCAAATGATTTTTTGGACAATATTGTTTTTAAATTTTGTATCAACTTGAACAGCCGATATTTTCAAAATTGCGTTAAAACCGAGCAGTATTCCTGCGAAGGTTAGCAATTTTCGTAACTCAAGCGTGTCCGGAAAGGAGAGAGCGCGAGAGAGGAAAGTCGGACTTCGCAATTTAAGAGCTTCCTCTCTCGCAAAAACGCCCTTGCGACTTGTAAAGCCGCAAAATGATTTTAAAAAATTGCCGATTGTCAAAAAAGTATACCATATTACAAAAACAGGCATCCGCTTTACGCAAATGCCTGTCCGTTCTTATCTTAACCTATATGTACTTATTACGCTTTTTATGCCTTTATAAATTCCGTTGGCAAATGCCTGTCTGCCTTTTGATGAATTGATGAGCGACATATCCTTGCTGTTTGTCATAAATCCTGTTTCTATAAGCGCCGCCGGCACATGAGTTCTGTTAAGAACGATAAGATCGGCTCTGTTTTTAACTCCTCTTTTGTATGTGCCTGCATTGGAGCATACATAATTCTGGAGCGTGCTGGCAAGCTGATAACTGGTGAGATGTCCGTTGCCTTCACCGGAATGTGGTGTATAAAGCACCTCTGTACCGTTAATGCCTGCGTTTCCGACTATTGTATTGCAATGAATTGAAACAAACATATCCGCTCCGGCGTTTGCCATATATGCACGCTTATAGTTATCCACATAGCTGTCTGTAAGTCGTGTTACATATACCTTTACATTACTGCCTTCGAAAAGATTATAAACTCGTTTGGCTATATCGAGCGTTATTGCTTTTTCATAAACTCCGTTTACAACCGCACCCGGCATTGAACCGCCGTGTCCTGCATCAAGAACAACAACCGCATCATAAACCGTTCTCGGATCTACCTGATCAATATAGATATATCCGCCGTTTTCATAAATATTATACTCTGCGATAAGGCTCGGAGTTATTGTTATACGCGTTTTTCCGTTGACCGTTGAGAACACTGCCGAAGAAATATAAGCCGCCTGTGCATTATTACTTGAATAGCTTAATCTCTTTGAGCCGTACGCACTGCTGTAATCTCCGTTAAGATAAATGATATGGTTTCCTGTATAAGGATCATACGAGGTTGTTATTGCCGAAGCCTTAAGATTGCCTGTCTGAGTAAAACGAAGAGTTTTTCCGTCGTTTATAATGCTTTCGGAAATTGATCTGACAGGTTTTTTAAGCACTATTCTTAAATATCCGTCGCCTGTTGTGGTTGTGTACTCTGTTCCGTTTGAAACCTCAAGAACAACTCTTGTGCTTGTGAGCGAGAACTGGCTCATACGGATAGTGTTTATATAATGCGTAGGAATAACATCGGGAAGTGAACCGATATTCTTTGAGGAATCATCAATATCGACAACTATACGGTACGGCTTATTGAGCATAAAAGTATTATAATCCGGTGTTTCGTCCGCATATATTGTGACTATATCGTTTGTTCCGTCATCATCAAAGGTAATTCTTCTTACGGCGTTAAGTGTATTGCCAAGCTCGTCCTCCCCTGTCGAAGGAGTTGACGGATTATCCGTATCTTCGCCGATAATCGGTGACGAAGGATTGGTTGTTGTTCCTCCTGTTGAACCGCCGGAACCGAAGCTTACAACGATTCCTGTTCCATCTGTGGTCTTTTTAACCGAATAATCACCTGCCGCCTCGGTAAGGTCGAATACAACCCTTACTATTTTATAAGGCTCCATTGCGTTCTGTGCAATTCTTATTCTTTCGACAGGTGCGTCATTAATTGACATGTTTGTATTTTCAACGGCAATATTTCCGCCGTAAATATCGACTGCAACCTTTGAACCGAGAACTGTGGCATATTTATACTGCCATATATTTCCCGATGTCTTAATTGTGTAAGTATCGTTTCCGTTTGCCGCAACACCCGTTACCCTTACCTCATTGGCACTCGAAGATACATTTGTATCTATTTCCGATGCGTCAACATGGGAAAGGTCTGTTACCTTATTGGGATCCTGCGTTGTATCGGAGCCGATAACACTTCCGCCTGTATTTCCGGTGTTATTGTTATCGTTGTTGTCATTATTATCATTGCTGCCGCTATTATCGTTATTAGTATCTCCGCTGTTGTCCGGCTCTTCCGTAGGATTATCGGGAACAGTAACCGAGCCGTCGCCGCCGAGAACATAGGAGATTATATTTACGGTTCTTGTGGCATCGTCCCAGCCGACTGTTGCACCGACTGCCTCCGCAATGGCTCTTACGGGAACCATTGTCCTGTCGTTTATTATCATAGGAGCAACGTCCATATTGAAGGCTGTGCCGTTCATTGTGCCTGCCTTATTGTTTATATACATTATTACTTCATCGCCGTTTTCAAAATCAGCGGTAATCTTTTCGGTCTTGCTGTCCCAACGTACCGTTGCACCCATTGCCTCGAATATGGCTCTGAGCGGCACAAGAGTTCTGCCGTTGATTATTACCGGCGGCATATCGAGATTTTCCAGCTCGTTGTCATCAACAACGACAAGAACCTCCTTCTCTCTGTATGACACCGTTCTGCCGTTGTAGGTCAAATTCATATTTATCACTCGCACACTTGCCGCCATCGCACCACAGCTCATAAGTACGGTAAGCACGAGCGAAACAATAATCAATTTTAAATGCTTCATTGCTCCACCTCTGTTTATTACAAAATTATTAACGGTAACAGTATAGCACAAAATGACGTATTTGGGATAAATTTATTTAGATATGAAGAAATATTAATAATTTTGTAAAATTATTGGAAATTTATATGAGGTTTATTTCAGAGAAATAAGGAAAGAATATTTACAAATCTTAATTTATATAAATTTATTTTGCGGCTTTACAAGTCGCAAGCTCGTTTTTGCGAGGGGTGCGCGCTTAAATTGCGAAGTCCGCCTCACCCCTCGCAGCTCCCCTGTCCCGGACACGCTTGAGTTACGAAAATTGCTAACCTTCGCAGGAATGCTGCTCGGTTTTAACGCAATTTTGAAAGGTTGCTGAATTCAATTTGCTACAAAATTTTAAATTATAAATAATATCTTCCCGAAAATCATTTTTTAAATGATTTTCAATAAAGTTTAGGTTCACCCTTTTTAAAGGGTGATGTGGTTTGGGGCAAAGCCCCATAAAAGGAGGTTTCCATGAAAATTCCATGTCGTTTGAACTGCATTCATTCCCAATACGGCATATGCCGCATAAAAGCCCTTAACAGACGGCAATCCCTTGCGTGCAGTCCATGCCCGTATTTTGAGCAGAACACAGCAAGGGATATTAAAAACTAAAAATTGAGGTTAAATTTTGACTTCACATAATTATTAGCCGCATTTATGCCGACAAAATCAAATATGCTCGGCGTTTTATCCGCTTTTGTGCTTTCAGAGCTTTTTGCGGTTTTCGTACTTTTGGTCTTAGTGCTTTTCTTTGTGCCGGACGTTCTTCTGCCATAGGACACCGTCTTTGTGTTTGCCGCAATATACGCCGAACGCATTGCCGAAATTTCGCTGTCGGTATAGCCGAGCTGTTTATAGCCGTCAAATATGCCATAGTCCGCAAGCGTATCTGCCCTATCGGAAAGCCTGTCATACTCGGTCTTTTCTGCCGATGCCTTCTGCTTGTCCAATGCAAGCTGATAGTTAAGCTCATCATAATAGCTGTCATTTTTCAGCTTATCCGCAGAAAGCTGATAATCCATAAGCTTAAGGTTATACTCCTGCTGACGGTAAAGCTGGTTTTCATACGCACTTAACGCCTTAAGCCAGTATTCCGTTTCTGCCTCGGCAATATCGCTGTTTGCCGAAAGCTGTACATTGGCTATCTGCGTATCCATGCTTTTATTCATATATAAACGGTTGGTTTCGTTTTCGTTTACCGCATTCTCGTAATCCGCCGCTAACTGCAATGCCGCAGTTTCGCTCATGCCGCCGTAAAGTCCCATTGCCGCAAGCTGTTGAGGAAGCTTAAGCTGTGCCTGCATTCCCGTTACATACGCCTGTCGTGCTATCTCGTCAAACTTACGCTCATAGTCCTCTCTGTCGGCATTAAGATTGTTTATGAGTATATCGGTTCTCGCCTGTATAGCCGCCGCCTGTCTTTTTGCCGCAGCCGAATACTGACCGAACCAATCCACAGACGGCTCTGACGAAAGCGAAGGAATGCCGGAGCCTACGCCGCTTATATTAAGCGAATCGCTCTGTCCCCTTGCATATGCTCCCGATATATCCGAGCCGCCGAAGCTCTTCATATAACCATAGCCGTAAACGCCGCTTAAATATTCCGCCTGTCTTTTTGCCATGTCATATGCCTTGCCGTAGCCCTTATCAGATGAATATATGTCCCTTGTAAAACCTCTTTTTCCGCTACCGTCACCGACCGCCGTAACGCCGTAGTTATAGCTGTTGCCGGTAAGCGAGCCTTTTCCGTATGTCGTTGCCGAAACAAGGTCTACCTTGGACAAATCCTTTCCGGCCTTTTCTGCCGCATCTCTGTAATCGGTTGCGTTAGAATAGGTAACACTGCCGTCCGACCAGCGGAAAGCCGTTTCCCTGTTGGAATATCCCATACCTCTGCCATAGCCTCCGGCGGTATTATCGGCTTTTGCGACTGTACCGCTGTTATCGCTTACACTTTTATTTTTATTATTATTTACGTTCTTCTTTTCGCTCTTATCGGAGCTGTCTATAAGCTTTCCGCCGCTGAATGTATATTGCATTACATCATCTCCTTCGTCCTTTTGAGCATTGAAACAAGCTCCTCTCTTGTGACGAAGGCTTTGTATCTCATGCCATTTTCGTCACCGACAATAATTCCGTTTTCTTCTGCCCATTTTCTGTCATCTGCCGACCATGCCGACGGAGAAAGCCCGTCACGTTTATTCAGCTCCGCATTAAATCTTTCGCCGAAAGCCTTATCCGACATATCTGCCATGTATCTTTTCACCCTTTCCAAAAAGTATTTCCAGTCAATTTCTTCCTTTATATAGTTCCTATCAATTAGTATTCTCGGGCAGTTTTTTCCGTTCCAGTCAAAATGCCTTACTATCTCGTTTTCGCTTAAGCCAAACTCCAAAGCCTTTTCTGCCGTAAGCTGTGCCGCATTTTCTACTGCCTTCTTTCGGTTGCCGCTTTCGCAAATTTCTATTGAAAGCGAATAACGGTTGCCGTCGGAAGAACCACAGTGCCAAGCCTCCTCGTTGTCGGGAATTGCATGGATTATATCGCTGTCGTCAACACAATAATGCCATGAAGCCAATCTTTTGTTAGCAGGATTGTCGAGCCATTGTCTTTCGCCGAGTGCCGTACTGTGCGGATTTGCGGTTGAATGTATCGTTATTGTTGTTTTGGGATATGCACCGCCCGGTCTAAGGCGGTGTCCCTTCGGTAAAAGCATTTCTGTCATAAATTATCACCGTTTTTTATTAGATTTCTAAACATTTCATATAATCCTGTGCTTGCAAGACCACTGAAAAGTCCGCCTAAAAGTATCTCTGCCGTAAAGGCTTTGTTTACCCATATATTTATTGCCACACCGAGAACACCCATGGCAAGCGGTATAAAACGGTTAATGCGGTCATTTGGCACAATGTTTTTGATTATATATCCTATACAGAGGCATATACCGACAATAAGCGGAACTGCCATATTAGAAAGAAAATCCATATTCATACACATTTCTCCTTTGCTTTTTATGATGCCTTTTCAAGTGCCTCTATCCTTCTGTTTGCCGATTTTATTTTTTCAGCCTCAATATCCATACGCTTTTCAAGGTTATAGGTACGTTCCACAAGTGTATTGTGCTTATCGACTCTTGCCGTAAGCTCCGTAAGTCTGTAATCGATAAGCTCGATTGTGCGTTCATGCTTTTTCTGTGCCATAATATACTGGCTTCTGTTGTTTATCATACAGACCAAAAGCGTTACAGCCGCACTTATAAATGAAGGTAAAATATTATTCATTTTCTTCACTCTCCCCAAGCATTAGATAAAGCTGTCTTAAAAGCTCGCAGTCGTTTTTCTTCACCTCATTGCCCTTTGTTATGATTACCTTTCTGTCATGTATAGCCTTGTCGGGAGTATAGAATTTATCCTCTCTCGTTTTGGCAAGGTACACATAGCATGGGCCTGCTCCCCATACCGTATATACGCTGTTGTTAAGGAACGGAAGTCCTTCATGTGCATATACCTCGTCTGTCATGACATATTTTCCGCTTTCTGCCGCTATGTCCTCCCATTCGGACGCATGAAGAAGTCCGTATTTATCCTTATAGAGGAACACAACTCCGTCATCGGGTATTTCTGTCTTTTTTCCGTCCTCATATATGTAATTATGATGTGATGCGGCTCTTTCGCCTTTATTTATGATTAATTTTCTCAATTAGTTTTTCTCCTTTCCTGTGATAAGCTTATATTCCTCAGCCGTTATTTTTCCCTTTTCCACTGCCTTTGCCACCTGTGCGTCACTCCAAAGGCATTTGTCGTAAAAGCCCTTTATTTTTTCAAACCAGTCCAAAGCCGTTCTCCTTTCTTATTCCGAAACCATAACAAGATATGCCGTATCGGCCTCGATTTTATCGAGCTGTGACACCCTGCTTTCAATATGCCAGTCGCCGTCGTAATAATATCTTCCGAGAACATCATCATTCTCGTCTATCTCGACCGCATTTTTTCCGACAGGCTCACCTATGCCGACCGAAACACAGCAGTCGTTTTTATCCAGAACCGCATAAAACATATTCATTCCTCCTTAAAATTAATCCACCGAAATATCCGCTTTATCGCTTATGACATCTGCCATAAATTTAATGTTTGCAATATTGGTGCTGTATCCGCCCATAACTCCGCTTATTGTTACCGCCACTCCGGCAGAAACCGCAAGTGCCGCCGTTTTTGTTTCCGTTGCCACAGACGAGCTGTTTTTAATGCTCAATATGGTTGTTCCGTCTGCCTTAAGCTCGACCGCCGGCTTGGAGCTTGATGTGCTTTTTCCGGTGAGCGTTGCCATAACGGTGATTTTGCCGGAGCATGATGGAGTTATGCTGAACGAAAAGGCTGTCTTTCCGCCGGAATGCTCCGCAATAACGTGACTGCCTTCGTAGAACCTGAAGCCGCCATCTGCCGAAGAAATTATTTTGTTTAGCTTGCCCATTGCGGTTGTATCTCCGCTGTCCGATGCCGAACCTATGGTGCTTTTCACTTCCTCCAGAGTTGACTGCTTAGCTATATATATTTCCCCTGCCATTTTTAAACCTCCTTATAATACAGTCCGCCGTTTTTTATTCCGAGAATATATGTCTTTCCGTTGGAATCGTCGGCAATTTTGTTTTTGTCCGATTTCGAAACGGCGTTTACATCCTCTGCCGTAAGCGTTATATCTGCCGAAAGTGCGTGGCCGTTTATTTTTCTTGTCTGAGGAACGCCGCCGGAAATTATATTATCGTCAACATATTTCTTTGTTGCCGGAGCATAATCGCTTTGCGGAACAAAGGCTGTTGTATTGTCCTTCGTAAGCACGCTGTTTTTGTCGGCTTTATCGTCAATTTTCGACACCTTTTGTTTATCGCTGTCGGTATAATCATTTGCGGAAAGACCTTTGCCGTTCACCTTATCGACCTTGTTTTTTATGTCGGAAACATATTGGTCGGTGAAGTCGTTGGAGGAAAGTGTTCTGCCTTCGGCAAGCTGTTTTTTCAGCTCGGAAACAGCGTTCCTGTCCTCAGAGGTATAATTGTTGTCTGAAAGTGTCTTATTCGCCACTTTATCTACCTTTTTGTCAAGTTCAGACTGCATACTCTCCACTTTACTTTTGTGTTCATTGGTAAAATCATTGGTTGATAAGCCTTTATTCTCCACTTTATCTACCTTTGCACCGTCAATGGCGGCATTGTTTTTGTTCTGTGCCTCCACTGCCGCATTGAAATGCGGAATAACCACATCAAGAACCAGCTCATCAAAGGCTCTCTGTGCCTCGCTCACCGAAAGACCGAGCGGATTCGGCTTTGTGCGGATACCTTTGTCCGCATATGCGGACGGAAGGATTTTATTGACTTCTTCCAAAAAAATCATTCCTTTCTTTGTTTCTTGTAAAACGACATTTTTATAAATACATTTTGCGGCTTTACAAGTCGCAGGTTTTCTTTTGTGAGGGAGGAAACTCTTAGAATTGCGAAGTCCGACTTCCTCCCTCACACTCCCTCTTTTCCGGACACGCTCAAGTTACGAAAACTGCTAACCTTCGCAGGAATGCTGCTCGGTTTTAACGCAGTTTTAAAATATTGTCGGCTAAATCTGTGTTTATACAAATCATAAAGCTGATAAATTTCAGCCAACCTCAAAATTTTATCTTTCTTTCAAAACAGCTTTTTCGAACCGTCGTTATATTCAACCGCTATCGCATGCACTCCGAACGGCTCATTCATTTTTCCGTTTTCGATAGAAAACATAACCTTATCGGTTCTTCGGATATTTATTCTTCTGGCAAATGTATGCGGTGAGCTGTCGGACGAAAAATTGAAATTCTCGAAATCGATATAGGAAAAATCCAGATAAACAGCCTCTCCGCCGCTATCGAAAAGCTTATGCTTCACTCCGCCGTATTCGGCAAAAACCTCTGCGCTTGTGCGTATTGCCGAGGAAAGCGAAACCGCCATGTTTCGGAAAACCTTTCGTTTATAGAAATCATGTCCGCTGAACTGCGGCATTGTCCAGAGTGCATATATGGGCTTTCCGCAATCGTTATAGCTTTCGGGATCGTCCTTATCCGTATAAAACCGCATAACCGAGCCGTCCTCTCTGCCAAAGCACAAGGCTCCGTTTTCCTCCCACATTATCCTTGCGCCTATGCCGTCCCAGATATAACATTCATACTGGAAGGACGAATAGGGCTGACCGCTTTCATATGTCTTTTGCAGTCCGTCAAGTATATAAACCTTATTGCCGACCGCACAGAAGAACATATCCCTGTATACACAGCAAAAGCAGTTTTCAAGCTTCTCCTTCATAAGCTCGCTGTTTATATAAAACGAGCGGTTCTGGCTGTATTTTTCGCCGCTTATGTCCTGAGAGGTAACGGCATATATTCCAAGCTCCGTAACAAACATCGGCTCATTTTGTAAATATCCGAAGCCCTTTGCGGAAACTGCTCCCGGGCCTATAAGCGTATTGATTATCGGAAAGACTGCCTCGGAATTGCTGTCAGTTGTTCCGTTTCGAATAACTATGTTGCGTCCGTCACTGCTTTTTTCCCGAACAGCCGCAAGACAGCCGTTTATCACTGCATAGCCCTTTATTGCCGCCTGACCGCCTCCGAGCACCGAATACCATTTGTCACCGAAATAGGTCGGATCCTTAAGTGCCGAATATCGGTCACAGTCCGGCTCATTGGGATTGCCCGAAAGAAACAGCCTGTCACAGCCACCGTTTACGCCGTAAAGTATGCCGAAGGTGCATTTATTGATTTTGTCCGCATAGCCTTCCCTTGTTTTGCAGACGGTTATCTCCACGTTGTCCATTCCGGCGGTTGTCGGCACAGGCGGTGCTGTCGAAAAGGTTACAATTCCCTTTGTTCTGTCAACGGTGAAATGCGTGCCTTCCTTTTTTGACTGCCATTGACCGTCGGAATCCATTATCCGCACAAGCACCTCATCGGAATCTATTTCCTTCTGTGTAAGCTGATATTTTTTCGATGTGCCGTCGGCAAGATAGCTTTCCTTCCATGCTCTCGATATAAGATTGACCGGCTCATATACCGTACCTCCTCCGCTCGGAAGACGGGAAATAATGATTGTCGGCACATATGCAATATCCGTAAGCTTTTTAATCTGTTTGTTCCCGTCAAATTCTCCGTAAACAAGTGCCTCCTTGCCGTCAAAAATATACAGCCTGTTTTCAAACACAACGCCGTAGGAAAGGCTGTCGTTCATATCCGAATATAATATTTCATCGCCGATATAAAGCCTTGTGCCGGCGTGAATAAGTCGATTATTGTCGAAAAAGAACGTACCGTTTATTCTTCCGTCATATTTCTTTATCTGCTCAAAGCCCATTCGCTTTCGCACACTGCCGGGAACGTCCCTTATCATATTCAGTGCATTTGGCGAACGGTGTATGCTCACTCCGTCGGGAGCGTTGTGCATATCCGTTCCGTAAAATTTATCCGTTGTCAGCACTCTTCTTGTCGGTGCGGACGGTACATTAAACCACATATTTCAACCTCCTATATCCATTTGGAAACCGACTCAAAGCACATATGTCCGCTTTTTGCCGTATCTCGATAAAGCAGAGCCTCTCTTCCGGCCTCGAATTCGTTTCTGTATATGGTGGCTGTCTGCGGATCCTCATCCTTATAAAGCTCGGCGGCAATATAAAGCGGAAGAAGCACAGCCGCATCTTCGGGTACGTCAAGAACATAATCCATATCGGTTGCCTGTGTTATTTTCTTCGGATAGGCATTGTAGCCGATTATCCATTTTCCTATGCCGTATAAAAGCATTCTTTCGCCGCCGATAAGCGTATAGCCGTCCGTATGTCTGCCGTTCAGAAAAACCTCGTTTTCTCTCAGCGAAAGAAAGTTTTCCGCAAGCTCCTTTAGGCTGAGGTCTGTAACGCCTTCGGCCGTTTCCGTTTCTATTGTTTTCGGTATATATTTGCCGCAGGCGGCAAGGAGCATAAGCCCCTCGTTTGCCGCCAAAGGCATTGCCGCAATATACGGCGAGGTCGAATCGTTTACAAGAACCGTCTGTCCGTCGGAAACAAAAAGCTTATGCAGTACCGAAAGCTGTATATCTCCCCAAGTCATAAAACCGCCTCCGTATCAGCCTAAAAGCACTGTTCCGTCTGTAATGCCTTCTCCGCAGACGGCTATTGAACGCCAGTTGTTGAAGCCTGCGCCGAATCTTGCTCTGCCTCTCCATACGTTTGCATCTGTGTTCTGATCGATGTCCGAACGTGTTGTGAGCGCAAGTCTGTCTACCCAGGGCATACACATATAGTCCTTGTTGAAACAACTGTCGAGCATAATAAAATAAGGTTTTCCGCCGATTGTCGAAGGAAGATAATTCCATACAAGCACGTTCCAGAGTCCCATCTGAAAATTGACCGCATTGTTATTGGAATTTGGATCTAAATCCGAGCCGACTGCCTCGAATACGGCTCTCTTTAATGCTCCCGAATTGGGAATGATGATTGTGTCGGGAGCAACATTGAGAAGGTTTCCGTCGTCGTCGGTAAACTTCTGCATTGCCTCCTGCATGGCGTCCATAACCGAAACGGAGAAGGCATTCTTAAAGATATTGCTCTGTACATCGCAGCCACCAGTTATTGACGTATGCTCCTTGGAGAAAAGCGGTTTTCCGTCTGCCGAAAGTGTTGAATATTCCTTTCCGGCAAAGCTTATCTTTTCGCCTGTTCCGCCGTAGATAAGGTTGGCGGCGAACTTCTCTCTTGTTCGGTTATAGCTTGTGGCAAAAATATTGGCTCTGGATTTGATTTTGCCGACCTTTGAGTCCTCGACCATTTCCGCCGTTACCTCAAAGGAGCTTTTCCATGTGGTAGGCTCAATTACAACCGAATAGCCCTCCTGCATTCCTGTTTTGGGATATGCACCGTTTTCGCCAACATCGACAAAATCACCGAGTGATGTTTCGGAGGTATATTTCTCCGCATAGCTGTGCGATTTGTCCATATAGAAAATTTTGTCAATCATCGAAAGCTCGCCGAAAGCCTCCACATTCTGCTCAATGACCGCTCTGATGGGTGCCTGGCTTTTGCCGAAAAGCGAATCGTTTACTCCACTGCCCTGTGAAAATATAATCATATTGTTTTACCTCCTTAAATCAGTTGAAATATCCGTAACTGCCGTAAATGCCGACCGCCGTAATTCTGAACTTTCCTCCGGCTGTCGATGTTATGCCCTTTCCGTCGGAAGAAAGCGTAACCCTTTTGCCGAGGTCTGCCGAAGTGAGCGGCATATCAACATAAAACTCAATATCGTCCCTTATTCTTAAAACGGGATATGTACCGTCGGACTGCTTTACTCCGGCACAGATTAATTCCGGCGTATCTGTTCCCGACGCCTTTGCGATAAGTCCTGCCGAGGTTTTTAACGCCTGTCCAAGAACGGGGCTTTCGCCGTCTGCCGCTTTTATATATTCAAGCGGAAGTGATTCGCCCGTAAGTACCTTGTTTACACTGAACATAAAAATTCCTCCTTATTAATATCTTTTTTGTTTTTTAAAATCTGCTCTGATAATCCTTTATAATCTGTCCGTCCGACCAGTCGGGAAAAAACTCCCTGTACTGCTGCATAACCTCAACGGGAACGGCTCTTTCCGCTCTGGGAGAACCGCCGATGCTTCTAAGATGGCTTTTGGAACGCATTGAGTTTAAAGCTCGCTGTCTTTCCGCATTGGTTCTCTGCTGATAAATTTCCTCGGCATTGACTATGCCGTATGCCTTATAAAGCGGAACGCCCCTTGACCAGTAATGAAGAAGCTCCTTTGCATAGGGCTTTGTCATAAGCTCCTTAAAACTTGTTATACCGCAGTCGGGATAATGTTCTATAAGCTTTCCGAGCTCCTCTCTTATGAATCCGCCGATTTCTTCGGCTGTCGGTTCTGCTCCTCCAACGGTCTGTTCCTCTGTCTGCATGACTTCCTCGGGCATATTTCCGATTGGCATTTCCTCGCCGTTGGGATAAACCGCATTGTTTTCATTGTTTTCCATATTTTCACCTCCTTATTTTCTTAAATCCTCGCCCTTGCGGACTGTCGGCTTTTTGTTGCCTTCGTTCTTTAACGCCTTAACCTCCATACTGCCTTTGTTTGAATAGCTTAATCTATTCTTCATGTTCATTCCTCCCTTGTCTGATTTTCGTTTTTTGCCTGCTCTGCGTTTTTTATAATGCTGTCCCTCACCTCCTTTGCATGGGGATAATGCAGTCTTTCAAGCTCCGTCCAATAGAGAAGCCTTGCGCTGTCCTCGGACGGATTTCCGTAAGCACCGTTTGAAAAATTCTCCTTTGCCTCCTTCCACATAAGCTCTCGGTTACCGGCCGGAAGCGTTGATGAGTCCACCGAAAACAGAAATTCATCGTTCCAGTAATATTCTCCGGCATCGTCCTTTTCCAGAAAATCATATCGGTTGAAGGTTCGGTATTCGTTGCCTGTTTCGGTCTGACCGGCTTTCACCGTTACGCCCGTATCGGCATAGGCAAGCAGAAAACGGAACATAATCTCGAAAACCTCGGCATAGGCGGCTCTTTTCATAACTCTTTTGCCTTCAAGCCTTCCGGCGGACTGCTCTGCGGCTATCTGCTTTGCCTTTCCGCTTGTGGCTGTCGGATCGTATCTGCCCTGATAGCTGTCGGTTATGCCGACCGTCTGTCTTGCCGCCTCATAAACTCGCTCCTGATATTCCATATCTCGGCTTATATCCGGCTGAATGTTCAGAACATCAATAAGCTGTTTGTCGCTTATGTTGTTCAGCTCGATAACCTTAAGCTCCTCATCTGTCTTTCTTATGCTTGCACCTCTCGGAAAGGTAACATAGCTGCCGCCCTTCAAAAGCTTTTCCTGTATTTTTGAGCCAAGCTTTTTAATAAGTTCCTGCTGGTCGGTTATTTTGTCCACATCACTGTCGCCCAACAGCTTTCCGAAAACGCTGACGTTTTTTCTGAGCACAATCGGCATAACGTCCGGCGAATAAAACGGTATTTTTGTGCCCTTCTTTATTACCGAGCCGTCCGAGCATACAACGTCCGACGCAAGAATTTCGCTTTTCTCTGCCTTTACCGTAAAGGAGCGGCATCCGCATGAGCATTCGTCCTCATAGCAGACAGCACCGCAGTTGTCGCAATATCTGAGCTGTCGTGATTGATAATTTTCTATGTCCTCAACAACAACGTCATTCACCCAGCGGAATCGTCCTATTTTTCCGTCTGCATTTCGGTAATAGGCTGTATTTAGCGTAACAATGTCCTCCGAAAAGGCATAATCGCCTGTCGAACGCACATCGGGATTTTCCTCGTATTCCTTATCGACCGAAACGCCGAACATTCGCTTTATAAAAGCCTTTGTTTTTGCGGTCTGTATGATTATGTAATCCATTTCCTTTATGTCGGTAACTCCGCACTGTGGTATAACCTGCTTAGGGTGCAAAAGCGTTACCGTAAGCTCTCCGTCGGAGCTGTGTCCACCCTTTGTTATGTCCCATTCGATCAGAAAGAAATCACCGCCCTGTATAGGCGTTGTCCTCTCGTCCATGTCGTTTATAGTTTCAAAGGGCAGTCTGTCCAACTCGTTTACAAGAAAAGCTTCGACAAGCTCTGCCTTTTTCTCGTCTGCCTTTCGTCTTGCCGTAACCTTCGGACGGGGTATCGTTGTTTCCGCCTCAGCCTCGATAAGCTCCGAAACAATGTTGCGTACACAGCTTGCGTTCTTTGCACCGACCGCCGAATATATTGTGTGCGTTCCGCAGTATAATGCCTCCCGCCTGTCCATGTCCGATAAATCGGAGCTGTAAGCACTTAAGCTGTTGTAAAGCCTGTCCTGCCAAAGGTTCAATTTTTCTCTGCCGTTCACCTAAAAGCCTCCTTACATTGGTTTTCCGTATCTCTTTATCAAATATCTTTTTCCTTCCTCATCGCTGTTCTCGTAATCCTCCCACATATCGGCTGTCCATATAACTCCTTCGGAAATCTCCTCTTCCTCTGCCTGTATTGCCTCCGGCAGAACATACACCGCAATGGCAAGTGCCATAACCAGATCGTCATGTGCTCCGTATTCTGCCTCGGCTCTGCCATGGTTGTTTTTAACAAATGAAAGCATTTCCTGAAGTGTTTCCGAATCGTTAAGCTTATTGCTTTCCTCTCTCACAAACTTGACCAGTCCGCTTATTATTAACGGTCTTGTAACCATGGTCGTTTTAAAGCCGTAGGAATTCAAAATTCGGTTTGTATAGCTGTCCTCCTGTCGGCGTACATAAAGATTGTCATAGCCAAGCCTTGCCAGCTCCTTTACGGGATATGTGGAAAAATTGGTTTCTATCGCCGTCAGTGCGTCGTTGTAATATTTCCCAAGGCAATAAACCTGTCTTGCATATTCGTCCTCGTCGGACTGCTGTCGCAAAACGCAGACCTGTTTTCCGTCTGCCGAATCCAGCACCTGTGCAGTAAAATAATCACTGCCTTCGCCTGCGGTATCACCGCCGATTACATAGCTGTGTCCTGTCTGCGGCTTTGAATATATCCGCACAAAGCCGTCCTTCTGACGGTGAAAACGTATGTCCTCAAGCCGTCCGTCCTTTTCCTTTGCCGTAAACATTCCGATAACAGGCTCTTTTCTTCCTCGAAGTATTGCAAGCCTTGCGGATATTTTCTCCTTATCGAATATGCAACGTCCCGTCAGAATAAATGCTTCCTCCGGTGCGGAAGGATATTCCTGTCTGAAAAGCTGTTCGTCACCGCCACAGTTGTTGCGTATGCACCATCTTCGCCAGGCAAGCTGTTCGTTGTCCAGGTTATAGGCCTTTTTCAGCACCGTTTCCGCCTTTGTAAGCTGAAAACCGTCATATTTTCTGCGGTATTCCTTCATTTCGTGCCAAGGGAAAAAGACAGGGACAAAATCGTTATCACCGTTTACCGCTCTGTCCCAAAGCTCCTTGAAATAATCACAGCCGTTTGCCGTCGATTCAAGAATGACCATTGTTCCGGGACTGTCGGGAACAGCCTGCATAAGTCCGTTGAGTATGGCTTTTTTGTCGCCTTCCCAGAAAGCGACCTCCGAGGCATGAATGTTTGTTATTGTTTCACTTCGTCCTACACCTCTGCCGCCGGCTGTTGCCGAGCGTATTCGGCTTCGCAGACCTTTCTCCGCCGAGCCTTTGTCGGGATTTTCAAAAACCATTTCTTTTGTGCTTGCCGTATTTCTCATGGGGCGTATTCTTTCAGGCAGCTCATCATAAAACAGCTTGTTCATGGCAAATAATCCTGCCGCGGCCTCCTCCTTATGGGCGATAACAAGCGATGTTGTATTTTCGCTCGTTATTGTGCTGTGGAAAAGCACTCCTTCGGTCAGTGTTGAAAAGCCCATCTGCCTTGCCTTGAGTATTATTATTCTCACAGGGCGGCCTGCCTTTCTTTCACCTTCGATAACCGACAAAAGCCGTTTCTGCGGCTCGTTTGGTTTAAAGGGAATTATTCTGCCGTTTTTGGTTCGTATTTTAAGAAAGCTTTCCGAGTATTGACTGAAATCGAATATATCCATCAGTCGCCGCCTGCCCTTCTTAAAAATTCTTCTATTGTTTCTGACTGCTGTGGCTCATCATTCATAACTCCGGTTATCTTGCACAACAGCTCGATTGCCTTAAGCCTTTCGGAGCATTTGACCGAGTCGTCCGTAAGAAAAACAATTTCCTTAAGCTTTCCGATTATTTCCTCCTTAGTTATCGTCCTGTCCATATTTCTTCCTCCTTACAGGTTACATTATAACAAACAAACATTCGTAAGATTTATCATGGATTTATCATAAAATTATCAGAGAATTATCATGGAAGAATAACGGTTTATAGCTGAATAAAAGGTTTTTTCTTTGTATCTAAGATAACGGTTTTATGTTATATTTTTATTATTTCCGAATTATTCCGAAATTTTACAAATATCAGTTCGTATATTTGCCGCTTGTAAAAAATGAAAAAATGTATTAGTATGAAGTGAATGTTCAAAAGGATAATAGGAGGAAACAAAATGAGAGGTTCAAATAAATTTTCAAGAGCACTTTCGATTTCAATACTTGTTGTGCTTTGCCTGTATGCGGTTTTCGCAATGATGAAATCCGAAAACTCCAACATAAATAAAGGAAAACGATATAAAGAAGCAATCGAATACATGAACAATGGCGATTTTGCAACAGCCGAGGACGAATTAAACGCACTTGCTGAAAAAAACTATAAGGACAGCGGCATTCTTGCCGAATATGCCGGACTCAGAGCCGACAATGCTGATAGTGAAAAGCTTGCCGAATTTAAGGAAAAGCTGGACGGCGAGAACTACAAAGGTGCTTATGCCGAAGAAATGTATTTATATTTAGGTGAATAATACTGTAGACAGTTCATTTTTTCGAAAAATATACTAAAAATCAGTGTTGACTTTTGTACATATTTTTGTTACCATATAGCAGTTGTTTATATTGTGGCTTTAAAAAAGCGTGAATTCGGTATCGGATTTACGTTCTTTTTTTGCGATTAGCTTTTGATGAACGGAGGTTTAAAAGTGGAAGAAAACATAAGAGAAAACAAAATGGGCATAGTTCCCGTAAATAAATTACTTTTATCCATGGGCGTTCCTATGATAATGTCCATGATTTTACAGGCGTTCTACAACATAGTAGACAGCTATTTTGTCAGCAGAATGCCGGACACGGCAACAATAACAGGCATGGGCGAATATGCAGTCAATGCGCTTACCCTTGCCTTTCCCATACAGATGCTTATTGTCGGCGTTGGCGTAGGAACAGGCGTAGGTATTAATGCGCTTTTATCAAAAATTCTCGGTGAGGGCAACCGTGAAAAAGCTGCACACATCGCCGGAAATGCCGTATTTCTGGGCATTTGCACATACATCGCCTTTCTCATTTTTACCGTATTCGGAATGAATGCGTACCTTGTGTCACAGACAACCGATGAGATCGTCCTCGGCTTAAGCAAAACTTATCTCAGTATTTGCACAGTTATGTCATTCGGATGTATATTATCAATGATTTATGAAAAAATGTTGCAGTCAACAGGCCGGACAATTTTTCCTACAATAGGACAGGCGGCAGGTGCTATTGCAAACATAGTTCTTGACCCGGTGCTTATTTTCGGTCTTGGGCCATTCCATCAGATGGGCATTGCAGGAGCGGCTTATGCGACTATAATCGGTCAGATGATAACATTTGTGTTAAACGCATATTTTCATTTTAAATATAACCACGACATCAAAAACGGTATTAAATATTTAAAGCCGTCATCAAGCATTATAAAACAGATTTATGTTGTCGGTATTCCTGCCATAATAATGCAGGCATTAATTTCATTTATGTCCTACGGCGTGAACGTAATTTTCGGTGCTGTTTCAACATCGGCTGTTACTGCCTACGGAGTTTATTATAAAATACAGCAGTTCATTTATCTTGCGGGAATCGGCATGAACAACGCCGTTATCCCCGTTGTCGGCTTTAACTACGGCAGACATGACAAAGCACGTATCAATCAGGCAATACACTACGGCATGATTTACACGCTTATAATAATGCTTATCGGCTTAATCGGACTTCAGATATTTGCCGAACCGCTTGCCGGAGTGTTCTCGCTTTCGGAGGAAACACTGGCACTCTGCGTGCGTGCGATACGTATAGTAACGCTCGGCTATCTCTTTGTCGGTGCAAACGTGATTTATCAGGGCGTTTTTCAGGCACTCGGCTGTGGCTTCCATTCACTTATTGTGTCTGCAATCCGTCAGATAATTGTGGCTCTTCCGCTCTGCTGGATATTCACAAAGCTTCCCAATGCAGAAGTGATGATGTGGGTGGCATTCCCTGTTGCAGAAGGAATAGCACTTATTGCGGCTGTGGCATTTATGAGAAAAATTAAGCAGAATAAGCTTAATTGGAAGGAAAAGAAAACCATTGAGCTTCGTCCTTCAGCTTTAAAAAGCGTAGACGTAAACTTTTAATAGGCAAAAAAATTACCCATTGGAACTCAATCCAATGGGTTTTTTAGATAAAATTCATTTTCTAAACACAAACAAATACTCATGTGCTATAAGTAAAAAGTTATATTTAATACTGTTTGTTTTCCAATATCCCGTTGCCTTGCAATTATGCTGTTCTTTTATTATTAGTTCTTTTAATTTAAAACCGGAATTTTCAAATATACGCATAACCTCAAATGACATAGGTATCATACAGCCTTTTTGACGCGTATCTCCCATAAGAACTGCACAAAATTTTTCTTTTTTAAGCACTCGGTAGCTTTCAGATGCAACTTTCTTCATTTCTTCCAAAAAATCTTTAACTTTAAGTAATGACAAATCTTCCTGTATATCTTCACTGTATTTAATAATATTGGCATATGGCGGATGTGTACATATTAAATCAATACTTTCATCTGAAATAAAGTCGAGCTTTCTTGCATCTCCTTTATGCAAATATACCTTTCCATTTGCACCATCATGCTCAAAGTCAATTTTTTCTCTGCACCTTTCATTAGAACTCAATCCAATCACTATATTCACTATTAGGTGATGCAACTGACATCTGTTTGAATTGTACTTCTCCCGGAGATACTACAAATTCACCATCATAGTATTTTTTTGCAGCAATATTTAAAGCTTCATCAAAATTATTTGCTTCAACCTCAAACTCTTCTACGACCGTTTCCTCTATTGCAATCATATATTTTTTCATAAAAATACCTCATATTCTTTTTATATATTTACCTTTACCTAAAAAATCTATAAAGCCTTTATCTCTTAGAAATTGAAGTTGTTGTCTGATTTTAGGTCTAATATTATTGTTCTGTGGATGTTTAATATGTAATATATTTTCAAAATTATATACCTCGTCTAATGTAAATATTTCTGACGGTATTTTATTAACA
>Ga0129312_1000265_pt1 | contig 51289 bp, 60 predicted proteins | sample O827metagenome_FD_94434 | JGI IMG/M metagenome (GOLD analysis project Ga0129312, IMG submission 94434) | Orangutan group fecal microbial communities from Wisconsin, USA - O827 metagenome | ecosystem: Host-associated > Mammals > Digestive system > Large intestine > Fecal | place: USA: Wisconsin... | reverse complement strand
GGACTGTTTTTTCATGAGCCTGAAAACGGAAAAGCGAATAAGTCCAGTGGACTGTTTTTTCATGAGCCTGAAAACGGAAAAGCGAATAAGTCCAGTGGACTGTTTTTTCATGAGCCTGAAAACAGAAAGGCGAATAAGACCAGTGGACAGGTTTTTCATGAGCCTGGAATTAAGAAAAATTGGCTTACTTAAGGGACTAAATCAGATTTTCTTTTTTGAAATAGAACCATTTTCGGTATAATGTTAGGGTCGCGACAATCTTTAACCAAGTTACGAACTTAGTTTGGAGGTAAGCGTTGTGAATGTTATCTTCGAACTTGTTTTGATACCTTTTGTAGTTGGCGTTGCTGATGAAGTAGTTGCTGAGTGATTGATTCAGTACATTCAAAACAAACGCGACAACCATTAACCTGAGTTTTCTCTGAAAACAAAAAAGAAAGACAGTAGTTGCAGCTACTGTCTTTTTTGCGTTGTGCTAAGTTTATCTTCGAACTTTAGCGTTGACCATATTATAACATGTCATAAGGAAGGATGTCAAAGGATAGTGTGTTTAGCATGTTTCTAAGCTACTTTAAACTCCTCTTGTCATGGTTTGATTTAATTATCTGCGGACAAGAGAAGCATCAAAAACTTACAAAAATAATTGACAAGCAAATAAAAACGCGTTATAATAGTGAAAATTTGAAAACCTTTAATTAAGTCCAGAGAGACTTTCAAGGTTACTGTAAAAAAGAGTGTTATCTCTGATAAAGGGTATGAGTGTACTTTGGTGTGCTCTGCTTATTTTGCTGTAACCTTGCCTTCTGGCGAGGTTTTTTTGTGTGAAAGGAACACTATGAATTCAAGTTGTAAAGACAAAACTTCTGTGTTAAAAGAAGATTTGCTGATTATTAGTCAACGTGAGATTGCCCCACGCATTTTTGAGATGAAGCTTTCTGGTGAGATGGTCTTGGACATGGCACCTGGTCAATTTTTGCACTTGCGTGTGCCGGACCCTAGCAAACTTTTACGACGTCCGATTTCGATTTGTCAGATTGATAAGGTCAATAAAGTGGCAACAATTGTTTACCGAGTAGAACGTGCTGGGACGACTATTTTATCTCAGCTAAAAGCTGGTGATCGCGTTGATACCATGGGACCTCAGGGTAATAGCTTTGATTTGTCAGTCATCTCAGCTGGTCAAACAGCTCTTCTCATTGGTGGGGGTATTGGTGTTCCACCTTTGGTTGAAACAGCTAAGCAGCTTGCTGCTAAAGGTATTAAAGTCGTTTCTGTGCTTGGATTTGCGACTAAAGATGCTGTTATTCTAGAAGAGGAATTATCAGCTTACGGTAAAGTTTATGTGACAACAGATGATGGCTCATATGGTATTAAGGGTTATGTGTCAACGGTTGTCGATGATTTGGTTGAAAAGCAGTCATTTGATGCCATTTATTCATGTGGTGCGCCTGGCATGCTGAAATATGTGGACAAGAAATTTGAAAATCACCCACATGCTTATTTGTCAATGGAATCACGTATGGCTTGTGGTATGGGTGCTTGCTACGCTTGCGTGGTGCATTTGCGAAATGCCAAAGAAGCAGCTAACAAGCGTGTGTGTGAAGATGGTCCAGTCTTTGAAACTGGTCAAATCATTTTGTAAGGAGGCAAAATTATGTCAGAAAATCGTTTAGCAGTCAAACTTCCAGGACTTGATTTAAAAAATCCGATTATTCCAGCGTCAGGTTGCTTTGGTTTTGGACAAGAATACGCCAAATACTATGATTTGGATAAACTTGGCTCAATCATGATTAAGGCAACGACTAAGGATGCGCGTTTTGGAAATCCGACACCTCGTGTGGCAGAAACACCATCAGGCATGTTAAACGCTATTGGCTTGCAAAACCCTGGTGTTGACGTGGTCTTGTCAGAAAAACTTCCTTGGTTAGCTGAGCATTTTCCAGCATTGCCAATCATTGCTAATGTTGCAGGATTCTCAAATGACGAATACGCTTATGTGTCAAAAAAGATTTCAAAAGCTCCAAATGTCAAAGCAATTGAGCTTAACATCTCATGTCCGAATGTTGACCACGGCAATCACGGTCTTTTGATTGGTCAGGTGCCTGAGTTGGCTTACGCTGCTGTTAAAGCGAGTGTTGAGAATTCAGATGTGCCAGTTTATGTCAAACTAACACCAAGTGTTGCTGATATTACGACAGTTGCTAAGGCTGTTGAAGAAGCCGGTGCGACAGGATTTACCATGATTAATACTTTAGTTGGCATGCGATTTGATTTGAAAACACGTAAACCAATCATTGCTAATGGTACAGGAGGTATGAGCGGTCCAGCGGTCTTTCCAGTAGCTCTTAAGCTTATTCGTCAAGTAGCGCAAAGTTCTGATTTGCCAATTATTGGTATGGGTGGTGTTGATTCGGCAGAAGCGGCTATTGAGATGATGATTGCTGGTGCATCAGCTATTGGTGTTGGAACAGCGAACTTTTCAGATCCTTACGCGTGTCCAAATATCATCGAGCGTTTGCCAGAAGTCATGGACCAGTATGGCATCACAGATCTTGAAACTTTACGTCGCGAAGTTCGCCAATAATTACGTGGCAAATAAGCTCTGCTATTTGATTAAAAAGTCAGTAAATTTTTGACTTTGATTGTAAAAAAAGATATAATATTAACAACTGAATAACCTTTAATTGAGTCCAGAGAGGCGAGAAAGGTTCGTGAAAAAAAAGAAGATATAATCTTTGATAATGGGGTGTTTGCTACCCTGCTTTTCGTGTAACCTCGCCCTCTGGCGGGGTTTTCTTTATAGAAAAAGGAGAAAAAATGCACGAAAGTCGTCCGATTATTGCTCTTGATTTTCCATCATTTGATGATGTGAAATCATTTCTTGCTTTGTTCCCTGCAGATGAGAAGCTCTATGTCAAGATTGGTATGGAACTTTATTATGCCGAAGGACCAGAGATTGTTCGTTATGTGAAATCTCTTGGACACTCAGTTTTCCTAGATTTGAAATTGCATGACATTCCGAATACGGTTAAATCAGCAATGCGTGTGCTTTCAAATCTAGGTGTGGACATGACCAATGTTCACGCAGCTGGTGGTGTTGAGATGATGAAAGCGGCGCGTGAAGGGCTTGGACAAGGTCCAAAACTGATCGCAGTAACTCAATTAACCTCAACATCAGATGAACAGATGAAAGCAGACCAAAATATTCAGACAAGCTTGGTTGATTCTGTGCTTCATTATGCGAAAAGAGCAGAAGAAGCTGGTCTTGATGGCGTTGTCTGCTCAGCTTGTGAAGTTGCTGTTATCAAAGAGGCAACGTCAGATGATTTTGTCTGCTTGACGCCAGGTATTCGCCCAGCAGGAGCTGTGGTTGGTGACCAAAAACGCGTCATGACGCCAAGTCAAGCATCAGCTATCGGATCAAGTTATATCGTTGTTGGACGACCAATTACTAAAGCTGAGGATCCAGTGGCAGCTTACAAAGCCATTTACAACGAATGGAACGCTTAGTATTTTAATACTAAGGCGACAATTGATTTTTGAGTTTAGAAAAGAGGAATAAAATGACTTTAGCATCACAAATTGCATCAGATTTGCTTGATATTCAAGCAGTTTACTTGAAACCAAATGATCCATTTACTTGGGCATCTGGGATTAAATCACCAATCTACACAGATAATCGTGTAACTTTGTCTTACCCAGAAACACGTACTTTGATTGAAAATGGGTTTGTTGACAAAATCAAAGAAGAATTCCCAGAAGTTGAAGTAATTGCCGGGACTGCAACAGCTGGTATCCCACATGGTGCCATTATCGCTGATAAAATGAATCTTCCATTTGCTTACATTCGTAGTAAACCAAAAGATCATGGTGCTGGAAATCAAATCGAAGGTCGTGTAACAAAAGGACAAAAAATGGTTGTCGTTGAAGACCTTATCTCAACTGGTGGTTCAGTTCTTGAAGCTGTAGCAGCTGCCGAACGTGAAGGAGCTGATGTTATCGGTGTGGTAGCCATCTTCACTTATGAATTGCCAAAAGCAACTGAAAACTTTGAAAAAGCAGGTGTAAAACTTGTAACACTTTCTAACTACACAGAGCTTATCAAAGTGGCTAAAGTACAAGGTTACATCACTGCTGATGATTTGACATTGTTACGCAAGTTTAAAGAAAATCAAGAAACTTGGCGTGACTAAATGAGTTAGTATTTGGCTACTGAGGTGAAAAACTTTGGTGGCCTTCTTGGTTTAAACATGGAAAGGGGTTATAATGAAACTATCATCACCATTTAAAGATAATGTTTTACCAGATACCTACGCTAAAGGGGCTAGTGTTCAAGTGAGAGGAAACGCTGTGATTTCTTTTCCTTTTATGATTGAGGATGCTCCCAAAGGAACAAAGACATTTGCTTGGACCTTTGTCGACTATGATTCTATTCCAGTTTGTGGCTTTGCTTACATTCACTGGGTAGTGGCTAATGTTCCTAATGATATGACAGCTATCTCAGAGGATTTTTCTCGTCTAGATGCTAAGCACACTCATGGTAAAAATAGCTTGGTTAGCAAGTTTTTAAATGAGGATAACTCAGATATTTATGATGGTTATATGGGACCATATCCACCGGATAAAGACCATGTTTATACCCTTACGGTCTATGCTTTGGATTGTGAATTGCCACTTGAAAATGGTTTTTACATGAATGATTTGCGACATGCGATAAAAGGACATGTCTTGGCAAAAGAGGAGCTAGATTTAGTAGGGAAATACTAAAACTAACGAGGAGTGAACATGCAGCATTCAACTTGGCATGAATTAATTAAAAAGGAATTACCAGAGCATTATTTTGGGCAAATCAATCAGTTTATGGACTTGGTCTATCAACAAGAATTGGTTTACCCACCACGTGAAAAAGTCTTTAACGCGATTCAGACAACAGCACTAGAAAATGTAAAAGTTGTCATCATTGGTCAGGATCCTTACCATGGTCCGAATCAAGCACAAGGCTTGTCATTTTCAGTGCCAGAAGACATTCCAGCTCCGCCATCTTTGCAAAATATTTTGAAAGAATTGGCAGATGATTTGGGGCAACGTGATCACCACGATTTAACACCATGGGCACAGCAAGGAGTGCTTCTTTTAAATGCTTGCTTGACAGTTCCAGCTGGTCGTGCGAATGGTCATGCGGGGCAAATCTGGGAACCTTTCACAGATGCGATTATCAAGGTGGTTAATCGAAAAGAAACACCTGTTGTCTTTATCCTGTGGGGTGGTTTTGCACGTAAGAAAAAAGCTCTCATTACCAATCCTATCCATCATGTCATTGAAAGTGCGCATCCAAGTCCACTCTCGGCTTATCGAGGATTTTTTGGCAGCCACCCTTTCTCAAAAGCTAACGCATATTTGACAGAGGATGGCCTTGAACCAATTGATTGGTTGAAATAATAGGAGTTTAACATGTTACTTATTAAAAATGGTCGTGTTGTTGATCCGAAATCTGGTTTTGATCAGGTAGCGGATGTACTTGTTGATGGTAAAAAAGTTGTTAAAATTGCGGATGCAATTGAAGAAGCTGGTGCTGAAGTGATTGACGCTACTGGTCTTGTTGTGGCACCAGGTTTGGTGGATATTCATGTACACTTCCGTGAACCAGGTCAAACGCATAAAGAAGACATTCACACAGGTGCATTAGCAGCGGCAGCTGGTGGCTTCACATCAGTTGTGATGATGGCAAATACCAACCCTACCATTTCTGACGTTGAGACTTTGAAAGAAGTTTTAGTAAGTGCAGCTAAGGAGAACGTTCACGTTTACACTAATGCAACCGTAACGAAAAACTTTGACGGCAAGATTTTGACTGATTTTAAGGCTTTGCTTGAAAATGGTGCTCTTAGCTTTTCTGATGATGGTATTCCGCTTCAAAGCACAAAAGTGTTAAAAGAAGCCTTGGATTTGGCTAAAGCAAACAACACATTTGTGGCTGTGCACGAAGAAGACCCAGAATTAAACGGCATCCTTGGATTTAACGAAGGTATCGCACGTGATAAATTCCATTTCTGCGGAGCAACAGGTGTGGCAGAATACAGCATGATTGCGCGTGATGTTATGATTGCCTATGACCGCGGAGCTCATTTGCATATCCAACACTTGTCAAAAGCTGAATCAGTGAAAGTGGTTGAATTTGCTCAACAATTGGGGGCAAACGTCACTGCAGAAGCAGCACCGCAACATTTCTCAAAAACAGAGGATTTGCTTTTGATCAAAGGTTCTGCAGCTAAGATGAATCCACCACTTCGTACAGAAAAGGATCGCTTAGCGGTTATTGAAGGCTTGAAATCTGGCGTCATTTCTGTGATTGCGACTGACCACGCGCCACACCACGCCGATGAAAAGAATGTTGAAGACATCACAAAAGCCCCATCAGGCATGACAGGGCTTGAAACGTCGTTATCACTTGGTTTGACAAACTTGGTAGCGACAGGCGACTTGACGCTTTCAGAATTGCTTGCTAAGATGACCATCAATCCGTCATCTATGTATGATTTCGATGCAGGTTATTTGGCTGAAAATGGCCCAGCTGACATCGTGATTTTCGCTGACAAAGAAGAACGTGTTGTCTCTGACCATTTTGCTTCTAAAGCTTCAAATTCACCATTTATCGGTGAAAAACTCCAAGGTGTTGTCAAATACACTATCTGCGATGGTAACATTGTTTATAAAGCATAAAAAAAGAATTAGCATTTTGCTAATTTCTTTTTTGTTCTTGATGACTTAAATTCATTCCCCAAGGAACGAGGTTTTCTTCATGATTTTTAATACGAGTAATATTGTCTTTGTGTCGTACAATGATGATGCCTGCAATAATGATAATCAATAATGTAAAGAGCAAATCATAGTGATTAAGCAAGAAACCAAATGCTGGAAAGACAAGCACACTAACCACGGCAGCGCTTGCAGCAACAACACTAGACAATGAAATCATGCTATAGAGGTAAAGGGTGATGACAAAGATAAGGGCAAGGAAAAGAAGAAATAGCGGTGCATATCCGAGAAGAACACCAGCACTTGTCGCAACTGCCTTACCACCTTTAAACTGTGCAAATAGCGGGAAGGTATGACCAATAATGGCAAATAAACCAATAAGAACAGGTGACACACCATTAACGCTAAAGATAAGAGGAAGGAGTGCTGCCAGAGTTCCTTTTAGCATGTCAATCACAAATGTGACAATTCCTGCTTTGACACCTAAAACTCGAAAAGTATTGGTTGTCCCAGTATTACCGCTACCATGTTCTCTGAGGTTGACATGATAAAAGAATTTTCCAATCCATAGACCAGTTGGGATTGAACCCAACAAGTATGCAATCACAATCATAACTAAAATTTTCATGTTTTCATTATAACATAATCAGTTCTTATGAAAAGGTAAAATTTGAAAAATAAATAACTTGAAGAATCAAGTTAAATTTGTGATAACGCTTTAAATTTGTTATACTATTTCATGAAAAAATTAGTGATTTTCCTTGTAAAATCCTTATTCGATTTGATTTTTTTTTTGCAAAAATTTGAAAAAACTTGTAAGATAAAAAAGATGAATTATTTGGAGGTCGCTTTTGGCTAAAAAAGAAATTAATATAAATAATTATAATGACGATGCCATTCAAGTGTTAGAGGGGCTAGATGCCGTACGTAAACGCCCCGGAATGTACATCGGTTCAACAGATGCGACAGGACTACATCACTTAGTTTGGGAGATTGTTGACAATGCCGTCGATGAAGCTCTTTCTGGCTTTGGTACTCAGATTGATGTTATTCTTAATCAAGATGGTAGTGTGACCGTAAAAGACCAAGGACGTGGGATGCCAACTGGTAAGCACGCTATGGGGATTCCAACTGTAGAAGTTATCTTCACTGTGCTTCATGCAGGTGGTAAATTCGGTCAAGGTGGTTATAAAACATCTGGTGGGCTTCACGGTGTGGGGTCTTCAGTTGTTAATGCCCTCTCAAGATGGCTTGAAGTCGAAATTACTCGTGATGGTGTGGCTTACAAACAACGTTTTGAAAATGGTGGTAAACCCGTGACAACCCTTAAAAAGATTGGAACAGCACCAAAATCTAAGTCAGGTACTATGGTAACATTCATGCCTGATGATACGATTTTCTCAACGACTGACTTTAAATTTAACACCATTGCTGAGCGCTTAAAAGAATCTGCCTTTTTGCTTAAGAATGTTACATTGACGTTGACGGATAATCGTCCAGAAGAAGCAGAACATCTGGAATTCCATTATGAAAATGGAGTTCAGGACTTTGTTGAATACCTTAACGAAGACAAAGAAACATTAACACCTGTGATTTGGGTGACTGGTGAAGACCAAGGTTTCCAAGTTGAAGTTGCACTTCAATACAATGACGGATTCTCAGATAATATCCTTTCTTTTGTTAACAATGTTCGTACTAAAGATGGTGGAACACACGAGACAGGATTGAAATCTGCCATTACTAAGGCGATGAACGACTACGCTCGCAAGTCAGGCCTTTTGAAAGAAAAAGATAAGAACCTTGAAGGGTCAGATTACCGTGAAGGGCTATCTGCAGTGCTTTCAATCTTGGTTCCAGAAGAACACTTGCAATTCGAAGGACAAACTAAAGATAAACTCGGTAGTCCTCTAGCACGTCCGATTGTAGACAGTATTGTCTCTGAAAAACTCACTTTCTTCCTTTTGGAAAATGGTGAAGTGGCGTCTAACCTTGTTCGTAAGGCGATTAAAGCGCGTGATGCCAGAGAAGCAGCTCGTAAAGCGCGTGACGAATCTCGTAATGGTAAGAAGAACAAGAAAGACAAAGGACTCCTTTCTGGTAAATTGACACCAGCACAGTCTAAGAATCCTAAGAAAAATGAGCTTTATCTGGTCGAAGGGGATTCTGCCGGCGGTTCAGCTAAACAAGGACGTGACCGTAAATTCCAAGCTATTTTGCCATTGCGTGGTAAAGTCTTAAATACAGCAAAAGCTAAGATGTCTGACATTGTGAAAAACGAAGAAATCAATACCATGATTTACACAATTGGTGCAGGCGTCGGTGCAGATTTTAAAGTTGAAAATTCAAACTACGATAAGATTATTATCATGACCGATGCGGATACCGATGGTGCTCACATTCAGACATTGTTACTAACTTTCTTTTACCGTTACATGCGTCCGCTTGTGGAAACAGGTCATGTCTATATCGCTTTGCCACCTTTGTATAAAATGTCTAAAGGTAAAGGCAAAAAAGAGCAAGTTGAGTATGCTTGGACAGATGGTGAGTTAGAAGAACTACGTCAAAAATTTGGTAAAGGAGCTCAACTCCAACGTTACAAAGGTCTTGGTGAAATGAACGCTGACCAATTGTGGGAAACAACCATGAACCCTGAAACACGTACGCTTATTCGTGTGACTATTGATGATTTGGCGCGTGCCGAACGCCGTGTCAATGTCCTTATGGGTGACAAAGTTGAACCACGCCGCAAATGGATTGAAGACAATGTTAAATTCACCTTGGAAGAAAATACAGTGTTTTAATTGCTTGTGATGAATCCATAAATTTTTTGACGTGAAAAGTAAAGGATAATAATTATGTCAAATGTTCAAAATATGTCTCTTGAAGACATTATGGGGGATCGTTTCGGACGATATTCCAAATATATTATTCAAGAGCGGGCTTTGCCAGATATTCGTGATGGTTTGAAGCCTGTTCAACGTCGTATCCTTTATTCGATGAACAAGGACGGCAATACTTTTGATAAGGGTTTTCGTAAATCGGCAAAATCTGTCGGTAACGTTATGGGTAATTTCCACCCACACGGTGATTCCTCTATTTATGACGCTATGGTGCGCATGAGTCAGGATTGGAAAAATCGTGAAACCTTGATTGAAATGCATGGTAACAATGGTTCTATGGACGGTGATCCACCGGCAGCCATGCGTTACACTGAAGCACGTTTGTCAGAGATTGCTGGCTACTTGCTTCACGATATTGAAAAAAATACTGTTCCGTTTGCTTGGAACTTTGATGATACCGAAAAAGAACCAACGGTTTTGCCAGCTGCCTTTCCTAACCTTTTAGTTAATGGTGCAACAGGTATTTCAGCTGGATATGCAACTGATATTCCGCCACACAACTTGGCTGAAGTCATTGATGCAGTTGTTTACCTTATCGACCATCCAAATGCAAAATTAGATAAATTGATAGAATTCTTGCCGGGACCTGATTTCCCTACTGGGGCGATTATCCAAGGTAAGGATGGTATTCGTAAGGCTTACGAAACTGGTAAAGGACGTGTTGTTGTTCGTTCACGAACGGACATTGAAAGTCTTCGTGGCGGTAAAAAACAAATCGTCGTCACTGAAATTCCTTATGAAGTCAATAAAGCCGTACTCGTTAAGAAAATTGACGATGTTCGTGTCAACAATAAAGTCCCTGGCATTGCAGAAGTTCGTGATGAGTCAGACCGTGATGGACTTCGTATTGCTATCGAACTTAAAAAAGATGCAGACGAGCAAACGATTCTCAACTATTTGTTGAAATACACTGACTTGCAAGTCAACTATAACTTCAACATGGTTGCTATTGACAACTATACACCACGCCAAGTGGGTATCATTCCGATGTTGACAAGTTACATTGCTCACCGTAAGGAAATCATCGTTGCCCGTTCAAAATTTGACAAGGAAAAAGCTGAAAAACGTCTTCACATCGTGGAAGGCTTGATTCGTGTTATTTCAATTCTGGATGAGGTTATTGCGCTTATTCGTGCGTCTGAAAATAAAGCTGACGCTAAAGAAAACCTCAAAGTCAGCTATGAATTTTCAGAAGAACAAGCTGAAGCTATTGTGACTTTGCAATTGTACCGTTTGACAAATACTGATATTGTGACGCTTGAAAATGAAGAAGCAGAGCTTCGTGAACGCATCACTATGCTCAAAGCAATTATCGGTGACGAACGTACTATGTACAATGTCATGAAACGTGAACTACGTGAAGTTAAGAAGAAATTCGCTAACCCACGTTTGACAGAATTGCAAGCCGAAGCACAAACGATTGAAATCGATGTGGCAAGCTTGATTGTCGAAGAAGATACTTATGTCAGTGTGACAAAAGGTGGTTACATCAAACGTACAAGTCCGCGTTCTTACAATGCTTCTACGGTTGAAGAAATTGGTAAACGTGATGATGATGAACTGGTCTTCGTCTCACAAGCTAAGACAACTCAACATTTGTTGATTTTTACAAATCTTGGCAATGTCATCTATCGCCCAGTCCATGAATTGACAGATATTCGCTGGAAAGATATTGGGGAACATTTATCACAAGCCATCACTGATTTTGCGACAGACGAGTATGTCTTGTATGCTGAAATTGTCGATGACTTTGGACCGCAAACTTATTTTGCAGCCACAAAATATGGTCAAATCAAACGCTTTGAACGCAAAGAATTCACGCCATGGCGCACCTACAAATCAAAAGCTGTTAAGTATGCTAAGTTGAAAAAAGACGATGATATGGTCGTGACTATTGCGCCAATTGCACTTGATGATGTCATGGTCATTACGCATAATGGCTATGCCTTGCATTTCAATATTGGCGAAGTGCCAGTAGTTGGTGCCAAAGCGGCAGGGGTTAAATCAATTAACCTTAAGGATGATGATTTTGTCGTGTCAGCCTTTATCGCCAATACAGAAAGCTTCTTTATCTTGACACAACGTGGTAGCCTTAAACGTATGACAACTGAGCTAATTCCAGCAACAAGTCGTGCTAATCGAGGCTTGCAAGTCCTTCGTGAACTAAAATCAAAACCACATCGCGTCTTTATGGCAGGACCAGTCCATGCCTCAAATGACGTGCAAAATATTGATTTATTCACTATTGAGACGTTAGATTCAGATAAAATCGAAACCTTAGAAGTTTATTCAAATAAAGGCAATCATTATCAAGCCATTCTTGAAGATTTGACCTTGTCAGAACGCACAAGTAATGGTTCCTTTATCTCAGATAAAATTTCAGATGAAGGTGTCTTTAGCGCAAGAATTAAATAGCGATAATAAATCGGAGATTTTCTCCGATTTATTTTTTGAACAAATTTTCAGAATTTTATGAAAAAGCACTTGAAAAAAGATTTAAAAAGCGTACAATAGGATAAAAACAAAGAAAGAGGAATAGTTATGACAGTAGATTTAGACTGGGAAAATCTAGGCTTTGCCTATCGTAAATTACCATTTCGTTACATCTCTTACTACAAAGATGGTAAATGGGATGAAGGAAAATTAATAGAAGATTCAATGCTCCACATTTCTGAAGCATCACCAGCTTTGCACTATGGTCAACAAGCCTTTGAAGGGTTGAAAGCCTATCGTACAAAAGATGGTTCAGTACAATTGTTCCGCCCAAATATGAACGCTGAACGTTTGCAACGCACTGCAGATCGTCTTCTTATGCCACAAGTGCCTACAGAAAAATTTATTGATGCTGCAAAACAAGTCGTTCGTGCTAATGAAGAATTTGTACCACCATACGGCACTGGTGCAACACTTTATCTACGTCCTCTTTTGATTGGTGTCGGTGACATTATTGGTGTTCACCCTGCAGATGAATACATTTTCACTATTTTCGCAATGCCTGTTGGTAACTACTTCAAAGGTGGTTTGGTACCAACTAATTTCTTGATTCAAGACGAATATGACCGTGCTGCTCCACATGGTACAGGTGCTGCAAAAGTAGGTGGTAACTATGCCTCAAGTCTTCTTCCAGGTAAAATGGCTCACGACCGTAAGTTCTCTGATGTTATTTACCTAGATCCTGCGACACACACTAAGATTGAAGAAGTCGGCTCTGCAAACTTCTTTGGTATTACAGCTGATAATGAGTTTATCACACCACTTAGTCCATCAATCTTGCCATCTATCACAAAATACTCACTTCTTTATTTGGCAGAGCACCGTTTTGGCATGAAAGCTATCCAAGGTGATGTTAAACTTGATGAATTGGATAAATTCGTTGAAGCAGGTGCCTGTGGTACAGCAGCCGTTATTTCACCAATCGGTGGTGTTCAACACGGTGATGACTTCCATATCTTCTACAGTGAAACAGAAGTAGGACCTGTTACTCGTAAATTGTACGACGAGCTTGTCGGTATCCAATTCGGTGACATTGAAGCTCCAGAAGGCTGGATTTACAAAGTTGACTAATAAATTAAAGCTTGCTCTTGCAAGCTTTTTTGTTTTTCGGTAAAATGAATAGCGTGAGGTGGAAAAATGAGCAAAAAAGATAAAAAAATCGAAATTCAACTTGCTGACGCCAAAGTTGCCATCAATAATGCTAATGTCGATGGTTATAATTTGACTGCTGGAAAAAAAGTTATCGGTGAAATTGCTGAGCTTGATAACAAATTTGCCGTTGTCAAAAATGGAGAAGTGGAAGCACTTTTCAAAACTTTAGAGCAAGCAATTGAAAGTATTATTGAAAATTACAACTTAAATCGCTAAAAAATAGCGAAAAGTACTTGTCAGAGAACAAAAACTATGCTAGAATAGTTTTTGTCGTAACGGAAGGGTAGCGAAGAGGCTAAACGCGGCGGACTGTAAATCCGCTCCTTCGGGTTCGGGGGTTCGAATCCCTCCCCTTCCATTCCTAAGATTTTATCTTAGAATTAATTGAACCTTGTTTTTGGGGTATAGCCAAGCGGTAAGGCAAGGGACTTTGACTCCCTCATGCGTTGGTTCGAATCCAGCTACCCCAGTCAAAGGTATCGAGTTTCGGCTTGACACCGTCAAAGATAAAAGTTGTTGTCGTTGCGGGTTACCTTGAGAAATATTATTGTTGTCAAAAGCTAGCTTAAGCTAGCTTTTGTTGGAGGATTTTTTAGAATGAATGAATTTGAAGATTTGCTAAACAGTGTTAGCGAAGTAAACCCTGGTGATGTTGTCACTGCGGAAGTTTTAACTGTTGATAATGATCAAGCAAACGTTGTTATCGAAGGAACAGGTGTTGAAGGTGTTCTTACACTTCGTGAATTGACTAACGATCGCGATGCTGATATTAACGATTTCGTTAAAACTGGCGACACAGTTGAAGTACTTGTTCTTCGTCAAGTAGTAGGTAAAGATACTGATACAGTTACTTTCCTTGTCTCTAAAAAACGCTTGGAAGCTCGCAAAGCTTGGGATAAACTTGTTGGTCGCGAAGGCGAAGTTGTTACTGTTAAAGGTACACGCGCTGTTAAAGGTGGTCTTTCAGTTGAATTTGAAGGACTTCGCGGATTCATCCCTGCTTCAATGATCGATACACGTTTCGTACGTAACACTGAAAAATTCGTTGGTCAAGAATTTGAAGCTAAAATCAAAGAAGTTGTTCCAGCTGAAAACCGCTTCATCCTTTCACGTCGTGAAGTTGTTGAAGAAAAAGCTGCTGCAGCTCGTAAAGAAGTCTTCTCTAAACTTGAAGAAGGCGCAATCGTTAAAGGTAAAGTTGCTCGCTTGACAAGCTTCGGTGCTTTCATCGATCTTGGTGGTGTTGACGGACTTGTTCACGTAACTGAATTGTCACACGAACGCAACGTTTCACCTAAATCAGTTGTTTCTGTTGGTGAAGAAGTTGAAGTTAAAGTTCTTTCAATCGACGAAGAAGCAGGTCGTGTATCACTTTCACTTAAAGCTACAACACCTGGACCATGGGATGGTGTAGAACAAAAACTTGCTGCTGGTGATGTTGTTGAAGGTAAAGTTAAACGTTTGACTGACTTCGGTGCTTTCGTTGAAGTATTGCCTGGTATCGATGGACTTGTTCACATCTCACAAATCTCACACAAACGTGTTGAAAATCCAAAAGATGTTCTTTCAGTAGGTCAAGAAGTTAACGTTAAAGTTCTTGATGTTAACGCTGCTGCAGAACGTGTATCACTTTCAATTAAAGCTCTTGAAGAACGTCCAGCACAAGCTGAAAATGAAGAAAAACGTCAATCACGTCCACGTCGTCCAAAACGTGAAGCTAAACGTGATTACGAACTTCCAGAAACTCAAACTGGATTCTCAATGGCTGACTTGTTTGGCGACATTGAATTGTAATTATAAATGAGAAAAGACTTGATTTCCAAGTCTTTTCTTTTTGTTTCGATATGGTATAATATAGTAGTTGCCACTCTTAGTGTAATGGATATCACGCAAGATTCCGGTTCTTGAAATAGGGGTTCGATTCCCTTAGGGTGGATACAACTATATAAAAAGAGCGTTTGTTTCAAGGCTTTTTTAATTCTAAAAATAGCTTTTGTCCAAAATTAGTCCAAAAAATATTTAAATAATTTTTCTAACAAGCTCAAACACTTCATCTTGTCTTCTCTCAAATAGATGGGCGTACGTTTGAAGTGTTTCTGTAGCATCCTTGTGCCCGACAAGTCGTGCAATTGAAACAACGTCAATATTGTGATAAATCAAAAAGCTTACATACGTATGTCTCAAACCGTGACAAGTAACTTCCGTTTGAGTTCGTTTTTTAATTAATTTATTAGCCATGTTATTTGAAACGTGAGTAAATAATCTGTTATCTTCGTTTGCTACAAAACCAGAGTTTAAGTATTCGTCTAACTTTTGGATAAACTCTTCATCAATTGGAACTTTTCGCTCCGACTGCTTATTCTTAGTTTTTCCCCACCCTCGCCTTGCACCGTTAACTTTGTAGGTTCTAAAAACGTAAATATATAATTCTTTTCGGTTGATACAATTATCGTCATTCGTTAGACCTTGCGCTTCAGAGAAGCGTAATCCTGTTTTAGCGACAACATAGCAGAAGAAGCTAGATTGATACTGAACTGTCTCACTAACGCTTTCAATGAAGCTTTCACGCTGTTCTAATTCCAGATAATTCATTCCTTTTTTTGATGATTCAACAGAGGAGTGGATTTTAACCAGCGCTGTAAAATCTTTTTTCAAACTGCCTTCGTGCAAAGCTACTTTTAGTGATTGTCTGATGTTTGCATTGACTCGTTTAACAGTGTCTTTTACATACCGTTCTCCTAATTGATTAAAGATTTTTTGGTAATGTGTAGCTGTAATGTCAACCATCTTTGCGTCTTTGAAATATTCTTTAATAACTTTGTGAGAAAATTTGTATTTAGTATATGTTTCAGGATCAACTTCAGGTTTTTTGTAAATTTCCATCCAATTACCGAAATAATCAGCTAGACTTATTGTTTTATTTTCTTTAATGCCGTCTAATAAGTCTTTTTTAGCGATTGCCGCAGCATTGACGGCTTCGGCTTTGGTTCTGAAACCGCCTTTTGTTAGCTGGTCATATTTTCCATACATGTTTTTATAACTTATACGATATTCCCAACCGTTTGAACGTTTACGATAAGAAGCCATTGCTTTAACCTCGCTTTTTTGGTAAAATGAGTATAGTAAAGAGACCTACGCGCGCAGGTTCTTTTACTATACTACCAATTATCCCTTACACTCAAATTTTGGCGAAGGAGAGTGTGAGGGATTTTTTTATTTATTTTTTAGTAGCAAAAACTGTACCGCAGTTTTTGCAGTGCCATTCTTTTTTACCTTTTTTACCAGCAAAACCAGCTAGAGTACCAACACCGTTAGCCATAACAGCCCCGGCAGCAGCTTTACCAATTGAGAAACCTTTTCTTTGCTGTACCATAAATTCAACATCCGTACTTTTGCAATGTGGACATTTTACAGCTTTTGCTGTTGCTTTCTTATACTCGTTTTTTGCTTGTTGAAACTCCTCGACTGCTTTTGCTTGTTCTATTTTTAATTGTTCTTTTTGCTCTTTAGTTAGAGGGTGTTTTATTTCCCAAAAAAGTCGTGCAAACAGTAAAATAACACCTGCAAACATTAAAAACCAAAAAACAGGAAAAACGAAGCCTAAAATAAGACCGCCGAAAACACAACCAAAAGCTGTTTCAAATTTTAAATAAGCAGGTACATTTCTAACGTCGTCCATTTTAATTCTCCTATCAGCTTTTAACGTGGTTCAGTCTTTTGCACGTAATTTTAAATAACACTTTGCTGAATTTTTCTAAATTCGTCTTGTATCATCGCTTCGCCCCAAGTTGTGGAAATATCATACTGTGTAGCAAAGCGAACCCAATTAAAATCGCAAATATCAGTTGATTTTAAATAATCAACTAGTAACTCACGAATCATAAATCTATCAGCTTGATTCTCGTATTGTAAAAGTAGTCTCTTGTAATGTTTGGGGTCGTGGTTGATATGCCCAAGTTCGTGTAAGATGACTTTTTCACGCTCTTGTTTAGACAATGATTCGTTAACACATATTCGTCTTAGGTCTGGGAAGTAGAACCCAGACCTCTCCCACATGCCTGCAGGAAAAACGAATAATGATATTTTATATTTTTTTAAAAGCTTATCAATCTTCATCTCCCATTACCTCAATTGAAAGTCTAATAATTTGCTCTATTTTTTTAACGTCATCATCAGATAGTGGCTTTCCGTCGAACATCACGACTTTTTCACGCAAATTTGAAAGGTCGATTGATGGCTGCCAATCTGGCTTTTTATCAGCGAAACTTTCTGGATTAATTCCTAGAATATCACAGATTTTAAAAATAGTTTCTGCTTTCGCATTCATTACACCACGTTCTAAAATAGAACGCATTGTTGTGTACGGTATATCATTTTCAAGGGCAAAAGCCCTGACGCTATTATATCTACTTTCGATAAGGTGTTTTAAATCTTTTTCATCCATTTTTTTAAATTCCTTTTTTTGATTTTCTTACTATATAATAACATACGAAAAATCATATTTCAAGTAAAAAAATAACGAAAAAATCAAAAAAATGCGTTGACAAGATACGAAAATTCATATATAATTAAATCAAGCTTAAGGAAACGACAGCTTTTTAAAATAAAACAACATACGAAAATTCGTATTAGAAAGGAAATGCAATGAAAAACATTGAATACATTCGAAAAGAGAGAGGTATTTCGTTGGTTGATATTGCAGATTGTTTGCATTTAAAATCTCAAACGGTTCGAGAAAAAATCAATGGAGATTCTGATTTCAAATTCGGAGAAGCATTAAAAGTTCAACAGACTTTCTTTCCAGAATTTGATATTGTCTATCTTTTTCAAGAACATAAAGAATTATCTGTAGGATAATATACGAAAATTCGTATTAGAAAGGATAATACATGAATAATTTAATCAATGTAACTTTAAATGAAAACCAAGAGCCAGTAGTTAGTGCAAGACAACTACATAAGAGCTTAGAGGTAAAAACTCGCTTTAGTCAATGGGTAGAACAAAATTTTAAAATTCTGGAAGAAGGTTATGATTTTACAAGTGTAGTTGGAACTACGGTTGTAAATAATGGCGCAAATAGAAAATTGCAAGATTATGTACTATCTTTAGATGCTGCTAAAAATTTAGCAATGGTATCTAAAACCGACAAAGGAAAAGAGGTTCGCCAATACTTCATCCAAGTTGAAAAGGACTTCAACAGTCCTGAAAAAATCATGGCTCGAGCTCTTAAAATTGCTGACCGGAAAATTATCAGTCTTGAACATAAAAACGAGGTCTTACAGTTAGAGCTTGAAGAAGCTAGAAAACAAACTGATTATCTTGATTTGATTTTGCAAACAAAAGACATGCTGACAACAACGCAGATAGCACAAGATTATGGTATGAGTGCTAATAAGTTCAACCAAATTTTGAAGCAAGTCGGTATTCAACGTAAAGTTAACGGTCAATGGATTCTTTACACGAAATATCAAGGTAAAGGCTATATTGCTAGTCGAACATTTGATTATGTTGACAAAGACAATAAAGTTCACAGTAAAATTACAACTGTTTGGACACAACTTGGACGACGATTTATTTATGAAAAGTTAAAAGATAATGACATTTACCCATTAATTGAACAAGTGGAACTGTTCTAACCACATTTCCAGCTAGGTTGCTACGGTTCTAGCAGACGCCTCCGAATTATAGATAATTGACATGATGAAACGAACTCCATTAGGTCTGCTAGGGCTATACCAGCCTAGCTGGGAAACAAAAAAGCCGCGGAATAATCAGCGACTTACAAAACAAAACTACTTACATTATAGCAAAAAGGAGGCAAAAAATGAATGATATTGCTGAATTAATTGAAGTTAAGATTGACGCAGTAGTAACGTCTGTTTTAGCAAACAAACTTGATTTCTTGGATAGAGATAATCAATTTAGCCCGCTAATGACGCAAAGCGAAGCGAAGGAGTGGCTTGTTATTGGTAATGACACGTTGCAAGATTACATTTTAAAAGGAATGCCTGTCATTAAAAGAGGCGATAAAATTTATCGAATTCCAAGAGATGCAGTAAAAGAGTGGTTAAAAAACGAATGGAGGAATATTTAACATGTATTTTAGGCAAAGAGTTAGGAAAATCCGAGCTAATCAAGGCTTGACACAAGAACAATTTGGCAAGATGCTCGGAGTTTCAAAAACTACAATCTACGAATGGGAGCGAGGTCTGCATTACCCAGACGATAAAAATTTGAAAAAACTCGCTGATTTCATGGATTTAACACCAGACGAGCTAGCATACAATTTTTTCGACTATGAAGTCTGGGTTGATTTTGGCGAAGGACAAACTAAAAAGCTTCTTGCACTCGTTAGAAGCAAGTTTGAAGCAAAAGCGTACATTAAATTTTTAAAAGAGCATGACCTTCCACTTTCTGGAAAATTAGAAATCAAGGAGATTTAACATGGATTTATTTATTATCTGCTTTAGCTTAGCAGCACTGCTATACGTGCTAACATTGCCATTTATCGGTAAACGAGGACGTAAGGAAGAAGAAACAAAGCGTGGGTATCCAAAACGTTTTCCGTGGGAAGAAAAACAAATCGCATACAATCGCATGCATGGTTTACCAGATGACGCGATTTAAGAGGTGAATAAATGGAAAATGAATATTTTGACATAGACGAAATCATGGCAATCGGCTTTGACACAGATGGCTGGCACGGGTGCTGGGGCGAAAAAGAAGAAGAGGGTGATTAAATGGCACAAAGTAAAACAAAAATTTATTTCTGGCTGCGTCTTGATAATAATTTTTTTAAAAATCTAGCGATTAAGCAACTCAGACGCATGAGCGGTGGTGATACTTATGTGCTTATTTACCAAAAAATGATGTTACAATCGCTGGAAAATCAAGGTTTCATCTATTTTGAAGGTGTACTCGATAGTTTGGCGGAAGAAATAGCTATGGCTTTGGACGAAAATGTCGAAGATGTTCAAGTAACAATCGCATATTTTCAAAGTAAAGGATTGTTGCAAATCGGAGAAGAAAACGAAATCTTCCTTGAACAAGTTCCGATGCTGCTGGATCAAGAAACGAATTGGAACAGATATAAACGTCAGCAAAACAAAAAGTTGGAAAAATTCCAACCACTTTCCAACCACCTTCCAACAGATATAGATATAGAGATAGATATAAAGAATAGTAAGAGTAAGAATAAGAATCAGAATAAGAATGCTGCTGCTGATTTTTCTGAAATTTATTCTTACTATCAACAAGAAATTGGCATTCTATCACCTAATCAAGCGGAACAACTAGCCGACTATCTCAAACTAGATAACTTTGAACCAGAGTTATTAAAGCGTGCCATTGATAAGGCTTCTAACAATGCTAAGCGTTCTTTTGGCTATGTAAATTCTATTCTAAGGAATTGGAAACAAAACGGCATTACAACGCTGACACAAGCTGATGAAGAAGATAAGAAATTTCAAGAATCAAAACGTCTTCCTCAAAGAGACGAAGATCTACACAGCATCGTTGATCCGGCCTTTGGATTTTAGAGGTGATATATGGAATTAATGTCTATTGAATACATGATAAGAAATAAGATTTTGTTAGATACCGGCGACGTCTGCACGATTCATAATAAGCCATATTATAGGCGTATGACACGAGATGGCGAGTACCTTAGCATGGCTATGTGTCTTGATTGCCAAAAAGACGAATTAGAACGATTGAAACAGTCTAGCGCTGAACAGCAGACAGTTAACGGAATGCTGGCAAAAACATGGAATATGTTTGAGTCCATGAGCATCATTCCAGACGACTTAAAAAATGCTACAATGAAAAATTTTGAAGAGCATAACTTTGAAGACCAAAAAGCGCATGCATTCGCTCAAAGAGCAGTACGATATTACGGTCAAGGTGGCGAAGGCAATACTTTTCTACAAGGTCGTCCAGGCGTTGGAAAGAGTCATCTGTCAATAGCGATTGCTAAACAGCTAAATGACACATTTAAAATTTACAACGAACCAAAAAGCGTTATCTTTATGCCAGTCGCAAGGCTTATCCAACGCGTCCAAGCTAGTTTTAATGGTGGCGGACGATTTACAGAAGAATTTGCTACAAAACTGTTAACAAGCTGTGATTATCTTATTTTAGATGATTTAGGAAAAGAAACGTGTACGGGCAATTACATCAAACCAGTCAACGAATGGACATATCGCTTCCTGTTCAATGTTTTAGACAGTCGGACTAAAACAGTAATTAACACGAATTTCTCACGAGCGGAGCTTTTAAAAATCTATGACAACGCCTTCGTTGACCGCTTAACAAAAGGCATGCGAGGAGACAAAGACCGTATTTTTAAATTTTCGGAAGGAGCTGAAAGCAAACGATGAATGAATTGGAAATCAACATCTTGAATTACATCAAAAATCACGGCAGTTTTGAGCGACCAGTACCGCTGAAATTGCTGAAAGCTGAATTTGACATTAGTGAGCGCAGCGTTAAAGACACAGTGGAGCGCTTGAGATGCGAATTTAAACAACCAATCATTGCAAGCCGTAAAATGAGGCGAGGTGGCTATTACTTGCCAAAGAATGACATGGAGCGCAACGCAGGTCTAATGCCATACAAAGAGCAGATTTTAACTTCGCAAAAAACAGTGACAGCCATTACATCTGTCAACCTCACCGAATACTGGAAGGAGTGGGAAGTATGAACGAGCTACTTATTCAACAATTTGAACAAAATTATTACAACTACTCAAAAGAAATTAGAGGCATGCTTTTAAAGCTTGATACAGAAGCTCTAATAGCGAAGTTAGCTAGAGACAGTAAAATGTATCAACTTAAGCAAATAGTTTATTAGAGAGGGAAATATGGACGTACAGAGTTTATTGAATAGAATTAGTTTTCTCGAAGAAGAAGTGCATCGCTGCTATGCAGAGATTGAAGAGAAAGAAGTCAAAATTGAAGCATACGAGGACGCGCTGAATGAATTTGAAAGCTGTTTGAAGAAATTAAAGGTGCGAGCATGATTGAGATTAGATTGGACAATGAACTTGTCGGCTACTATGACGAATTAAGAGAAGCATTGCTGCAAGCAATCGACAATTTAGCGGTTGATGAAACGGCAACACTAGCCAAAATTTACAAAAAATATAGAAATTGGTCAGATGAAGACCTTATCGAAGAAATTCAAGATTTAACAGACAAGCGTTTAGCGATTATCTTTAACTTTCCGCTCGATTATCGAGTAGATGTTAAACAGCACATTTTAGATTGAGGTCAGCATGATAACTTTGAATGAAGATTTTGAGCAGTCATATTACGACAGGACAAGCGACTATCTCAATCTTGCTACTGAGTACGGTGAGATTATCAATCAATATCAAGACAAGATTGTGAGCTTGCAGCAAGAAAACAAACGATTGAAGCGTGAAATATGGAATCTTAAGAAAACGAAAGGAAAAAGAAAATAATGGCAAATCAATTGCAAATGTCACACAAAGACTTTTTTAACAGACCAGCAGTAAAAAATAAATTTAGCGAGGTAGTGAGTGGTAAAAGTGACCAGTTTATCACGAGTCTGCTATCTGTCGTAAATAACAACAAATTGTTAAGTAAGGCAGATAACAACTCAATTTTAAATGCAGCGATGAAAGCAGCGACTTTGAATTTACCAATCGAACCGAGTCTGGGAAGTGCATACATCGTTCCTTTTAAAGGGCAAGCACAGTTTCAACTAGGTTATAAAGGATTAATCGAGTTGGCTCAACGAAGCGGACAATATAAGAGCATCAACGCAGGTGTTGTTTACAAAGCTCAATTCAAATCGTATGATCCGTTATTTGAGACGCTGGAGCTTGATTTTAGTCAACCACAAGATGAAGTCGTAGGCTACTTTGCATGTTTTGAATTGCTCAACGGTTTCCGAAAAATTGCATACTGGACAAGAGAGGAAGTTTACAATCACGCTAAACGATTCTCAAAAAGTTTTAATAACGGGCCGTGGAAGACTGATTTTGATGCAATGGCTAAGAAGACATTGCTAAAAAGTATTATTGGAACGTACGGGCCAAAATCAGTTGACATGCAGAAAGCTATTGTAGCTGATAATGAAAACGAAGATGAGAAAGCAGCACCAATTGACGTAACACCACAAGAAGAAAGCTTGTCAGATTTGATTGGTGAAGCGCCACAAGAAGAATTGCCGATTGCTAACCCAGAAACTGGCGAAATTCAAGAAGAACAAACGGCATTATTCGACCAGCTCGGAGATTTAACAAATGACTAAAGATTTACTTGGCAAAGATTATTACAGTCTTGACTCAGCAAAAGCTTATTGGTCTGTCTCACAAGTTAAACGATTTAAGGAATGCGAAGCTAGAGCACTAGCAGAGCTTAATGACGACTGGAAAGATAATCGAGATAAGACAGCTCTACTAGTAGGCAATTACGTTCACAGCGCATTTGAAAGTAAAGAAGCGCATGAGGCGTTTGTTGAACAGAACAAAAAATCAATCTTTAAAAAGAACGGTAGCTTATATGCACCATTCGAAACAGCAGAGAATATGATTAGTGCACTTGCAACAGATAGAAACTTCATGGCGCTTTATCAAGGCAAGAAAGAGGCTGCTATAACAGGCGAGATTGCAGGCGTTGAATTCAAAGGTAAGATTGACTGTTTGAACGTTGAACACGGCTACTTTGTCGACATTAAAACCACAAAAGGCCCAATCGATGATAAGGTCTGGGTAAAAGATAAAGATGGTAACAATTATAAGGCTCGCTGGTTTGAAGCTTATGGTTATATTTTGCAAATGGCAGTTTACAAAACAATGCTTGAAACGAAGTACGGCAAGCCGTTTGAACCAATCATATATGCAGTTACGAAAGAAAGTCCGAGCGACACACGAGCTATTCGTATTCAAAGTATTGACGCTATTCAAGACGAATTGAACGAGCTGGCTAAGGTTATCAAACACTTAGACGATGTTAAGCATGGCAGAGCGCAAGCAAAACCGTGCGGACATTGCGAGTACTGCAGAGAGAAAAAACTCACAAAACGAGTTGAGGTTTATTGATATGAACAGATTAAAAGAACTTAGAAAAGAAAAGAAATATACTCAAGCTCAAATAGCAGAACTAATGGATGTTAATGTAAAAACCATCTCTAGATGGGAAAGGGGAGAGTTTGCAATAAAGCCTGCTCAAGCTAAAATGTTAGCTGATTATTTTGGGGTAAATACAGCTTATTTGTTAGGATATTCAGACTGCCCAGCTAGAAGCCTTAGAGAGATTCTTTTTCATGAAATTAAAGCAGAAAAAGAATACAAAGTTATTCGCATTGGCAATGAAAACTTTATTTCCGAAAACAGAGTTTTGAACATAATTGATAAATACGTGTCGTGAACCACGAAAAAAGCGAACTAGAAAGTACGTGTCGGTTAACAGGACGACATGTAAAGGATTTCAGCGGGCGCAAGCCTTATACTCACACTTTTGAATGTGCCCGCTTTTGTTTTTTTGAAGAAAAGAGAATAGATGTTTTTAATACCATTTGAACCAAAGCCACAATCAAGACCACGAGCCACGATCAGAGGACGACATGCAGCGGTGTATGAAGACCCTAAAATGATGAAGTGGCGAAAGCAGGTCACAGATTACATTAAAGAAAATTATGACGGTCGCTATTTTGATGGCGCTATCTGTGTGAAAGTAACGTTTTACATGAGAGCGCCAAAGAACGTCTCTAAGAAGCCATCAGAGCGTGCGAAAGATAAAGCTAAACAATTATATTCAAAATACATTTCAGAGCGTCTGTGGCACATTAAAAAGGCCGACGTGGATAATCTAGTTAAATCATTGTTTGACAGTATTTCAAAATCTGAAATTGTTTGGTCAGATGACGCCATCGTCTGTGATTTGAGAGCTAGAAAACTGTACAGTCCAAATCCAAGAATTGAAATTGAAATTGAGGAGTTATGAGGATGGGAAAAGTAGCTAATAAGCAAGCGTCAAAACATTGTGTAATTTGGTACGAACATCACGAGGAAACACCGCTGGATGTGCTAGAGGATTTCGTTAATTGGACTAAGACCAGACATTTGAGAAGTTACATCACGATCGCTGATATGTTGCATGTGACGCCAAACGAGGCTAATAGACTATTAAACCTGGCAGCATTACCAGATGATGTGGTAATTTGCAGAATGAAGGATCTGATGCATAAATGAAAAATGAGATATGGAAAGCAATCAAAAATTATGAAGGCTTTTATGAAGTTTCAAGCGAGGGACGTGTACGAAGTGTTTAGGAACAGTTTTGAGTACAAAAAAAGGCTGTTAGAATCACAAGGGTATATCACAGAAGGTGAATACTTACAGGAAACGGAGGGAATATATGAATAAACAAGAATTAATTGACAAATTAAAAAAACTATTGACAAAAACATCGGAAATTCAAGGAACCGAGTTTGATGCTGGTCATGATTATGGCGTTAGACGCGCTATTGTGTTAACCAAACAACTTGAAGAACAACAAGCGCAAATTAACAAACCAGAAAAACCTGCAGTTCCAAGATACGTAGCAGACTTCTACGAGTCTATCAAAGATGATCTTGAAGGTGGGGTGTATGAACTTTGCGCACAATTTTATGAAGACGAAAGCCAACTAAGCGACGAATTGTACTGGTGGTTTAAGTCTTCTGCAAACAAACCAATCGAAACGCTTGTTAAGATGAGGTTGTATGGTTATAAAGTCGCGGAGTACAAAGTGGCACTTAAGTCGAACGGATTCTCTCTTGGTATTTTCCAGGGAAATGGCCCAGTGAAGACGATCTTTACTAGAGATGAACTAGCGGAATATGGCTTTAACAATTTAGATGAATATGAAGTTACAGAGGTGGAAGATGAATAAACAAGAATTTCAAAAAACAATACGAAATATGGAACCGCCAAAACATTTTTCAGCTCTTACTTTTAAAGAAGCGTTTAATGAGGGATTTAACTCAGCGAAAAACAACGCATTATTTAATTCTTGCTTTCTTAATGAGCCAGAAAAGCCTGTGGTTCCGCAATATGTGGCTGATTGGTACGAAGAAAATAAAGATGACCTCGAATATAATTTATGCAAGCTTTGTATAGACTTCCATGAACAAAAGCTGCGTGCAGATTTGTATGGATGGTTTAATGATGACAATAACAAATCTATAGAAACATTAGTGTTGATGCATAAATTCGGCTATGAGGTCGAGAAAGAGAAGCTGTATACGGTTGAAATACCGAATCCTAACTGCCCAACAGACGACCATTATATACTTTCTAGACTTAAAAATGGGAAAATTATTGTCAACAGGTATTGTATAGAACAATGGGGAAAATTTGGAGACTGTCAACTGACAGAAGCAGAAATTAAGAAAGAGTTTTCTTGGGCGTGGCAGTTTGCGAAAGAGGTGAAAGAATGATTCCTTATATCAAAATGTATTGGGAACATATCAATCCAAAAGAATCTGTTTTTCATACTAATGTAATCATAGATAACAAATAATTCCAATTTGACTTGTATAGAACTAGAAAGGAACAGCTAAATGAAACCAAAATTTAGAGCGTGGGATAAAGAAAATAAAGAGATGCTTTTTGTAAGGCAGATAGATTTCATGTTCGAAAAAGTTGTTCTTGAATGTTATGAACAATTCTTTATTGATGAAGTTGAACTCATGCAGTACACAGGACTTAGAGACAAGAATGGCAGAGAGATTTATGAGGGTGACGTTGTTAGGTATGAATGTTGTTTTGAAAGCTATGTAGAAGAGGTTATTTATGATGATAAGCACTGCAATTTTGGGACGATTGATAAGGATGAAAAAACATTCTCATTTGATGCTTTAATTAGCGATTTCGACGTGGATTGTTTTGAAGTCGTTGGCAACAAATATGAAAATCTAGAATTATTAGGAGAATAAATGAGATATAAAAATACACATACTGAACTTTTAGAAGCGCAGCTCGTAATTGGCAAAGCAGTCATTGAGAGCATGCTAGAACTTATTCCTAAGAAAGGCACGGAGATGGCAACTATTCCTGTAACGATCGAAAACAGTAAGTTTGAAATTGAGGTGAGAATGAAGAATGAAAGAATTTAAAGAAATCGTTGACGGAGTAGCTCATTCGCTGAATATGACAGTTGATAGCTTAATTAAAATTTACCCACAGTTGAGGACAGAGTATTCTTGGTATTATGTTTTGGATAAAATCAATGATATTTCAGAAAATTGTTTGCTTACCTTTGGAGTGATTATGCTTTTCGCTTGTGCATATATCTTTATTGAGGGATATTCCGCAGAAAAAAATAAAACATATATAAAAATTGCGATTTGTATTTTTGTATTGATGGTTATTATATATATTGTTTCTTTTGTGGTTCAAGGTTTCATGTGCCCAGATATTTTGATTATTGAAAAGTTTATTAAATAAGGAGAATAAATTACGTAATCAGTAACCCACTTTGGTATCTAGAACCGTTCGATTCGGTTCGTGGGTATTAAGGCTAGGAATAAAAAAATTAAAATAGAAAGTTGGCCTATGATGAGTGTTACCTAGTCGACACTCTAGGACTCTAAATATTTAGCATCCATAAAAGGATGGCTCATTACTAAGGTATTCTCTAAAGCCTTAGTTTTTCCAGAAGATTCGCGGATACTATTGGGAACAGTATTCTGCAAAAGGGCTGCAGGTGGTTCGAATCCATTTGCAGTCGTTAACCAGAAAATAAATATAAAGGAAAGCCTTCTTACAAAATTAGTACAGCTGGCAAGGTTCATCTGGTTTACTTGCTGGCAAACATAGCGAAATTTAAAAATAGAAAAGAGGTACTTAATACTATTTTTCTTTAAAATCCAACGCAGTTTATCGCTAGGCTGTTATTATGCAAGGCGCCGCTTTCGTTATCAATAATTCAATATTTGGGTCGTGCGCCTGCCTGTTTTTAATAAAAAAAGAGCCTGCTCGGGCAAGCTCTCCTTTAATATGAATTCTTCATTAATATTATATCATATTAAAGGAGTAGCAAGATGAGAACTTGTGAACGTTTACGAAAAATTCAATGGTTAGATGATTATATTGAAAGTCAAATGAATCAGTTGCAAAAGCTAGAATCTCAAGCTCTTAAAATCAATGCTAGTCCATTACAAGCTGATAAAGTTCAAAACGGAAATCGCAAAAAAAGAGATGATCTATATGTTGAACTAATTTCAACGAAAGAAGAAATTAAAGAGTATACGGCTGAAGCGATGAAACAGAAACGTGCTTTTAGAAAACAGATTGCAGAAATTCCAGATTTGGAAGCTAGAGGTCTATTGCAGATGGTTTATATTGATCGTTTGTCTATTGATGAAATATGTGAACGCAGAGGCTGGACGACACGTAAGACGTATTACATCTGGCTTAAACGTGCAGAGGCTTTTTTGGAAGATTGAGAAATCAATCTTCCTTTTTTATGTGGTCGCTTTAACCGACCACGTCCGTTTTAATTTTCGGATTTCAAATCCGTAAAGTCATGTAGGGTTACTAACAGTAAGATCGCATATAGTTTTGTCATTTGAAATGACAAAACCTAGGTGTCCTACAGCACGGACGGTACCTAAGGTAACAAAATGTAATTATATTTACTGATAAGAAATAAATATAGAATAAATGTGATTAAATATACAATAATTGTAAGTGCAGGTAACTTTTAAAGTGCTAATATAGTATTATCGAATAATAAGGATAGGGCAGTAGCAATAGCTATTGTCTTTTATTGTGTAAGGAAAGGGGTGATCAGGTTGCCAATGGTTCGAAGGTGTAAATATACAGGATGTCATCAGTTAGTAGAGAGACCAGCACATTTCTGCGGTAAGCACAAACAGCATGAGGCTGAGTATGCTAAGCAGCGTGAGGTTTACAGTCGCACGTATTACAATAAGCGAGTTCGCAACAGAGATGAAGCGAATAGAGAACGTAATAAGTTTTATCATTCGTTGACATGGACATCGCTTCGCGAGCAAGCTTTAAAACGTGATCATTATCTTTGTCAGTATTGTTTGGCAAATGGTATCAAAAGACCTAACTCGAGAGTTGGCGACCACATCACGCCAGCAGAAATAGCTCCAGAAATACGCACGGATTTATCAAACATCGCAACAGCGTGCAGAGACTGCGATAACGTCAAACGTAAGCTAGAGCAGGAAATCTACGGCACTGGTCAAGGGAACACGCATAGAAACACGAATTTAAGGCTCTCAGTTAGTCAATGGGCTGGATTGATAACCCGCAAAAAGAAAGACGTCCGAGAAGGCACTTAAAAAGCCCGTAGCACCGTTTTAATACTCGGGAATATAATTATATTCGAGACGTTTTAAAATGACCCCCGCCCCCTATTTTGGGACAAGGAGAGCCACCACAAGGTGTTCGCTTGTATCACGCGCCATTTTTCAGATTTTTAAGGGGTGTCATGATTCAAATTGAGAGGAGAAACGACGAGTGGTTAAAAATCCGTATTATCAGCAGAACGATGGGCGTTTACCCAGCGACCCGCCAAACCACTTGGGGACAGTGTCAAGGGAAGTTTGGCGCAAAATCGTTCCGTTTTTAGAAAGTACAAACAAGGTTCAACGCATTGATACGTTCTTAGTTGAAACCTACTGTACGAATTATGAAATTTACAAAATAGCGTACGAGGACATTAAACAAAATGGGATTCAACAGGAAATGAAAAAGCCGATTCAAGCCCAAGGGTCTGGGGAGATTCTCGGTGAGCAGTCGCTTGGTTTTAAAAAGAACCCAGCAGTCGCTACCATGAAAGACGCCGTCGATACTTTAAATAAAATCGGTGTTCAGCTTGGTTTGACTCCTAAAGGCCGCCAGGAACTTATGGAAATTGCGAGCGAACAGGCGGATAACCGCGAGGTTAAAGATAAGATGAAAGAATTCTTTGGATAGAAAGAGGTGAGGAAACATAGTTGAGATTGATTTAACAAAAACAAAAGATGTAGTCGGTGCTTATCAAAGTATCGATTTTTCTTTTATTCGCAGAAAATATACAGACGTAGGAACAGAATATTGTTTTGATGTGTTGGACGAAAAAATAGTGGCTGGATACAATATCAAATTAGCTTGTTTCCGTCACCTTCGAGACCTTCAAAGACAAGGTCAAGAGGATTTTCCCTACACGTATTCAGTAGACGCATTCAACCGCTTTTTGAAGTTCTTATCATTAGTGCCAAATGTTGACGACCTGAGCAAGAAGCTAGAGCCGATGGATTGGCAGTTGTTTATCTTCAGTCAAATCTTCGCATGGTTCGACTTAGACGGTTTGCCACGCTACGTCAACATCATCTTATCGATGGCTCGTGCGCAAGGTAAGACCATGATAGCTGGTATCAGTCTTAACTATTCGTTCTTAATTGAAACAATCGGGCTTAGTAACCAAGACTTTTTGGTCAGCTCGTTAAACTTCGAACAAACGATGAAACTCTATACATATGTTAAAAGCATGATGTCAAGAATTATCGAGAATGAACCGTTCAAGTCGTTAGCAGTCGAAACTGGTTTGCAATTGTATACACGAGAAATTAAAGCGACAGTTGATAGCAACAGCATTCAAACAATTTCTTTTGAATCTGGGAAATTTGACTCGAAACACTTCAAGCTGGCCGTAGCCGATGAGGTCGGCGAACTTAAGAGTGATGAAGGTATTTCAAAAATCACATCTGGTCAGGTTAACACTGAAGGTTCTCGCTTTATCGAGATTTCAACGTCTTATCAGACACCAGATGTGCCATTCCATCAAGAACAAAAGAAATTGATTGAAATCATGGAACGTGATTTTGATAGGTCTGGAGATGACCAACTTTGCTTGATTTGGTCACAAGATAATCTAGAAGAAACGTTTCAACCAGAAACGTGGGCTAAAAGCAATCCGCTGCTGAACCACCCAGACTTGAAAGATAGTCTTATGAAAGGTTTGCTTTCTGAGCGTGATAAAAAAATGCTTATGGGTAAGCTTGCTGATTTTCAAGTTAAAAATATGAATTGTTGGTTGCTTGCTGATAGCAATAGTTTTCTTGATTTAAAAGATATAGAAAATGCGGTTATCCCTGAATTTGATATACGTGGCAAACGTGTTTATGTTGGTCTTGATGCGTCAATGTTTAGTGATAATACGGCGATTGGTTTTGTTTATCCATATTTAGGTGAAGACGGTAGCCAGAAGTGGCACGTAGAACAGCACAGCTTCATTCCTTGGCAACAAGCTGGTTCACTTGAGGCGAAAATGGAGCAAGACGGTGTTAATTACCGTGATTTAGAACAGAAAGGTTACTGTACTATCACAAGCCACCCTCAAGGCCTTATCAACCCAGAGGAGGTTTACCGCTGGTTCTTAGATTATGTCGAAGACAACGCACTTGACGTTGTCTTTTTTGGTTATGACGCAATGGGCGTGTCTAAGATTATTAAGGCGTTAGAGGCTAATACAAGTTTCCCTTTGATGCCAATCAGACAACGGACAAGCGAGTTAAAAGACCCTACCAAGTTCCTACAGACGCTATTTATCGAAGGCAATATAACACGCCTTGATGATGAAATCATGCGTAAAGCCTTGATAAATGCCGTTATCAAAGAGGATAACATCGGTATCCAAGTAGATAAGATGAAATCTACATACAAGATTGACGTAGTTGATGCGCTTATTGATGGTATGTATGACGCTATGTATGCGTTTGAAGATTATGCCATCACTAACAATCCAACATGGAAAGTAGAACACATGTCGCAAGAAGCCGTTTTGGATTGGCTTAAGAACCCAGAAAGTGGCATGTTAGACGACTATTAGAGGTGAAAATAACAATGATTTTGAAGCTTTTTAAAGCGATTTGGGCTGTTTTCGACGTGATTATGTTCGTTTTAGCAGCAATTTCAGCTAATTTAACAACTTATTATCAGCAACACATTGCATTTGGCATTAGCATGACAATTACATTCTTTCTAGCTGGTTTAATCAGCGAATTAATTTCTAACAAAGAAAAATAGAAAGGAGGTGAGAATATTTGCCGATTTTTAATTTTATGAATCAGTCGACTGAGAGCCCGCCAGTTACACAATTCTTTGGCGATGATGATTATAACTTTCTGAAAGCTAATTTAACCGGGAACGAATGGGTGTCTGCTAAGTCAGCACTGAAGAATTCGGATTTGTTTTCAATCATCAATCAGCTTTCAAACGACTTGGCTACAGTTCGACTGACTGCTAACAAGCGTATGCAAGGAATTATTGATAATCCGACTAACAATTCAAATCGTTTTGGTTTTTACCAATCTATCTTTGCTCAATTGCTTTTAGGTGGCGAGGCGTTTGCTTACCGCTGGCGCAATGTTAACGGGAAAGACGTCAAATGGGAATTCTTGAGGCCGTCTCAGGTCAGCGTGAATACGATGGATTATGAAAATGGTCTCTATTATAACATCACGTTTGATGACCCAAAAATTGGTGCGAAGTTGAATGTTCCGCAGAATGACGTCTTGCATTTCCGCTTGCTTTCTGTTGATGGTGGCAAAACAAGCGTTAGCCCGCTCATGGCGCTAACTAGAGAGTTAAATATCCAGAAAGCCAGCGATAATCTAACGCTTAATTCACTCAAGAACGCATTGAATGCAAACGGTATTCTGAAAATTAAAGGCGGCGGGTTGTTAGATTTTAAAACTAAACAATCACGCTCGCGTCAAGCCATGAAACAGATGAGCGGTGGTCCTTTGGTTTTGGATGACTTGGAAGAGTTCGAACCGCTTGAAATCAAGTCAAATGTGGCTCAACTGCTTAGTCAAGCTGATTGGACAACTGGTCAATTCGCTAAAGTTTACGGCATTCCTGAAAATGTCGTCGGTGGTAAAGGCGACCAGCAATCATCTTTGGATATGTCGATGAATGTCTATGCTAAAGCGGTGGCGAGGTATTTAAGGCCATTCGTTAGCGAACTAAGCAATAAGCTAGGTTGCGACATTGATTCGGACATTTTCCCAGCGGTTGACCCAACAGGTTCAAACTACATCAAGCGTATTAGCGAGTTAGTTAAAACTGGTGTAGTTGCTCAAAATCAAGGATTGTACATGTTACAACAAGCAGAGATTTTGCCTAAAGATTTGCCAGTTGGTGAGAATCCGAACAGCAGTAAACAGCCATTGAAAGGGGGTGAGGAAGACGGGAAAGATTGATATTAAAGGTGACATTGTTTCTAACGATGTCGGTGAATTTTATGAATGGTTTGGAATGTCTAGTACATATCCTAAGAAAATCCAACAAGCTATCTTGAATGACGAAGATAACGAAATTGTTTTAGATATCGCTTCGAACGGCGGTGATGTATTCGCAGCCAGCGAAATCTACACAATGCTTAGAGATAGCCAAAAGAATATCGTTGTTAACATTCAAGGTTTAGCTGCTAGTGCTGCTAGTGTCATCGCGATGGCTGGAAATACTGTTCGAATGTCGCCGACAAGTCAACTTATGATTCATAAAGCTTCGGTTTCTACAGTCGGAAACAGTGACGATTTAGAACACGAATCAGAAGTCCTAAACGGCATTGATGAATCAATCGCTATGGCTTACGAGCTTAAAACAGGCATGAAACAGACAGATATTTTACAACTTATGTCAAATGAAACTTGGATGAATGCCAAAGTTGCAGTTGATAAAGGCTTTGCGGACGAAATCATGTTCAATGAATCCGATGATGAGCCAAACTTTGAAAATGCCATTCATGCTTTGCCAAGCAAAGCAGCAATCAACAAATTCAAGAATTTGATTGCTAAAGAAAAATTGAATAAACAACCAAGTCAGCCTGTTAACTCAGTACGAGAACGCAAGCTGGCTATTTTATTAGACAAAAAAGGAGAAAATTAATGGATATTAACACACTTAACAATCTTTGGATTGAAGCGGGTCACAACGTTGAAGACCTTAACGAACAGATTAACAACGCTTTGAACGATGACAATTTCTCAGCAGAAGCATTTTCTGATTTGAAAGACAAACGCGATAACGCTAAAGTTCGCCGTGATGCTTTGAAAGAGCAATTGGTTGAAGCACAAGCACGCACTGTTGTGGAATCACCAAAAGCGCCACTTAATGATGAAGAATTGGAAATCAAAGACCAATTTGTCAACGATTTTAAAAACTTGGTCTATGGCAACTACACACAAATTAAAAACATGGTTTCATCAGACGAAACAGACGGAGCAGGGCATGCTGGTTTGACTATCCCGCAAGATATTCAAACAACAATCCACACTTTGGTACGTCAATACGATTCATTGCAAGAGTACGTTAATGTGGAACACGTTTCAACTTCTAAAGGTTCTCGCGTTTACGAGAAATGGTCTGACATTACAGCACTTGCTGAAATTGATGATGAAGACGGATCAATCGGCGCTAACACCGACCCACAATTGACAACTGTCAAATACCTTATTAAACGTTATGCAGGTATCACTACTGTAACTAACTCACTTTTGAAAGACACAGCTGAAAATATCATTGCATGGTTGTCTGGCTGGATTGCCAAGAAAGTGGTCGTTACTCGCAACACTAAAATTATTGATGCAATCGGCAAATTGCCAAAAAAACCAACATTGGCTAAATGGGATGATATCATCGATCTTGAAGCTAAGGTTGACCCAGCCATCAAACCAACATCAATGTTCTTGACTAACACTTCTGGTTTCACAGTACTTAAAAAAGTTAAAGATGCTATGGGGAACTACCTAATGGAACGTGACGTGAAATCACCAACAGGGTACTCAATTGACGGCTTCCCAGTTAAAGAAGTTGCTGACCGTTGGTTGCCAAACAACTCTACGGCGCGCCCACTATACTTCGGCGATTTGAAACAAGCTGTCACTTTGTTTGACCGCGAAAACATGTCATTGCTTGCTACAAATATTGGTGCTGGTGCGTTTGAAACTGACACTACTAAAATCCGCGTAATCGACCGTTTCGACGTGGCTACAGTTGATGGTGAAGCTTTCGTTCCTGCATCATTTACAGCTATTGCAGACCAAACAGCTAACTTCCAAGCAGCAGCTGCAGCAGCAAAAGAATAAGGAGTTAAGCAATGAGCGTTACCAAAGAACAAGTGATGTTAGCACTAAACTTAGATGAGAGTGATGACACTAATTTAATTGATGCATACATCACAACAGCTGAAACATATATCAAGAATGCTGTCGGTAACGCTGACGGCTTTTTTGAACAAGAAAACGTTAAGTCACTATATGATACAGCGGTACTTGCATTAGCAAGCTCGTATTATACATACAGAGTGGCTTTAACAGATACTATGACTTATCCAATCGATTTGACTTTGAACAGTGTTATAGGCCAATTGCGTGGCTTATACGCTGTTTATTGCGAGGGGTGATGTAAATGGCTAGAAAACAGTACAAGCCAACAGACTTTAGAAATAAAGCTGAATTTGGCGTTTACGAGTCAGTACCTAATCAGTTTACTGGCGTTAGCGTGCCTAAGTTCGTACCGAAATTTACATTGCATTACAAACCTCATACACGTACGCTGAATCAGCAATATTTAGCGATTTCTGCGGGGGAAAGTGAATCGAGGGTAATTGTCATAAGACACAATTCAAAGGTGGTAGAGGGACAAGCAGTGCGTTTAAACGGTACTGTTTACAATATTTCAAAAGTTAGTCCTGATGAAAACTTTGGATTAAACAGATATGACTTTGTGACGTTGAAAAAATCGGAAAAGGTGGGAAAACAAAATGGTTGAGTTAGATCAAGCTTTAGAAGAATGGCTTAAAACAGTTCAAGAAATTGGAAATTTATCGCTTGCGGAACAATCGAGAATAACAGAGGCAGGAGCAGAGGTTTTCAAGGACGAGCTTGCTAAAGCCACAAAAGAAAAGCACTACTCGAACCATAAAGACCCCAAATATGGACACATGGCAGATAGCTTGTCTATCCAAAAAACAGGTGTGGATGGCACGAAAAACGGCAAAGCAACCGTTGGTTGGAAAAATCGTTTTCATGCTCAAAATGCTAGACGTTTGAATGACGGGACAAAGAAATATCAAGCAGACCACTTTGTAACAAAAGTGCAGAATGACAGCACCGTTCAAAAGAAAGTGCTGTTAGCTGAAAAAGCGGAATATGACAAAATCATGCGAAAGAAAGGAGCTAAGTGATGTTAGCAACACTAGAACTAAAGAACTTAATTGACGGTAAAGGATTTGGTGAAATAAGCGAAGTATATGCAAACAACTTACCAAAAGAAGTTCAAGAAAATACTGATAAGACAATTGTGTTGTTACAAGAATCTGATGCCTTTCTTGGTATGTTTGGTAATGACAGCTTTTTTGGAAAAACAAATCAAATCGAAGTCCAGATTTTTTATAAGCTAGATATTGATTTTGATTTAGAAGAATTTGAAACAAGATTGATGAAGTTTCTTGTTTCGGAACATTACAAAATAACAGATATTAGAGAGCACACATTAGACCCCGATACATTACAAATGACGGCGGTCTTTTATGTTGCTCACGAAAAAATAATTTAATAAAAAGGAGAATAATTACATGGCAATTGTCGGTTTAAAAATGGTGACACTAGCACTAGTCGACGCTAAAACACAAAACCTTATTAAGGGAGAGCAAGGACTTTCTACTGATGGTATTTTAAAAGTCGATAGCTCAATGCTTGGTACAAAAACAGCAAATATTTCTAACTTGGAAGGCTCAGCTACTAAAATTTCTGGTAACAACTCAGTACAAGACGTTCTAATCGCACCGGGTTCACCAACAGTAGCTCTAGACTTCAACAACCTTGACTTTGAAGTAAAACAAAAAGTTCTAGGTTTCGTATCAGACGAAAAGGGTGGTTATACACTGTCTGGAGACAAACCACACGTAGCAATGTTGATTGAAACTGAAACGCTTGACCGCAAAAAGTCAATCTACTTTGGCTTTGCCAACGGTATTATGCAAGAAAACGCTCAAAACGTGGCTACTGACACGGATACAGCACAAACACGTAACGACGATAACATGACTTACAACGCTCTATCTGCTAAAGCATTCAACGGCGAACCAATCAAGAAATACTACTCAGGGGCATCTGGATTCCAAGAAGCTAATATGCTTAAAGAAGTCTTTGGTGGTTACACAGCTGGAGCTGGCGTCTCAGGAGCATCAGATTCTCACTAATTTTTGTTAGGTTGGATTTAAAATCCAGCCTTTTATTTTTAAGTTAAGGAAGGAAAAAAGACATGGAAGTTAAAACAATCACTATCCCAGAATTACAAAAGAAAGCATTTGAAGTGCACACAAGCATCCGAAACATGAAACGCATGTTCGCTTATCAGCTAGCTGTTGCTAAAGTGAGCGATGATCTTGATGAAGACGATGTGGTTAGCCAAATCAGCGCTAGTCTTAAAGGTTTGGATGAAACACTTGCATTCATTCGTGCAGTGCTAAGCCTTGATGATGATGCTTATGAGAAATTACTTGATTTGGACAGCGAACGTGTTCAAAAGATTTCTGAACAAATCACTGGCTATATGCTTGGCTTGAACGATGAACAACTAGAGGGCACTAAAGACCCAAAAAAATAAAATCTGCTGGTGAACAAGTCTTTGAACTTGAAAATAGGATTGAAGACTTAAAGCTAATCATCAAACAAGCGCTCATCAACTTTGGGTGGACGTTGGACGAGTGTAATGACACTGATTATTATGAGTTGATGTCCATCATGAGTGCGAAAGAAGCGGATGATAGGGTTGTTGACCCCATGTCTCTTCTTTAACTTTTCAGGGAAAGGAGGAGAATATTGGCAAATAAAATACAAGCCACGATGTCCACTGAAATCGCTTTGGACACCTTGCAAGCTGGTAACTCTATCAAACGACTAACGCAATTAGTTGGTAGTGCCACAAGTGCTTGGAAAGCACAAGAAGCGCAATTAAAGAGTGCCGGTGACTCTTTGGGCGCTGCGAAAGCTAAATATGATGGTTTGAGTGAATCGATTACTCGCCAACAAGCTAAAATCGACAGCTTGAAACGCGAACAGTCTGAGCTCAAAGGGAATACTGCTGAAACAGCTGAGCAATACCTAAAGTATCAGCGCCAAATTGACCAAGCCACAACAAAACTAGCTTCGATGGAAAGCCAACAACAGAAAGCTAAGTCTAGCCTTGATTATTACAAGTCTGGTTTAGCTGGTCTGCAACAGCAATTTAGACAGCAGAACGAAGCTTCTGAGACATACATCAAACGGTTGCAGGCTGAAGGAAGAGAGAGCGAAGTAAATGCAGAAAAATCCAAGCATCTAAAAAGCTCGATTGAAAACCTCACGAATCAATACAAGATTCAAGAGAACATGCTTGAAAAAGTCGCTGCCGAATCTGGTAAGACGAGCGAGAAATACCTGCTTCAAAAGAAACGTTTAGACGAAACAGCTACAAGCTTAGCCAATGCAAAAAACGAGCAAGAGAAGCTTAATGAAGAGTTCCGAAAAGCTAACCCAACGTTTTTCGACAAAATAAGGGCAAAAGCCAAAGAATCTGCGAACGAAATGCAAGAACTCGCTGAAAAAGCAGAGCAGACCAATTCCGTTTTAGGTTCTTTCCGTGAAAAGCTATCGTTTGGTGCTATAGCTGGCTTAGGAGTGAGCGCCATTCAAAGCATTGGCAGTGCTATGAGCAACATGACTGGCGAAGTGATGAACACTTCAGACGCGATTGAAAAGTTCCAATCAACAATGAACTTCGCTGGCAAGACTAAGGAAGAAACCGAAGAAGCCACTAAGATCTTCAAGAAGTATGCAGATGACACTGTGTACGATCTAAATGACATCACTAACACTGGTGCTCAGCTGGCAGCCAACGGAATCGAGAGTTACAAAGAACTAGCGGTAGCCGCTGGTAACTTAAACGCGGTAGCTGGTGGTAACGCAGATACTTTCAAATCTGTTGGTATGGTGCTAACACAAACCGCTGGTGCTGGTAAGTTAACCACTGAAAACTGGAACCAAATGGCTGATGCTATTCCTGGTGCTTCTGGTAAGTTGCAAGAAGCCTTGAAGAACATGAATGCTTATACTGGGGATTTCCGTGATGCCATGGCAGATGGTCAAATCTCAGCAGAAGAATTCTTGAAAGCTATTCAAGATTTAGGTTCAACGGACGCAGCGGAAGAAGCCGCACGATCAACCAAGACTTTTGAAGGTGCGATTGGTAACTTAGAGGCCACTGTTACAACCGGTATGACGAATGTTCTTGACGCATTTGGCAAGGAAAAAGTCACAGGAACCATCACTAAATTCGGAGACTTTGTAGCCAAAGCATTTGAGAAAGTCGCTGACGGCATTAAATGGATGAAAGATAACATAAGCGTTATCACCATGGGACCACTTGGACGGTTTGCTAACGTTGTCAAAATGACATTTGGGCAAGTAGTTGAGTCCTTCAACAAAGGTAAAGGCGCAATCGGGGATTTCTTAGGAAAGCTTGGGACTATCTATTTGAACTTCAGCGGTGCTGGTTGGCAAGTGATGACTGACGCCGTCGCTGGTATTTCTAATGGTTTTGAAAGTATTTCAAGAAACATGAAAGACTCTGAGTCGCCAATGAACGCTTTCAAAAGCGGGTTTGAGAAAATTGTCGGCTTGTCAGACAAATTCTTCATGTACATTTACAATCATACTGGCGATATTGTTCAAATCGTCTCAAGTGTGACAGAAATTGTAGGCCTATTCGCTCAAGGAGTTTGGGACACTGTATCAGATGCGATCAAAGAGATTGGGAAAGGATTCTCTGCAATCTTTAAGAACAGCAAAAAGTCGTTTGACCCAATTTCAAAACTTTCTGGTGCTGTTCAAGAACTTGCAAAACATAGAGATGCGATTAAGGCAATTGGTTCAGTGTTTGCAACATACTTCATTGGTACGAAAGTAATTGCTGGTTTTAATGCAGCTAGTGCTGCTATCAAAGTCATGGCAGGGAACGTCATAACAAGTTTCAACGCTATTAAAGTGGCTATGATGACTAACCCTTTTCTTATTGCAGTAGCTGCTATCACGGCTCTGGTCGCAGGATTTGTTGAGCTTTACAAGCATAATAAGAAATTCCGCGACTTTTGCAACGGTATTGCAAAATCCGTAAAAGATGGTTTTGGGGATGCTGTTAAGTGGCTTAAGAACACCTTTAAAAATATGTCTAAAGCTTGGAATAATTTCAAGAAGTCGATTTCAAAAGGGACTGACAACGTTGTTAAAAGCATCAAGAATGGCGCTAAGAAGGTTGGCGATTTCTTTGTAAACGTCGGCAAGACTATTAAGAACGTCATGACCACAATCGGCAAAATTCTAATCTTTGCCAACCCGGTAGTTCTTGGCTTCGCTTTAATGTACAAAGAAAACAAGAAGTTCCGTAAGTTCGTCAAAGGGATTGTTAATATTGCTGGTGACCTTAAAAAAGGCCTCACTAAGAAAGTCGATGAGACTAAGAAGAATGTTGGTAAAACGTGGGATAACCTCAAAAAAACGACAGCAAAAACTTGGAACGGCATCAAGGACGATACGCATAAGAGCGTGTCAAACCTAGCCAAGAACGTCAAAGACACACACGATGAAATTCACAAGCAGTGGTCTAAGACTTGGAATAAGTCAAAAGACTTCCTATCTGATCGTTGGGACGATATCAACAAAACTACAGAGAAGAAATTCGGCAAGAATTTGAAAGATTTGATTTTCGGCAAGTTAGACGAAATCAAAAATAAATTCCAAGAAATCTGGAATGCCATCCGTAATGGCTTTAGCGATATGTGGAACGGCTTGAAAGATTTGGCTGGTAACGGTATCAATGCAGTTATCAAAATTCCGAACGATGGTATTGATGGCATCAACAGTCTAATCCACGACTTCGGTGGACCGAAGAACGCAATCGGTAAAATTCCTAAAGTTAAATTCGCGAATGGTACAGGTTTCTTTAATGGTTATCGAAACGCAATCACAAGACCAACACTCGCTACGCTGAACGATGGCAACGACAGCCCAGAGACTAATAATCAAGAGATGGTTATTTTGCCAAACGGCAAGGCAATCTTACCACAAGGAAGAAACGCTCAAATGCTTCTTCCAGCAGGTTCAGAGGTGTTAAACGCTAGTGAATTAGCTATGCTAGCAGGATTGAACAATCGCCAAGCGTTCGCCAAAGGAACAGGCTTCTGGTCTAAGGTTTGGAACACCGTCACAAACGTAGCTGGTTCAGTTTGGGACGGTCTTAAGGATGGCGTTGACAAGTTCACTAAAATGTTGAGCTTCATCACTGATGCTGTCGCACATCCGGTCGATACGTTGGCCAAGAAATTCAATCCAAAATCTGACAACTTAGACGGCATGTTTAAGCATTTAGGGAATGCGCTTTATAAAAAGCCAATTGAAAACGCTAAGGGCTGGTGGAAGGAACTCTGGTCTATGGCGAATGAAAAAGCTTCACCAGATATCCAAGCGGGTGCTATTGGTGATGACTACCAATTTAAAGATAGAGCAGCAGACAGCGGTGCAGACCCATGGGGCTATTTCTTCAAAGAATGTGTGTCATTTGTTGCATCTCGTTTAGCCAATCAAGGTGTTAACCCAAGTTTATTTAGCCATTTGGGCAATGGTAATATGTGGCTTAACGCTCCAGTTCCACATAGCAGCACACCAAGACCAGGTATGGTTGCGGTCTATGCGAAGAACGGTCAAAACCACGTTTCAACGGTGTCTGGAGTTTCTGGTGATACATTCTCAGGTGAAGAGTATAACTACGCTGGTAGCCATGCTTATCATGCCTTTTCTGGACGTCCAATCTCTCAAGTTGATACGTTCCTTGATTTTGGCGTGCATGTTGCGGACGAAGCGAAGAAAGAAAATTCACCGCTTCGCAAACTCATCAAGAGCCAAGTTGGCGGTATGTTTGATTGGATCACTAAAATGCTAGCACCATTGAATATGGCAAGCAGCTTAGATAACCCTCAGGGTGGTTCAGTAGAACGCTGGCGCAGTTATGTTGAAAGAGCTTTGAAGGCTAATGGTATCGAACCAACGGCTTTCCGTGTATCTAAGATTTTGGAAACTATCAAACGTGAATCGAACGGCGATCCAAACGCCATCAACAATTGGGATAGCAATGCTATGGCAGGCCATCCATCTATCGGTTTGATGCAAACCATCGGGCCAACATTTGAAGCATACAAACACGCTGGTCACAATAATATTCGCAACGGATACGATAACTTGCTTGCCGCTATTAATTACATCAAACACCGCTATGGTACATCTGATGCAGCCTTTAATCGTGTGGCTGCTTATGGTTACGCCAACGGTGGGTTAGTTGCTAACCACGGCGTGTATGAGTTAGCGGAAGAAAACAAACCTGAATATGTTATTCCTACAGATGTCGCAAAACGAGGCCGTGCTTGGCAGTTGCTTTCAGAGGCAGTAGCTAGATTTGCTGGTGAAGCGCCTGATGATCGAAGTACAAGTGCTAGCGATGCATCGATTGCGAAGCTTGAAGCTAAGTTTGACACGGTAATCGGATTGCTATCACAGCTCGTGTCTAAAGGCGACAGACCAATCGTTAATCACAATCTTATCGATGGTCGGAGTGTATCGGACGGTTTAGCGCCTTACATGCACAAAGCTACAAATGCATATGAACAACGCCAAACGCTCTTGAATGGCGGAAGCATAATCTAGAAAGGAGGACATTTTTTGACAGGTATTTCTATTAAATACAACAATATCGACTGGCTAGAATCACTAAACGAGCTAAGTAGTACTGGCAGAGCTGCTGTGACTGATGCGAACAGAAATGTTGCTGCTAACTTTAACAACAACTACCAAGACCAAGGCATGCACCGTTACGGACAACAGTTCCTGTACAGTACGCTATCAGTCAAACAAGTATCTGTTTCAATTAAGCTTGTCGGGAACCAAGCGTTCTTCAATGAAGCAGCTGGGTTGATCGGCAAATTCCTGAACGTGGCAGAACCTAAAAAGCTTGTCTTCAGCGATGAGCCAGATAAGGTCTGGGAAGCTATTCCGAGCGGTCAACCTGCTCTGGCGGTGGACAATAGCACGTCCCCGGCAACAGCCGCCGTCACAGTTACGTTTGACGTGCCTAAATCATACGCCGAAGGCCAAACTAAATGCTTGGTCGACACCGATAGCGCTAGCAAATACGGTACAATCACGAAAGTGGCTAACGACCACTACAAACTGAAGTTAAACAATCTCGGATCTGCAGTAGCTTATCCGAAATTTAAAATCAAGCACAATTCGGAAAATGGTTGGGTCGGTATTGTCAAAAGTGCTACAGAAACCTACGAAATCGGGAATCCAGAAGAAGCTGACGGAAAGAATATCAAGAAATCAGAAATCCTATTCGACTATGTTTCTAACAACCGAATCACCACAGGACTTCAAGAAGGCGCTAAGAACGTTGCTATTTTGAATGACAATTCTCAAGACATTAACGGAACGCTTGCTATCGATAACGCGTGGGGTCGACCTCATATCGCCTTAGCTGATAAAGGCCCCGGCACCAAAGGGAACAGAGGTGCTTCGATTACTTGGGAAATTCCAGCTGATAGCAACGGCGAAAAAGGTGCATTAAACGAATATTTCTGGTGGCGCCAAATCTTTTGGCTCGGTTCGGCCAACCAGTATGGTTTCATGAAAATCTGCGTTTCAGACACGAACGACAAGTTTCTGTACGGAGTCGAAACATTCAAGCGTGCAGGCGGTCTCGGTTGCGAATACAATTTTATGGTTTCGGATGGCAAAGGTGGGTACCGTATGCCGTTGCGTTGGACGTTCACAGGAACACATTTGGATAGTCAAAATCCATTTAATGCAGAACGAGGCTGGTCAGATTTGCAACGACGAGACGATGAAATTCAAGTATTTTGGTGGGGGTCTTATCCACGAGTTAGAGTACCAGAAATTAAAGGACGTAAATCTGCTAAGATTCACGTCTTTTTTGGTGATATGGGCACGAGTCCACAAGTAACTCACATGTATTTGGACAGCATCGTTTACCGAAAGGATTATATAGACGGCTGGGAAGATATTCCAAATCGATATCGCATGGGTTCAGTGTTGGAGATCGATATGGCGAAAGGCAAAACTTATCTTGATAATCTTCCGACCATGGATGGTTTGGCTTACTTAGCTGAGCCATTTGGCCTTGACCCAGGTGAAAACGAGATAGATATATATTTTTCAAGTTGGATTACAAAAGATCCAGATATAGAGGTTAGTTGGTACGAAAGGAGTGTTTAAACATGCAGATTTGGATTCATGACAGTAAAATGAGAAAAATCACTGCGTTAAATAATGACATTCCAGACATGCTATCTTACTCAAATAGCGCATGGCATCCCTACCTTGATCAAGCCACGAGCACATTTGACTTCACAATTCCAAAGTTCTCAAACGGCGAATTGCATGAGGATATCAAGCTTATCAATGATGAGTGCTTTGTATCGTTTTATGTGAACGGTTCTTATCAAGTGTTTTATATCGCTACACTACAAGAAGACGATTTCAATATTCAGCTGACATGTAATAATACCAATCTTGAATACGCGCTAGAATATGCTAATCCATTCAACAGCAGTAGCGCTCAATCGATTGAATGGTATTTGAATCACATGGATTTGCTATCATTTGCAGCCGTTGAAATCGGGATTAACGAGGTTTCAGATAGAAAGCGTACATTAACATTCGATTCACAAGAAACAAAGATGAATCGTTTACAATCGCTAATGTCTAACTTTGATGCAGAGTTTGAATTCAAAACTGAGCTTAACCGAGACGGCACATACAAACGCATTGCTATTAACATCTATCGAAAAGACGGCATCGGCACAGACCGAAAAGACGTCGTTCTATATTATTCAAACGGACTTAAGGGTGTGCAAGTCACCAGCGATAAGACACAGATGTTTAATGCAGGCGTATTCACTGGTAAAGACGGCTTGAGTCTAGCTGATGTTGAAATCTCTGAGAAGAACGCTGACGGTATCGAGGAGTTTTATAGTCGCAAAGGAAACCCTTGCTTATACGCACCACTCGCTATGAGCCGCTATCCAGCTACTATGAAGCCTGACGAACAAGACAACTGGATTCGTAAAGACTTCACCACTGAATACGAGAACGTCAATGACTTGAAAGCATACGCTTTACGTACGTTGAAACAATACGCTTACCCGTTGGTGACTTACACAGCAAGCGTCCAATCAGGCTTTGTTAGTCAGTACACTGATTTTAAACTCGGTGATACCATTCGAATTATTGATAAGAACTTCGCGGGTGGTTTAGCACTCGAGGCGCGTGTGTCAGAGATGGTTATCAGCTTCGATAATCCAACGAATAATTCATTCGTTTTTACAAATTATCGAAAGTTTGATAATAAGCCAACATCAGCACTTCAAACGCGTATTGACCAAGCCGTCGAAAGCAAGCTGCCTTACCGTATTGAGCTAGCAACAACGGGCGGAGTTACTTTCAAAAATAACGAAGGTGAAACGACTGTCAAACCATCGTTGTATAAAGGTAATCTCCCTTATACCACTGATGTAACGTGGCGATGGGCGCTGGATGGCATAGTCACAGTTGGAATGCAGTACCGTATTCAAGCGAAAGACATTACTGACACAGCGGTTTTAACCGTCTCGGGCTATGTCGGAAATACTGAAGTAGCCACTACGGAAATCACGCTAGCTAATATGGTCGAGCAGATTGATTTAGTCATCCTGACGTCAAACGGTAATACGTTCAAAAACAACAACATAGCGAGCACGCTGACAGCCACTCTATGGCGTGGGAATAAGGAAATCGACAAGGATGGCACTGAGTTCAGCTACGTTTGGAAGAAAGTCAATAGCGATGAAACACCAGACGAGAACTGGAATCAAGACCATTCGTATTCACAAAAATCAATAAGAATCACAGAAGCTGACGTATTTAGACGAGCCACATTCTCGTGCGAAGTCCAATATGTCGGCAAACGAGTTTAAAAGGAGAAAATCAAAATGGGAATTATTGCAGCGGGTCAAATTACAGTTGTAGACGTATCGGATGCACCCGTCTTAAATGCGTTCATCACTGCTAGCAGACCCACAACACAATTATATAGTCAAACGTCAGGTAACTACAATCCTTCATATGCGTCAACTCCTCAGGTATTGACACTTAACTTAACAAAAGCTGGTTCAACTGCAAGTATCGTTGGTGGGACTAGCAATGTTCGCTGGTTTTACATTGATGGCGGGACTAAAGTTGAAATTACTTCAAAAAACAATGGTGACCCTCAATATGTTTCAGGTGCTAACAACGAAGTTTTGACTTCAAAAACAAATATTAATGTTTCTAAAGGTGGAGCACGTTTTGAGGTGTCTGGTACATGGCGTGACTCTCTAACGGGTTTGGATGTGAACTTTAGTGCTGATATTGATTTGTTCTTGGTACAAATCGGTAAAGAAGCTCAAGTTCTAAATGTTTATGCTGGTAATGGTAATACTTTCCGAAATAACACACCAGCAAGTCTTACAGTCAATGCAGATTTGTATCGAGGAAATGTGTTAACAAATGATAATAAGCAATTCAAATTCTTCTATCAAGATACTAGTGTTACTAGTGATAAAGCAACCGGCTATGATGCTGACGGTGGAATTGGCTGGCACTTATGCAGTAGAACTACAACTGGACAAACACCAAACGTTGAGCCAGGTGTAACTACAGCGTCACAGGGACTACTTACTGTGACTCCAGCAGCTGTTGTTAACTCTCAATGTTTTAAGGTTGTATGTACTAATATAGGTGGCACATTTAATGGTAGTAAATCTAAAGGGTTATGCACTTTGGTTGATATGTCAGATCCATACAGTTTGGTGATAGACTCTAGTGCTGGAAATATCTTTAAGAATCGTCAAGGTGCTACAACATTGAAAGCATTGCTGTATCGTAATGGTGAAGAGCTTGACACGGCAGGTACAGGCAAGACTTATAAATGGTCAAAATATGATAAGAATGGCGTCATGGATGCAAACTTTGGTGGTACTGGTAATGCATATAAGACTGGTAAATCTATTACCGTCAACGCTACTGAAGTTGCAGCCAAAGCTAATTATAAATGTGAAGTTTGGGAATGAGGAGAGGTGAAATATGATTAAAGCAGATGTAAAAATTGCTGAACAGCGACAAATCATTGAAGTTCCTGTTGATAATAAATCTGATGCAATTCGAGTGCTTTGGAATACATATGGTCCAGGTATTGATATCAAACGCTGGGTCGAAGATGATCAGGAAGAGGTGAAAGATGAGCAAGTTGATAGCAACGAGTCAGATGACTCTAATGAACTTGATGGAGCGAGCGGAGACTCGCAGGGAGACGTTTTACAAGCTAACGAATAGTGTTGCTATACCTGAGGCGCCAAGCGAAGGTGGAAGGAATTTATTTAAAGGTAGTCGTGATTTTAGTGGAAGTTGGGTGAATGGTGGTAGTGGGGTATATGCTGAAGATCATCAGGGCGTTAAGATGTTTAAAAAAAATTCAATGTGGGGTGGGCTCTCACAGTATTTCGAGGTGAAAACTGGTGAGGAGTACGTGTTTAGCTCATATGTCAAAAGTAGCGCTAAAACAGACAGAGTTACATTCTATTTAGTCCACTCAAATAAACAACCTACAGCAGCAGGACTTGTAAGCTTTGGCTCTGCCGATGGTCGAGACGCTGTAACTTTCGACTTGACAGACAAATACAAACGCATTGCTATTAAAATCAAAATCACTAAAGATGGCTGGATAATGCCACGATTAGAACGTTATGATACCGATGCTTATTTGTTTTTTGGTGGATATAAATTTGAAAAAGGCAGTGAATCAACCCCTTACTCTCAAGCACCAGAAGACTTTGGTTGGTCAAAAGATACGCTCGTCCCAACGCAATCAAATCGCTACCTCTGGAAATTCGAGTACATTTATTATTCAGATGGCAGCGTTGAAAACACGCAGCCTGTAAACATCAGCATAGCAGGCGCTGACGGAACGAATGGTCAGACCTCGCACGTACACTTTGCATTTGCTGACAACGCAACTGGTGGCGGATTTAGCTTAACTACACCAAAAGCATACATGGGTTGGTACGCTGATTTTAACGAGGCGGCAAGTACAGACCCGACTAAGTATAGGTGGAGCAAGTGGAAAGGCGACCAAGGCTTGCCAGGAAAACCAGGTGCTGACGGGAAAACGTCCTATTTCCACATGGCTTACGCTGACTCTGCAGACGGCAGAACTGGTTTTAGTTTTAAAGAGTCTGGTCAACAATATCAAGGGTACTACACCGATTTCACACAAACGAGCAGTACAGACCCAACTAAATATACGTGGATGGATAGACGAGCTGGCGTTGAGGTTGGTGGTAAAAACTTGCTACTCTATACAGCAGACCCATGGAAAGCTCCAAACGATTACTATCAATTCAACGGTGCCACAAAGACAGATGAAATGTTAAATGGTTCTGTCGTGTACAAGACACGCTCTGCTTGGGCTAGTTTGCGCTCGAATTGGGGTAAACATCTAATTGATAGAAAAAATGTAAAAGTTGGCGATGAGTTCACATACTCGATTTACGCTAAAACAGATCAAAGTTCAATTAGAGTCCGTTTATTTATTAGATTTTCTGGACAAATAAACGCAGAGGCTTTGACTAGTGACATCACCATAACTAATGAATGGCAGAAGTTGTCTGCTACGTTTAAAGTAACTCAAAAAATGGTAGCGAGTCAAAGTAAAGTTAGCTGGGTTGGCTTTGAGCAAACATCAAACAGCGAAGATGGAAAATTTGTTTATTACGCTTGTAATATGCTAGAAGAAGGTAATATTCCAACACCTTGGCAACCAGCCTTGGAGGACATACAAGCTGACATTGACAGCAAAGCAGACCAAACGCTAACGCAAGAACAGTTGAATGCGTTGGCAGAGAAGAATAATCTTATCAAAGCCGAAATGGAAGCAAAAGCGAGCATTGATACTGTCGATAAATGGATAACAGCTTACGAAAACTATGTTAAAGCAAATGATGCAGATAAAGCTAAATCGGAACAAGCTTTAAAAGAAGCGTCAGAACGTATCTTGGGAATGAGATACGAAGTTAACGACTTAAAGTTCGCATGGGATGCAATCGATAGATTCATGAGCTTTCAAAATGAAGGCTTGATTATCGGTAAAAAAGATGGTTCAGCTTATGCCAAATTTAGCGATGACAGAATTAGTCTGTTTTCTGGAAGTAGCGAAGTAATGTATATTTCACAAGGTACGTTAAATATTGCTAACGGTATTTTCACGAAAACGATTCAAATCGGTCGTTTCCGCTTTGAAACGCACCCAGCAGACGCAGACATGCTGGTATTAAGGTATTTAGGAGGTTGATATGGCAACTGCTACATTTAGCGGACAATATGGACATAATATGACATTGGAAGTCTGGTCGGATTGGAACAGGCAAAACGTGGCAAGCAACAGCTCTACAGTCAATGTACAAGCAAGGCTTAGGACGAATGGTTATGCGTCAATGTATGGTGTTACAGCTGATTTAACCGTTACTATCAACGGTGGCTCGGCTATCGAACATCCAGCTATTAATATTGGCACAAACTCATCTCAATTGATTTTTGGTCATGATTATAGCGTGCCGCATAACGGAGACGGGACTAAAACGGTTGGTATCAAAATTTCTGTTGCTTTAAACGCTGGCGGTTACGGAAGCTCAATGGTCGCTTTTGATTTAAAACTGCCAACGATTCCCCGAGCAAGTACAATCAGCGATGTTACAGGCACACTTGGAAGTGCTATGACACTCAATATCAATCGCAAGAATAGTGGTTTTAAGCATACGGTCAAATACAACTTTGGGGCGCTATCTGGCACAATCGCAACGAATGTTGACACCTCTGTTAGCTGGACGCCACCGCTCAATCTGGCTACCGCTATGCCAAATAAAACGAGCGATTGGGGCAATATTACTGTAGAGACTTATAGTGGCTCTAGCAAGATTGGTTCAGCAACGTGTAGGCTTACTTTGAATGTCCCTGACAGCGTCAAACCAACGCTCGGCAGTATAACGCTGACGGATAGCAATGCAACAGTTAAGAACTTGTTAAATACAGCTAATACATTCGCCCAAGTGATGTCAAATATACAAGTAACTTTCAACAACGCTAGTGGCGCTTATGGTTCAACGATTTCAAGCTATCGTGCTGAAATTGTTGGCAAGAATCAAAGCACGAATTCAAATAATGGCTTTCTTGGCATGATGAACTTTAATGGCACGGTGACTATTCGAGCGACAGTAACAGACAGTCGAGGACGAACGTCAAACGCAGTTGATGTTAAAGTTACTGTTATCAATTATTTTACTCCACAAATTTCGTTTACATTGCAGCGTAGCGGTTCTTCTAGCACGACCTTAACCGTCACAAGAAATGCCAGAATAGCTCCTTTAACAGTCGGTGGAAAGCAAAAGAACAAAATGATTATTTCTTTTAAGTACAAGGAGCATTCGGCTGCTAACTACACAACTGACACAGGAAGCGCTGGTGGAACATGGACGACTATTGATAATTTAACAAACTCTAGGGCTAATTTAGCAGCTACTTTTAGCACACTAAAGACTTATGACATTATCGGTAAAATCGAAGATGCGTTCACAAGCTATGAGTTCATAGCAACTGTTGGTACAGAGAAGTTTCCTGTTGCAATTAGACCAGACAGGGTAGGTTTTGGCAAAACACCAGAAAATGCAAATGCTGTTGACAGCGACTGGGTGTTTAAATACAAAAACAAAGACATTCAACACCACAAACTAACTAACAACAACGGACAGATAATTCAAGTTGCTAGAAATACTGACATG
>Ga0129312_1000262_pt1 | contig 51431 bp, 45 predicted proteins | sample O827metagenome_FD_94434 | JGI IMG/M metagenome (GOLD analysis project Ga0129312, IMG submission 94434) | Orangutan group fecal microbial communities from Wisconsin, USA - O827 metagenome | ecosystem: Host-associated > Mammals > Digestive system > Large intestine > Fecal | place: USA: Wisconsin... | reverse complement strand
TCTGACAAAAAATCATTTATCTCATTCCAATTTATCTGTAACGGCAAATCGTTTTCTTTCGCAAATAAATAGTCATCACGCTGTAATTCCTGTTTTTTTCGCTTTCTTGTATTTCTTTTATAAACAATCCAGTATATTACCATTGCTGCTATAATACACACGCTAAATATCTTTGTAATCAAGGTATTTCCTTTATAAATAACTAAGTATACTACGGTTACTACCGCAATACTTATGCTGAGTACCTTTATAATCAAACCATTCATTGTGTATCTCCCTATCACTAAAAATTAGAAATTAACAAGTCGACAAATACCGATTTGTATAACAGTAGTCTAACACACGTTGTTTAAAAATACTACAGCCAAGCCAATGTCTGTAATTTGCCCTAAAATTTCATTTTATGGAATTTGGACTACTTGATTTTCTAATTGCATACGCAATTCGTGACATGTATCATTATACTGTTGATACATCAGACACACAAATGTAAATAGGGACTAAAATAAACAGCTCCTGTATGATATTGGGATGCGATTAGCTGCAAATGCGTCTTTCTACTTGGCAAAGTGCTGACAAATGTATGTGGTGCCACGACACGGATGTCGTGGCAGCGAACCTGAGACAAGGATGTCGAATGTTCGCGTGCCACATGCATGTCAGTACGTGCCTTAGTAGAAAAGCATATGCAGCGTGCATCAAAATATCATACAGGAGCTGTTTTATATTCTTCTGCTTTATATTTTCACATATTACGCTGTAATGATCGTACCTGTTTTACCCTTCAGTGCAGCATTTGTCTGTGCAAGAGAAGTGATCAGTACCTGACCGTCCGGCTTCTTTGCAAGATATGCGATCGCGGCCTCGATCTTAGGCAGCATATCTGTTGCACCGAACTGACCTTCTTCGATGTATTTCTGTGCCTCGGCAACAGTCATGGAAGAAATGCCTTCCTGATCCTCCTTGCCAAAGTTCTTATATACCATATCTACGCTTGTTAAAATAATAAGCTCGTCTGCCAGCAGATCGGATGCAAGCTTTCCTGCAATGCAGTCCTTTTCGATAACGGCGGAAGCACCCTGATAAGCGTGCTGCTGTTCGATGACCGGAATACCGCCACCGCCGCAGGCGATAACGATCTGATCTGCATCTGCAAGTGTGCGGATCGCATCAATCTCCACGATCTTGAGCGGCTTTGGTGCAGCGACGATACGCTGGAAGCCCTTGCCCGGTACCTCTTCTACATAATTGCCCTTTTTGATCTCCGTGTCCGCATCTTCACGGCTCATGTAACGGCCGATCGCTTTCTGCGGTGCGTAGAATGCTTCATCGTAAGGATCTACGGTTACCTGCGTCAGGATCGTGCTGACCGGTTTTGTGATACCGCGGCTCATCAGCTCTGCCTTCAGGGAATTCTGAATGTCGTATCCGACATAGCCCTGGCTCATTGCGGAGCAGACACACATCGGAGCCGGTGTATAGTCGATATAAATACGTCTCAGCTCTGTCATAGCCTTGTGGATCATGCTGACCTGCGGGCCGTTGGAATGGGTGATGGTAAGCTGGTAATCTGCTTCAACCAGATCAGCTAACGCCTTGGCTGTATCCTTTACAGCATCCCACTGTTCCATGATCGTATAACCTAATGCATCGTGTCCCAGAGACACTACAACTTTTTTCTTGCTCATAGAAATACCTCGTTCTTTATATGTGATTATTGTGCTATCTGACTGATGTCCCATATGCCGGGCATCTTTGCATATTATAACAAAGATGTAAATCCATATAGCACCGGATAGTGTTTATTATAGCAAATCCTGCTTCATTTGTACACCTTTTGTCTGCTGTAAAAGATCGATTCCGAGCACCAGCAAAAGAAACAGCCGCACAAGGGCAGCAGGCTGCTCCATGCCATCATAAGAGAACCAGAAAAGCGTTTCTCCGTAGGTCGCCAGAGCCAGAAGCTGTGCCACGACCGGACGCCAGAGCTTACGAGGACAAAACAGATAAAACAGCATTACGATTTCTGCAATATACGCATAGCGGTCGTGCATATGCGGCAGGAAAAATGTGATATACAAAACGGAAAAAGCGGTAAAGCAACATAAAAATTCCCGCGTCAGTTCCGTTTTTTTATGATAGAAATAATATACAAAAAGCACAAGGGAGGCGGCGCAGAACACAATGCAGAACTGCCCGAACCTGTCTGCCAGTGCATCAAACTGCCAGAAGGAGTAAATATTAGGGTATTTGAGCTGCAGCTCCGCATGCGTGCCCGCCTGACTGACATAGAGGAGCAGGAGCTCTTTCAGCGGTCTTCCGGCGATCAGTGACGGGATCAGCGTGATGCAGTAAACGCCGGGGATCCACAGCAGGGTACGCAGGCGGTAATTGTTCCATAAAAAGATCACAGCAAGCACAGGCAGGATAAAGACTGTCTGCAGTTTGAAGGAAAACGCGCAGCCGATACAGAACAGAACAAGTGTATCTGTCCGGATCACAAACGGCGCGGCAGCTTCTTTTGCTTTTTTGCCTCCGAAATGCAGTGCCAGCGTCTTTTGCTTCATGGCGATGTAAAGTGCTGTCAGAATAAAGATCGTGTAAATATTGTCGCACTGTCCCCAGACGCCGGAATTGGCGATCACGGTCGGCAGCAGCAGAACTGCGCAAAAGAGCAGCACCTGCTTGTATTTGGAATTCTCCGGGGCAATGAGCTTTGCAGCTACGATGGCAAGCACATAGTCCAGACAGATGCCCACGCCTTTGATGACATAAAGCGGTTCCACATCAAAATAAGAGATCAGCATCAGAAGATGCATATAGGCGGGCGTGTAATTTCCGATATTGTATTTCAGCCCCGCAAATCCGCCGTAGGACCTGAACTGCTCCACCCATGGCTTTAGGCAGATCGTGTAGTCGGGAAACTGCAGATCGATAAACCAGAGCCGGAGCATGAGCGCCATGGCAATGATAAGGAAAAGAACGATCAGATCGAAGGTGTTATATTTCTTTCCAAGTTTATGATCCAGAAAATTTGTCAGCATATTATCTCCTTTTGACCGCTGCCCGGGAACAACCCCATGTGGCAAGCATGATCAGATATGAAAAATAATTGATCGTATAACGCGGGTGTACTTCCCACAGCATTAAAAACAGCATCAGACCGCAGACAGACAGCGGAACGATCAGAAGAACCGCCGGCTGTTCTTTCTTTTGGAAAACCGCCTTTGCACAGAAGAACAAAAAAACTGCGGTAAAGAACAGGTTGGCATACTGGGGCAGACTGCAGCCTTCCCAGTAGGTCTGATAATGGCTGCCAAGCAGCGTCAGAAAGTCTGTCAGCCCCGTATCGCGAGCAAGTCCGAATAAAAACATATAAGAAAGCTCAAAAGTACCGTCTGCAAATGCCATGACGGCTTTCAGCCGCAGCTGCTTATAGATGCCCTTTGCGCCGAGCGCGGAAAGCCTGTTTTGGATCTCCGCGCGGACAGCTTCTTTGCGGGCCGCCGGATCGGTAAAGGAACGGGAAAATTCCGTATCATCAGGGGAAAAACCAAAGTTTTCATTCAGTCCCATCATTACCCAGGTTTCCTTTGGTGTTGCCATCCGGTCAGCTGTTGCCTTGTCCAGATGATGGCTGTATATATAGCTGTGGAACAGTATGGTGCAAACGCCGAAAACAAGCAGTGTTTCCACAAGCAGCGTCAAAAATCTGCGCCGGTTTTTCTGCAGAAGCAGTACAATAAAAATCGCGATCATACAAATAAATACCGTAGGCTTTAAGAAATAACCGACATAGCAGGCAAGCACCATAAGAAAATCATAAGTGGATTTCGTTGCGGTTAAAGCTTTTTTGCTGCTTGCCTGAGATACAGATTCTTTCGATTTTAGTTCGCCGCATGCAGGGCAGAAGGCCTGCAAATGATCGGAGCCTGCCAGAAACAGTGCAAAAACCAGTGGCGGAAATGCCATGGAAAGGATATCCGTATAAAAACTGGAGCCGCAAAAATAAAGTGGCGGATAAATGGCAAACAGACAAAGTGAAAAGACTGCTTCTGTGGCGGAAAAAAGCTTTTTACAGCAGTAATAGGTACTGGCGACCATGACAGAGGTCAGAAGACAGGTCACAAAAATGCCGACGCTGTAATAGTCATGATAGCCCAGACGGGATACGACCCGGAATAGGACATACAGAAAAGTCATAGGTCCCAGATTATTCGGATAGTAGTAATAATAATCGTAAAAACCCGCAAAGGTACCGGTATTGAGCCATTCGACCGCACCGTCATACAACGAGGAAAAGTCATATTTCGGTACAATGATAAGCTGATGGGCAAAATACATCTGAACGCCGAAAAGCAGCACCAGAAATAACGGAAGGATACAGCTGCCATATCGTTCCCAGACAGGGGCAAAATGCTGCAGAAGTTTAAAAAGAGTGATATAAACGATAATGACGACAAGTAATAAGAACGCTTTCAGAAAAATGGAAAAAGCACTGCGCTCCAGACTGTCCTGTTGCAGCACATCAAGAAATAATTTTGTAAATACAACAAATAAAAACAGGAAAAGAGCAGATTTACATGTTTTTACCAGCTTTTCCATGAAATGTGTGCCTCCTTCTTCGTTATGCTTTTTATCATAGCATAGCCTATGGGGAAAGACAAGAAAACAGGGTGGTAAAGACCGATGAAAAAACGGGAAAGCCGTTGACAGAAACGGGATTACAATTTATAATAGAATATATCCTACATAACAAATAGGAAAAGGAGAGAATTGCTTTGAAGATATCAACAAAAGGAAGATATGCGGTACGTGTCATGCTGGATCTGGCACTGAACGATACCGGTGAATATGTGAAGGTACGTGAGATTGCAAAACGGCAGGAAATCTCTGAAAAATATCTCGAGCAGATTATTGCTGTTTTAAATAAAGCAGGTTACGTCAGAAGTACACGCGGTGCGCAGGGCGGTTATAAGATCGCCAAAGATCCGTCGCAGTATACCGTGGGCATGATCCTGCGTCTGACGGAAGGCAGTCTCTGCCCGGTAGCCTGTCTTGAGACGGAGAGCAATGAATGCGAGCGCTGTGATACCTGTGAGACGCTACAGGTCTGGAAAGATTTAAATGATGCGATCAACAAGGTCGTAGACAGCGTTACGATCGCAGACCTGGTGGCGCGCCATCAGGAGAGCATAGAGAATATGGATTATTCTATCTGACGTAACTTTAAAAATTGCCCACCTCTTACAGAGTCTGCAAGCTCTTCGAAAGAAAGAGTCTGCAGGCTGTTTTTTTGCTCATCCAGCAGGGTAAAGAGCAGGTCACTGTTTTCACTGAGCAGCCATGCAGGCTGCATACCGAGCGGCAGAAGCAGATCATCCTGCGCGGAGACAGCACATATCATATTGCTGACATATGTGTCATCGCTTTTATAGCTGATCTGCAGGTAAGCCGTTTGTGTATCACCTGCCAAAAGGTCGGAAGAAGACAGCGGCAGATACAGATAATCGTACTCACCGCCGAAAATCGTACTACCAGCGGAAGGCAGCGCAAGCTCTGCTGTAAAGCATTTCTGCAGGCTTTTCATGGAATTCCCGAGACTGGCACAGATTCGACCCAAATCCAGTTCTCCGGTCACAGCTCTGTAATCATCCCCTGCCTGCCCCGGATAGATTTTTGCAAACAGCTCCCGCGGATATAATGCATCGTCATCTTTGCAGTACACATAGTCATGTGTCAGGATCCAGTGATAAATATAATAGTTGCTTTGTGCATCCAGAACGAAAACAACAGGTCTTTTTTCTTTGATCTGGGACAGCATTTCTTTTTGTGCTTCCATGCTTTTGCCGACCGGCAGAAATCCGGTGCTGCATGCTCTTGCATTCAGGTAATAGTAAAAGCCCTGTCCGTCAAAGCCCATATACCAGGTCTGTTCCTGCACACTGTCACATTTTTGCATTACAGTTTCATAGGCAGTCAGATAGGGAACCTGATCTGCAACCATAAAACCGTTTCCGAGCATAGTATGGTCCAAGATGGGGACTTCGTCCATGGCAAGGAACGTATCGGGAACGGTATAGGTGTTATAAAGCTTGGAAGTATCGTCCATGACAAGCGCTGCCTGTCCGTCCGGGTAAGTCCACATATTCGGAAACTTCATATCATTTACTTCGTGATAGATAATAAAAGGCAATGAAAAACAGATACCGAGCAGGAGTGCAGTTGTCCTGCCGGGGAGTATTTTTCTATTACGAAGCAGCAGAACCGGCAGAAACATACCAAATACAGCGATCAATACAGGAGCTGTTCTCTGCAAAATGACACCGGTGTCGGCACGAACCAATGTGTAGGTGTATGAGATTGTCAGTGTCAGAAAGGCCGCCAGCAGTCCGAAAAGCAGAGAAAAACCGCCTTGCTTTTGCATGCCCTTGGCAGCCCGTTTATCCGAAAGCAGCTGCATCACAACCTGCAGGCACAGATAACCCAGGATCCAGAGTGGCAGCATCGGCAGGAAAAAGCGGTAGACCAGATAGAGTCTGTCACGCCATTGCCCGGAAAGGTAAGGCAGGAACGTATCCGGTGGTGTCTGTCCGAACAGAGAAATACCGTCTGCAAGCAGTGTCTGGCTGCTGTAGGTCAGAGTATGTCTGAGCATCCGTAAAAGAAGCGGTAGACAGAGAACAACCGGCACAAGTGTCAGAAACCATAAAATGTAAAAAGAAGGTTTTTTTCTTTCTGTTTTAAAGTCCGTCTCTTTGATTGCTCGCAGCAGCATCCGGATGCCGGACGGAAGTGTGCCAAGCAGCAGCGCACCGCCGTAGAGCGGATAATAAAGCCCTGCCAGAAAGCAGGAAAAGATCCAGCATCTGAGCCAGTGCATCGGTTTTTCCAAAAGTGCTTTGTCAAACAAAAGGAGCAGGACGGGAAGAACCATATACTGCCGGTTGTAGCTTGGCAGTGCAAAAAATACCGCAAATAAAAGTGCTTTTCCACTGATCTGCCTGTATAAAAGCCACATTGTCAGAGCGGCAAAGAGAACCACAGTGATTGAAACAGCAGGAGAATAATCCGACACGGTTCCGCGTAGAAGGACATTCTGGATAAAACCGTTCACAAGCGGGAACAGACCGGAAACAGGCGTATATTCCCGGTAAGCACTCTGGTGCAGCCCGAAAATCTGCTGCCACGGAATCATCTGCTCGCCGTGGTGGTGCTGGTCAGGCTGTGCAAAAGCCGGGGCTGCACTAAAGGAATGATAAATGAAGATCGTCATAACGGTAGCACAGTTGATGAGGCGGGAAACAGGCAGTCTGCCCTGTCGATCCGCCCGGGCGGTATTTGTATGCTGCATGCTTCGGATCTCTTTTACAATATGACACATGTGCCGTATTTCTCCCGCAAGCAGTCCGAGGAGCAGCAGTGTAAAAAACATATAGTAAAAGCCTGCATAGGCGACACGGATCCGCTCGCCACGATATAGATAGTGATCTACAAAATAAACAACAAGTAAAAATGGGATCGGTAGCTGCAGGATGCAGAGCAGAAGAGAAAGGCGCTCTGCTTTTTTATCGGTTTCAGTTTTGGGCAGACAGCAGATGAGAAGTGACACAAGTGTCAATGCTGCAACAATCCATATGACCTGATTATCGGAGAGGATAAAACGATCTGAAATCTGCACAAGAACGGTAAGAACTGCCATGAGTGCATAATATAGTAAAACCGGCTGTACCAGACACGGATAAAAAAGAGCCTGTTCTTTTTTGAAATGCAGGCAGACTGCCAGCACGCAAAAATAACAAAGCCCCAAAAGCAGGACGGTGTTTTTCTGTCCGAATATGATAAAACTGCCGAGAAGTGGGAAAACAAAAATCCAGAGATAGCGCAGATAAGCCGGATGCTTGTCTGCCTGAGCGGTTTCGAGCGTTTCTGCCATGTGTTTCATTTGCCTTGCGGACAGAAGAAAGCCTGTCAGGCAGCAGAGAAGAAGACCAAGGACAGTCAGCAGACGAAACAGCGTAAGTTCCCCCTGCTTATTGATGCCTGTTTTGGCTGTTGTTTCTATGATGATATCGGTAAAGACCGGTGCTTTTGATGCCCAGAGCGGAAAAAAACGGGCAAACAGCGGGACGCAGAGCAAAAGTGCAGCCATACATGGAAGAATAATCGGTAATTTTCTTTTCATATTTTTAAAAACCTCGCCAGTGGATCGCCGGAATGCCGGCAGAATTTACATATCTTATGATAAAGGACTTTGTTGCTGTTTGCAAGATTGGGAAACAAGAATCGATCAGACGAATAAATCAGATGTCGGCGGTTTATCCTATAAAATGATGGTTTCCCTGCAGGAAACGGAATGGAAGAAGGAGAACTGAAAATGAAGGATAAAATTTTTGGTGTTTTACAGCGCGTGGGACGGAGCTTTATGTTGCCGATCGCAATCCTGCCCGTAGCGGGACTTCTGCTTGGGATCGGCAGTTCCTTTACCAATGCGACAACGATCGAAACGTATCACCTGACGGGGATTCTGGGAGAAGGCACGATAGCACATGCCCTGCTCATGATCATGAGCCGTGTGGGCAGCACGGTTTTTGATAACCTGCCACTGCTTTTTGCCATTGGTGTGGCGATCGGTATGGCAAAGAAGGAAAAAGAGGTGGCGGCGCTTTCGTCTGTTATTGCCTATCTTGTCATGCATACATCGATCTATGCCTTGCTGCTTTTGCACGGCGAGATTTCGGAAGACGGGCAGATCGCGGATTTTGTACTGGAAGGCAGTATTACATCGGTCTGCGGAATCCCATCTTTGCAGATCGGTGTGTTTGGCGGTATTATCGTAGGACTTGGCGTGGCGGCGCTGCACAACCGGTTTTACCGGATCGAACTGCCGAGTGCCCTGTCCTTTTTCGGCGGGACACGGTTTGTACCGATCATATCCACGGTTGTGTATCTCTTTGCCGGTATTTTGCTCTATTACGTGTGGCCGACCGTGCAAAACGGTATTTATGCGATGGGCGGTTTTGTGACAGGCTCCGGGTATTTCGGAACGCTTCTGTTCGGTCTTGTGAAACGTGCCCTGATCCCGTTTGGACTGCATCATGTCTTTTACATGCCGTTCTGGCAGACGGCTGTCGGCGGAACGAAGGAAGTGGCAGGACAGCTTGTGCAGGGCGGACAGAATATCTTTTTTGCGGAACTCGCGGATTCTGCCAACATTGCACATTTCAGCGCAACTGCAACCAGATATTTTTCGGGCGAATTTATTTTCATGATCTTTGGTCTGCCCGGCGCAGCGCTTGCCATGTATCAGTGTGCAAAGCCTGAGAAAAAGAAGGCAGCGGGCGGACTGCTTTTATCCGCCGCACTGGCAAGCATGATAACAGGTATAACAGAGCCATTGGAGTTTTCGTTTTTGTTTGTGGCACCGGTGCTCTTTGTTGTGCAGGTCATTCTGGCAGGATCGGCCTATATGATCGCACATATGCTGAATGTGGCGGTCGGACTGACCTTTTCCGGCGGGCTTCTTGACTTCTTTTTGTTCGGTATTTTGCAGGGCAATGAAAAGACAAGCTGGCTGCGGGTGATACCGGTCGGTATTGTGTATTTCTTCCTATATTACGGGGTTTTCCGGTTCCTGATCCGAAAATTTGATTTTAAGACACCGGGCAGGGAGGACGAGGATGGAGAGATAAAACTGTATACAAGGGAAGATGTCAATGACAGGAAAAATGCGGAAACAGCCGCAGCGGGAGCTGGCGGCGCAGACGGAAATGCCGGAGCGGACAGTTCCGGTGCGAATCCGGAAAACGAGACAGACAGGAAAAGCGCAGCGATCACAAGAGGTCTGGGCGGTAAAGCAAACATTTCGGATGTGGATTGTTGTGCGACGAGACTGCGCTGCAGTGTCAATGATCCGTCTCTGGTAGATGACAGGGTGCTTAAGGCAACAGGCGCAAGCGGCATAGTACACAGAGGAAACGGTGTACAGATCATTTATGGACCTCGTGTTACGATCATTAAATCTGATCTGGAGGACTATCTTTCCCGCGTGATCTCGGATGAATTCGAGGATAACATCTCGCAGACTGTTCAGAATGAATTCGAAACCGACATCTCGCGGTCTGTTCAGAACGAACCGGAAGACAATATTTCGGATGCTGCCCCAAATAACTTGGAGAAAGATAAGCCGGAGAAACAGGAAGAAGCAGGGAAAACGGAAAGTATCATTTACAGTCCGATGACCGGGCAGGCGGCGGATATCACAGCAGCACCGGATGAAGCATTTGCGCAGAAGATGATGGGAGACGGTGTCGTTATAATGCCAAAGGAGCCTTATGTCTACGCGCCGACAGATGGAACGGTTACCTTTGTCTTTGACACAAAGCATGCCATCGGATTTGAAACTGATTCCGGAATCGGTCTGCTTATCCATGTCGGGATCGATACTGTGAAGCTGAATGGTGTGGGCTTTACAGTAGTGGTAGAAAACGGTCAGCGCGTAAAAGCAGGAGATCTTCTGATGGAGCTGGATCTTGCTTACCTGAAGGAGCATGCGACGTCTGTTGTGACACCGGTCGTCTGTACGGAGCTTACGGAAAATCAGCATATCCGCTTGCTGACACAAGCGTCAGTAAAGGCGGGAGATCCGTTATTCGCTGTAGAAACGAAATAAAAGCCGCAATGCCTGTCCCTTAGATTGACAACCTTCTGTCTGAAAAGGTAAGATAGAAGCAAATAAAAATACAGTAAAGAGAAAACGCATATGGAAAAGAATACAATGAAAAAAAGAAAACTGACGATAGAGGAGGGGCTGTATCTGCTGCTGGCAGGAACAGCACTTCTCGCCCTTATTTTATATGTAAGCTTTTGCCTGGACAATCTGATGCATTCGGATACGACCGCAGAGGTGATCTTATCCAAATTTCTGGCAGACCGGAACGAGCTGATCTCCAAGGAGTGGTTTTATTCTACAGAGATCCGTGTGATCTATACGCAGCTTGTGATGGTTCCGCTGTTTAAGATCTTCTCAAGCTACAGGCTGGTAAAGCTGTTATCTGTTTTTATTTATTATGCCGTCTTATTGTACGCCTGGCATATGCTGACAAAGCGTTTTACACTTGAGAAAAAGTGGATCTTTCTGGGACTGGCACTTTTGCTTGCGCCGCTTTCCAATGAATATCTGGACATGATGTTTATCGGCTGTTTTTACACGACGCAGACGATCTGTATGTATCTGGTGCTTTCTTTTGTGTTAAAGGAAAAGAAAAACAGGAAAATGTGGATTCGGGAAGGTATTGTATTATCCATCCTTTCCGTGCTTCTTGGCATGACGGGACTACGGTATCTGGCAAGTCTGTATCTGCCGATGCTGCTTGCATTTCTGTTATTCCCGGTTTTGGAAAGAGACGGAAACAAAAAGGAAAACTGGCAGAATATTACATTTTCCCTTCTGCTGACCGGGTTTGCGGGCATCGGTTTTCTGATCAATAAGTTTTATCTGGCGGTGCAGTACAGCTTTGATACGACTTCCGAGGTCAGTTTTGTACCGATCGATGAAATCCCGGACCGGTTTCTGACTTCCATCCGGCTGATGCTGGAATTTATGGGCTATCGCCAGATCCGGGTCGTAACGCCGCTCGGTATTGTCAATGCTGTAAAATGCCTGTTTTTCCTGGCATTTATCGCGATGATCGTTGCACTCTTTCGGAAGCGGATGGAGCTGACCCAAAAAGAACGCTTTTTGCTGTACTTTTTCCTGATGCTGTTTCTGATCAACTGGTATATGCTGATCTTTACGGATGTCCTGCAGCAGTACCGCTACTGGCTGCCTGTTTATGTGACAGGGGCTGTGCTGATCTGTGTCTTTATGCAGCATTTCCGGCCTGCGACGGTATTCCGGAAGCCGCTGCTTTGCGCTTTCCTGGCTCTTGTGGTGCTTTCGAGCCTGTACGGAGAGCTCTGGCAGGATGTGAAATATAATGACTGTGCAAAACGATATGCTTACATGGACTTTTTGGAAAATAACGATTATGATTTCGGCTATGCGACCTTCTGGAATGCTTCCGTGACGGAGTATCTGAGCAACGGAACGATCCATGTCGGTAATCTGGGAGGCAGTGACGGAAAAGCGGCTCCGTATGAATGGCTGACACCGAAGGAATACTACCGGTCCGGCTTCCATCATGGCAAATGCTTCCTGCTTTTGGCAAGAACGGAAGAAGCGGGAATGCTGAAGGGTGATTTTACGGTCATGGACGATGCAGCCTGCGTCTATCAGGACGAGTACTATGCGATCTACGAAGGACAGCAGGATATGTACCTGTTTTCAAAAGGCTATGAACCGAAATAGTATTAATTTTTTCTAAAATGTATAAAATAAGTGGTTTCTGTATTGAATCCGCCTAAAAACTGCATTACATTCAAAGAAGCAATTGCAGCTGTTCAGCATGAATGGCTACAGGCATTTTAGAAAAGAAGGAGAATGCATATGAATGAGGTGAAAAAGCCAAAGAAACCATTAATATCGTATTATTGTATTGTACTGCTGATACTGATCCTGTTTAATTCACTGGCAATGCCGTGGCTTATGGAACATCAGATCAAAGATGTGGATTATGGTACGTTCATTCAGATGACGGAGGACGGACAGGTAGGACGCGTCAATATCAAAGAGCAGAGTAATACCATTGTCTTTACTGACAAAGAGGAAAAAACAATTTATCAGACGGCAATGGTAGATGATCCGGATCTGACAGATCGTCTGTATCAGGCAGGTGTATCCTTTTATGGAGAAGAGATCAAGCAGACTTCTCCGATCATAAGCTTTCTGATGACATGGATTCTGCCACTTCTCATATTTGGTGTAATTGGTGAGCTGCTTGCCAGACAGCTCATGAAAAAAGCAGGCGGCAAAAATGCCATGAGCTTTGGCATGGGTAAGAGCAGTGCCAAAATATACGTAAAATCTTCCGACGGCATCAAGTTCAGTGATGTGGCGGGCGAGGATGAGGCAAAGGAAAATCTGACAGAGATCGTAGATTATCTGCATAATCCCGATAAATATAAGAAGATCGGTGCATCCATGCCAAAGGGACTTCTTTTGGTAGGACCTCCCGGAACCGGTAAGACAATGCTGGCAAAGGCTGTCGCAGGCGAAGCAAATGTACCGTTCTTCTCCATGTCCGGTTCGGAATTCGTGGAAATGTTTGTCGGTATGGGTGCTTCCAAGGTAAGAGATCTGTTCCAGCAGGCAAAGGAAAAAGCCCCTTGTATCGTTTTTATTGATGAGATCGATGCGATCGGTAAAAAGCGTGACGGACAGATCGGTGGAAACGATGAACGGGAGCAGACGCTGAACCAGCTTCTGACGGAAATGGACGGTTTTGAAGGAAATACAGGTGTTATTATCCTGGCTGCCACGAACAGACCGGAAACACTGGATCCGGCACTTTTGCGTCCGGGTCGTTTTGACAGACGTGTACCTGTGGAGTTGCCGGATCTGAAGGGCAGGGAAGAGATCATCCGTGTACATGCAAAGAAGATCAGAGTCGGTGATAATGTAGATTACAGTAAGATCGCCCGTATGGCATCCGGTGCATCCGGTGCTGAGCTTGCCAATATCGTCAACGAGGCGGCGCTCCGTGCGGTCAGAGATAACAGAGAATATGCAACGCAGGAAGATCTGGAGGAAAGCATTGAAGTTGTTATTGCAGGCTACCAGAAGAAAAATGCGATCCTGACCGATAAGGAGAAGCGCATCGTTGCCTATCATGAAGTCGGACATGCACTGGTTGCTGCAAAGCAGACAAATTCCGCACCGGTACAGAAGATTACGATCGTACCGCGTACCTCCGGGGCTCTTGGATATACGATGCAGGTGGAGGAAGGCAATCACTACCTGATGACAAGAGATGAACTGGAAAACAAGATCGCCACACTGACAGGCGGCCGTGCGGCAGAAGAAATCGTATTCAGCTGCGTGACAACGGGCGCATCCAACGATATCGAGCAGGCAACAAAGCTCGCAAGATCCATGATCACCCGCTATGGTATGAGTAAAGATTTTGATATGGTGGCAATGGAGACACAGACCAACCAGTATCTGGGCGGTGACACATCACTGACCTGTTCCGCCGAGACACAGGCGATGATCGACCAAAAGGTCGTAGAGCTTGTCAGAAAGCAGCATGAAAAGGCTGCACAGATCCTGCTGGAAAACAGAGAAAAGCTGGATGAAATTTCGCAGTATCTTTACCAGAAGGAAACGATCACAGGCGAAGAATTTATGCAGATACTGAATTCCTAAAATGCCACGCATAGGCGGGCTGAAATAAAAGAAATTTACAGAGATGGAGAGCTGTTATTCTGGATGAAGACAGCCTCCATTTCGTCTATATGCTGTAAAAAGATATCTGTGATATCCGGGTCAAAATGGCTGCCACGGCTTTCCCGGATGATAGAAACAGATTTCTCCACGGAGAAGCCTTCTTTATAATGGCGGTTGGAGCGGAGCGCGTCATACACATCACAGATCGCCATGATCCTTGCGGATAACGGGATCTCCGTTCCTTTCAGATTACACGGATAGCCGCCGCCTGCAAATTTCTCATGATGATAATATGCCATGTTGTATGCAATATGGACGTATTCGTCATTCTCCAGTTTCCCAAGTGTTTCTTTGATGATCCTTGCACCCTCAGCCGGGTGTTTTTTCATGATTTCATATTCCTCATCCGTCAGCTTGCCGGGCTTTTGCAGGACATAGTCAGGTACTGCGATTTTTCCGATATCATGAAGCTTTGCTGCGGCAGAAACCATCTGCGCATAGTCATCAGTGATGCGGTCTGCGTATTTGGGGCTGTTCTGCATGGCATGTGTCAGAATTTTGACAAAGTTACTTGTATTCTTGATATGTAATCCTGTGATGCCGTCTCTTGCTTCGATCATGGCAGCAAAACTACCGATCACGGAACGCTGGATTTTGATGATCTCATGTGTCTTGGCAGATATCTTTGCTTCTAAGTGGCTTGTATAATAATAGCTTTCTGTTTCATCACTGACCAGGACGGCATATCCGTAAGTCCGTCCCTGCCTGGTGATCTCGCGTCCGGTGATGTGATAAACGCTGTTGGCAGACTGGGGCACATCTTCATGATCGTGTCCTTCTCCCCGGAACACATAGCCGTTTTTGACGATCAGGTGCTCGTTTTTCTGTATCAGCTCCTTCAGAACCTGTACAAACGGCTCTGTATAATGCTTTTCAATATAGCACTGCATCAGCCGGGCATTTTTATTCTGGTATATGACACCATCGTCATTATCAAAGACAAAGAGTGCTTCCTCCATGCCATCCATAGATTCATCCTTGGCGAAAGACAGCGTATTAAAGAGCTGGAAATGTACCATCAGGATAATGAGCATCTGCACGCAGACAAAGTAGGAAAGAACAGTCGTATCATAGCCGTTTGTGCAGCCGGAAAAAAAGAGAAGAAAGCCGATCAGACAGATGGTGATCATGGCAATGCAGAGAAACATCTGCCGTTTGATCAGCCAGTCTTTTGTAGACCGGATCTTTCGGATTCCGATGACTGTGATCGCAATGAAATACAGGAATGTCATGCCGATGAACAGATAATAAAAGAGACCGTGTCCCAGAACAAGATGACAGTAGGAATCAGAGTAGATATATCGGATGGATGTATAAAAAAGGGAATGCAGATCACAGGTAAAAACAAGTGTTGTGATCAGCAGATGAAAAGCAACCAGAGCACCCTTGAGCAGGTCAGAAAGGTTTACCTTACAGAATTCTACGATGAAAAAGAAAATACAGAGGGTGATATAGGGCTTGCCCAGATAGGCGATCTTAACACCGATCAAAGCGGTTTCAAGGCTATCTGATTTCAACTCAACCAGATAGCCGACAAGGTTGACTAAAACCGAAATAAGAAGTAAAAGCATCAGGTTCTGCATATAAGAGCCCTTTTGATTCATCACGTAAATAATTTCAAAGATCAGTAGTGCAATGCTGATGTATTCAATGCCTATCATTAGTGTATACATAAAATGTCCTCACTCCCTTGTGCCCCTCTCTTATGAAGATAGCACATTTACGGGATTAAGAAAAGAACGAAAATGCCATAACAGCAATTCCGAGGATCACAAGGATCACACCGGTAACGCGGTTCAGTGTTTTCGGCGTTGCTTTATTGGCAAATACAGCTGCGATCCTTGCCCAGACCAGGGTGAATACAATGCATAAGATAAAGATAAGCGGATCCGGCAGACCACCGATCGCAAAGTGGGAGGCAGCTCCTGTAAATGCGGTAAATGCCATGATGAAGACACTCGTTCCCACCGCAGTTTTTAACTCATAGCCAAGGACAGAGGTCAGGATCAGCAGCATCATCATACCGCCGCCTGCACCGACGAAGCCGCAGATAAATCCGATCATCACGCCGCAGATGACAGACTGCAGGGCACGCTTTTTGGCGGGAACCTGTCCCATAGCTTCTTTTGTGGTCATAACAGGCTTTACGATAAATTTAATACCGAGCAGGAAGGTCATGAAAACAGAAAAACTGCCCATCGTATGGGATGGCACAAGACTGGAGACATAGCTGCCGACAACTGTAAACAGAAGAACGGTAACCATCATGATCAGTCCGTTTTTGACATCCAGATTTTTGTTTTTGCCATAGGTATAGGCAGAAACAGCACTGGCAAGCACATCCGAGGACAGGGCGATACCGACTGCCATATATGGATCAATGCCAAGGAAGGTGATCAGTATGGGACTGATGACGGCTGCAGCACTCATGCCTGCAAAACCGGTTCCGAGACCTGCTCCCATACCGGCTAAAAAAGTAACAAGAATGGTAATTAAAAGCTTCATATTGTAAATGCCTCCTCCGGTAACTGATCCAGATTCTCTTCCATCTGTTTCAGACCGTTTATAATGATTTCTTTTGTTCCTTCATCGATACCTGTCATCAGAGCATCCATGAAATGCATCTGCAAAGTTCTGCCCTTTTCAATAATGGGCGCGGCTTTTTCTGTACAGAAAAGCAATGTTTTGCGCCGGTCGGAAGGTGCTGCTTCTCTGATCAGATAGCCTTCGCTTACAAGCCTGTCTACGTTGACAGAGACCAGGTTTGCTTTGATCTTCCGAAATTCCACGATATCGCTGGCTGTCCGGTATTCCGGATTGTTAGCCAGAAACAGCAGAATATCAAAGGCTGTCTGCGGCAGATGCAGGGCATGGCATAAAGGCTTGCAGGCAGCAGTATAGGCAGATGAAAATTTGTGCATAAAGGAAAGTCCTGCGTTCATAAATCAATCCCTTCTTTCTGTTATGTAAATACTTCAAAAATGAATAGTTCAACTTTGAAGTATATTAACATGGCATGGAGAATTTGTAAAGAGAAAAAACAGACGAAAATGCAGATGAAAATGCAGATAACGATTGACAGCACTGTAATTATGCTGTATATATAGATATGCACAGATGATATACAGATACAGACGAATCCTATTTTAAACAGGGAGGAAAGAATCAATGCTGGAACTGGATCACGTTTCAAAACGGTTAGGGAGCTTTCAGCTCCGCAACATTACAATACAGATTCCGACAGGGTATTTATGCGGTCTTGCCGGAGAGAATGGAGCAGGAAAGACATCACTTCTGTATATGCTGCTCGGATTATACCGGCCGGATAGCGGAACTGTCAGGATCGATGGGAAAATATATGAGGAAAACGAAAAAGAAATACGGCAGCAGACAGGTATTGTTCTGGCAGAAGATCTGCTGCATCCGGCATTTTCCCTTTTGCAGAACGGACGGTATTATGGCAGCTTTTATAATGGATACGAGGAGGCCTGTTTTGTGGAAAAACTGAAGCAGTATCACCTGGATCCACGAGAAAAATTCGGACATCTTTCCAAAGGGCAGAAGCTGAAATGTCAGTTTGCATTTGCACTGGCATGCCATCCGGCTTATCTTTTTCTGGATGAGCCTGTGGCTAACTTTGATCCGGAATTTAAAAAGCAATTTTTTGCGGACCTGTGTGCCTTTATCGGGGACGGAGAACGGACAGCTGTTTTATCGACACATGAGACAGAGGATCTGGACAGACTGGCAGACTATCTGATTTTTATGAAAGAAGGAGAAGCGGTCATTGCATCGGATATGGAGAAGTTCCGCGACTCGTATCGTATTGTATCGGGAGAATCCTATAAGATCAGGCTGCTCAGACCGGATGTGATCGTGAAGCTGGAAGAGCGGGAATTTGGTGCGAGGGCACTTGTCAGACACAGCAGACTGCTTTCTTACGATAAATCTCTGCTGGTTGCCTACCCGACCATTGCGGATTTTATGTATTTTATGAGCTGAGAGGAAATGGATATGAAAGATAAAAACAGAAGTCTGATAAAAGAATATGTTATGAAATGGAATCTGCATGACATAAAAAGAGTCTGTCAGGTAAACGGATTTCCTGCTTTTTTGGGTATTGTTATGCTGTTTGGACTGCTTTCAGGCGGGGTATCGAGAGCAGATGAAGAGGTGTTCGTCAATGATTTTCTGACCGGACTGGCAGTCCTGCTGCCAATCGGTCTTGTGTGGCTTTCCATCTGTCTGCATCCGGTGAAACGGGAAAAGATGTATTATCTATGCCCAATGGATCATGATACAAGATTGCGGTGGATGTGGCAGGCATACTTGTGTGCAGGGCTGATTCATCTGACCGTTTTCCTGGCAGGACTTATTATTCTGGCGGTTCTCAACGGCTTTGAATGGCGCACGTTTCTGCTTTTGTTTTGTAATGATCTGTTTTTCAGCTTTACGGTGCAGGCAGATGAGAAAGAAGACGGATTTGGTTACAGCCTGCTCTTTGTGTTCTTTGTTTCCGTTTATCTGCTGACTACAGATATGTGCCTTCCGTTTGTGACCGGAGCAGAGCATTCGGACACACTGCTGAATCTGCTTCTGATTACTGCAATGGCCGTGGAACTGCCCTTATTCTGGAAAATTCTGCAGATGATCCGAAGGAAAATACAAAATGCAGGCATGTATGAGGAGGCTGTTGTAAAGTGAAAATAACGATATTACCGCAGGGAACAATGGCAATTTATGAACAGATCGTTAACCAGCTGAAAAATGCGATCGTTACGGGAGAGCTTACGCCGGGAGAGGCTCTTCCGTCTATCCGTATGCTGGCAGCTGATCTTTCCGTCAGCGTGATCACGACAAAACGGGCTTATGAGGAACTGGAAAAGGAAGGACTGATCCGTTCTGTGGCAGGCAAAGGGTTTTATGTGTGTGAATCCAATAAGGATTATCTGAAAGAAAAGCAGCTTATGATGCTGGAAAAGAGGCTGGCTGAGCTTATCTCGGATGCCAGACAGGCAGGCATGTCCTGCAGGGATTTTGTAGACATGGCAACCGTTCTGTACGAAGGGAAGTAGAAGTATATGGAAGAGACAATTTTACAGCTGGTGCATGTAACCGGTAAAAAACAAAGAAATGGATTTCAGATCACAGATGTAACGATGCAGCTTAGGGAGGGCTACATCTATGCGATAGCAGGCGAAAACGGAGCGGGCAAAACAACATTGCTTGAACTGATCGGAAGAGAGGACAGCCGGTATACGGGAAACATGATTTTTGATGGAATGGATCTTAAGGCAGAGCATGTAAAAGCAATGGAAGGTATCGGGATCATTTCAGAGGACTGCCTGTTTTTTGAGGACAGAAACGGAAAAGAAAATGCTGCTATTCTTGGTGATTTCTATGAAAATTATGAAAAAGAACGGTTCTTTTCCTATTGCAAACGATTTCAGGTGCCGCTTTGTACATCTTATATAAATTTGTCACGCGGGGAAAAGATCAAGTGGCAGATCTGTTTTGCGGCTGCCCGTAATTGCAGACTGTATATGCTGGATGAGGCAACGGCCGGAATGGATCCGGTGTTCCGTAAAGTTTTTTTTGATCTGCTGCATGAGATCATGGCACAGACGAAGGCATGCATTTTGATGACAGATCATAACCTGCATGAGATCAGCAGGCAGACAGATTACGTGGCGTATATGGAGAAAGGAAGGCTCAGTGGCTGGAAAGAAAGCATGGAGGTGGAAGCTGATGTTTGGATATGACAGAAAACAACAGGAAAAAATAGAAAAATTATACGAAAAGGAAAAAATCTGGTATCCGGATCATGTGATGCACACTTTTCTGATGTGGCTTTTGACCGGTATTTCTATGATTATTCTCCTGTTTCCTTATCAGGCATATGCACATGACCACAGTTTTTATCCCACCCTCATCTGTATGTATGCGTTATACAACTGGGGGATTCAGATTTATGCCGGCAAATACAGTCTGGTGCGTCAAAATGGGAAAACACATCCAATAGAGGAACTGCTTTGTTATGTGCCTGTCAGTAAGCGGCAGATTATTCTTTACAGAATAAAAAAAGTGCAAAAACCGGTGATACGGCTTGCACTTTTTAATCTACTGGTAAAATGTTTCTTATCCTGTGTGATTTACCACAGTATTTCGGTTTTTGACATTATACTGCCGGTTCTGTTTCTGTTGTTTGTACCGTTTATGCTTCTTATGCTTCCTTTTCTTCGTGATATTCTTTTTCGGTATTGACATTCCAGATGGCTGTCTTATCGGTAGAGCCTGCCTTGATGGCATTTACGGCTTCGATCGCTGTCAGCATGGAGTGATCCATGTTGTTGTAGCGGTGCTGTCCGTTACGGCCTAAGCAGAACAGATTGTCAAAGGAGGAGAGGTAGCTTTCTACCTGATCAAAATCTTTGTAGGTACCAAAGTAAGCAGGATATGCTTTCTTGACACGGATATGTGTGGCATCCAGCACATCTTCCTCTTTTACGATATCGATCTTAACAAGCTCACTGATCGCAAACTTGATGAAATCTTCGGAGGACATATTCCACATATCATCGCCCTCACTGCAGAAGTATTCCAGCCCCATCCAGACAGTATCCTCATTATGCGCCGGCATATAAGGCGACCAGTTATTGAAAATCTGTAATCTGCCGATGCGGACGTCTCTTTCCTGAATGTAGATCCAGCAGTCAGGCACAATGTTATTGACTGTTTTCATTTTTGTCAGATTTTTGATCAGCAGTTTGTTGACCAGAAGTCCTACGGTGATGAAATCGCGGTAAGGAAGCTCTTTTGCGATGTCATGCACTTTGGCAGGAACGGTATCCCCCATGGAAAGTACCAGATCCTTGACTGGCATGGTGGAGAAGTAGTAATCGCCTGTATAGGTCGTCTGCTCGCCTGTCAGCTTTTCCTGCGCGCTGCCGCCGTTCGTGACTCTGGTGCAGGTAATGCCGCTGATCTGCCCGTTTTCTGTCAGGACAGCAGTTGCTTTCTGTCCGAAATAAATCTCGCCGCCCATTTTTTCAATCTCGGATGCCATCTTTTCCCAAAGCTGTCCGGGACCTTTTTTCGGATACATGAACTGCTCGATCAGAGAAGTCGAATCTGTCTTGTAATTCGGGTTAAACAGATGACGCAGGAAATCTGCGATCACCTTGCCAAGCGATAATTCCTTGACGCGCTGTGCACCCCAGTCCGGTGCGATCTTACTCGGATGGACACCCCAGAGTTTTTCTGTGTAATCTTCAAAAAACATGCTGTAGAGCGGTCTGCCGAAACGGTTGATATAGAAATCCTCCAAAGAGTTTTCTTTGCGTTTGACAACGCAGGAATACAGATAGCCGAAGCCTGCTTTCATTGTACGGACAAATCCCATGTTGATAAAAGTTTCCGGTTTCATGGAGATCGGGTAATCAAAGAATTTACGCAGAAAGAAAATACGGCTGACACGGGTACGGATCAGGGATACTTCGTCCGTCTGCTCCGGGTCAGGACCGCCTTCTGCGAGCGGTTTTTCTCTGCCAAGCATCAGGTCGTCCTTTGCCGGAGCACCCTGCAGGGGCATGAGCTCTTTCCAGATGTCATTGACCTGTTCGTTTTTGGAGAAGAAGCGGTGACCGCCCAGATCCATACGGTTTCCTTTATATTCTGCAGTACGGGAAATACCGCCGATAAATTCACTTTCTTCTATAATAATGGGATGAATGTCAGTTTCTTTTAATAATTGATAGGCAGCAGTCAGTCCGGCAGGACCTGCGCCGATAATAATTGCTTTTTTCATAAATACCTTTCCTTATCATCATACTCTTTTTATGATACCCAAATTTGTGTACAAGGTCAATGGTTAAAGGATCAAAAATAGCCCGCAGGCAAAACTACGTCTACAATAAAATAATGCGGCATATGATTTACAAAAAGCAGTGGTAGCGGCGATGAATTTTAAAGAGTTATATGCAGAGCAAAAAAATGTGATCTGGACGGTTCTCATTCTGGCTGTATTGGTGGTGGGATTTCTGACGATCGCACCACAGGTATTTCATGCAAGCAGCAGCGTAAACGGCAGAAATCTTCCCATTTATTGTGTGGAAACGGATGAAAAAAAAGTGGCATTGTCCTTTGATGCGGCGTGGGGAAATGAGGATACGCGCAGAATACTGGAAATTTTGAAGAAACATAATACTCATGTGACCTTCTTTATGACCGGTGGCTGGGTGGAGAGCTATCCAGAGGATGTCAAAGCAATACTGGCAGCAGGGCACGATCTGGGCAATCACAGCGAAAACCATAAACAGATGAGTCAGCTTTCCGATGAGGAATGCAAACAGGAGCTTATGAAGGTACATGAAAAGGTAAAGGAGCTGACAGGCTATGACATGTTTTTGTTCCGCCCGCCTTACGGAGATTATGACAATCATGTCATAACAAACGCGGAAAGCTGCGGATATTATGCAATACAATGGGATGTTGACAGCTTAGATTGGAAAGATTATGGCGTGGATTCCATTATCCAGACCGTCTGCGGACATAAGCATCTGGGTAACGGATCGATCATCCTCTGTCATAATGGTGCCAAGTATACGGCGGATGCGTTGGATACCATGCTGACCAATTTAGAGAACGCGGGGTATCAGGTCGTCCCGGTCTCAGAACTCATTTTGCGTGAAAATTATCATATGAATGCAGAGGGCAGACAGATCCCCGATGCCTGAAAGCAGACGGATGTATGACGCCTCAAAGTCGATTGCGGGAGCCTCCTACATATGGTAATATATGTCATAAGTCATGGACTGTGGCTTATGACATGAGGAGGCCGTTATGCTGTTTCAATCAGGTGCATTTTTGATCTTTTTTCCAATCGTTATATTGCTGTTTTATCTGATCCCGAAAAAGGGGCAGATGCCGTTTCTGTTAGCCGCCAGCTACTATTTTTATATGAGCTGGAACGCAAAGTACGCGCTGCTTCTTTTATTTAGTACAGTTCTGACCTATAGCTGTGCACGGCTGATCGATAAAACAGAAGGCGCAAAGCGCAGAAAGGTATTTCTGATTTTATGCCTGATATTGCAGCTCGGTATTTTATTTGGTATGAAATATCTGAATTTTGCGGTTTCTCTGCTTGCGCGGCTTTTACTGCTATTGCATGTGGAACTCACGGTGCCTGCATTTGATATTGTTCTCCCGGTCGGAATCAGCTTTTATACGTTTCAGGCACTTTCCTATGTGATCGATGTTTACCGGAAAGAAGCGCCTGCGGAGAAAAATTTCCTGCAGTATGCCTTGTATGTCAGCTTTTTTCCGACGATCCTTTCAGGTCCTATCGAACGGAGTAAAAATCTGCTCATGCAGATCCGACAGCAGAAGCGGTTTGATCCGGAAAAGATCGTAACAGGGCTTCTTATCATGGCATTCGGATATTTTCAAAAGCTCATTATAGCCGGACGGGCTTCCGTCATGGTCGATCATGTATATCAGAATCCGGATAGCAGCAGTGCACTGCAGATCCTGCTTGCTGTTTTTCTATTCTCGATACAGATCTACTGTGACTTTGGCGGTTACAGTATGCTGGCACTTGGTGCAGCCAAGGTGCTCGGTTTTGATCTGACAGAGAATTTCAGACAGCCGTATCTGGCAGTTTCCATACAGGATTTCTGGCGCAGATGGCATATCAGCCTGTCTACATGGTTTCGCGATTATCTGTATATTCCGCTGGGTGGCAGCAGATGCAGCAGGATTTGCAGGTACAGAAATATTATGATCACCTTTCTGGTCAGCGGTATGTGGCATGGCGCAGGGCTGCATTATCTGGTCTGGGGCGGACTTAACGGCTTTTTTCAAGTGTGTGAGGATGCGTTTTCCACAGTGCGCAGACGGCTTCCATGTAAGCGCCTGCTAACTTTCATTGTGGCAAGTTTCACATGGGTGTTCTTCCGCGCGGAAAGTGTATCGCGAGCAGTTCATATCTGCCTTGGAGTATGCAGGATTTCAGGTAGTTACATGAGGCAGCTTTTGGAAATGGGACTTGGCAGGACAGATGTGATTGTGCTTGTTATTGCCATAGCGGTATTGATCGTGGCAGACCTTTTGCATGAAAAGGGGATTTCCTTTACTGCATGGCTTTTGCAAAGAAAAATCGGTGTCAGATACGCAGTGTATCTGGCTGTCTGTATGGTGCTTCTTTTGCAGGTGGTGGCAGATTTCGGACAACCTGCGGCAAGCTTTTTGTATTTTCAGTTTTAGGATAGAGGAATCTACAAATGAAAAAATTATTACGATATACAGGAAAAATACTGCTTTTTCTGCTGTTGTTATGCGGCCTTTGTATCCTTACATTGCTAGCTTCTGCAAAAGAGCCGATGAAGGGGTTTCTGGCAGAACTAACGCACAGTACAGACTACGGAGCCGGGTATAACCAGGGGGCATCCGAGATCATACCGACGATAGAAAAGGTACAGAAGGAAGACGCTTATACAAAGCTGCTGATCGGAGACAGTGTCTGTTTCCGGTTGTTTTCGGAGCTGCAGGACTTAAATACACAGTATCTGATCGCCGGAACAAACCGGGGTGTCACGATGTCCGGGCAGTATATTTTAGTGGAAGAGTTTTTAAAGCATCACCCGCAGGCAACGGATGTCTATTTGTCCGTGATCGAGGATTCTCTGATCACCGATTATGAAACGGGATATGGCTATCAGTATGGCGTTATGCCGTTTGCGGAAACGGATACGTTGAAGCTGCTGGATCCGGAGACGAAGAAGCAGATGGCGCATGTATACGGCGGACTGTTTATTAAGGAAAGGATTGTCTGGCTGATCGAGGATTCGCCTCTGAATAAAAAGCTTTATTACAATTTGCTGGACAAGCTGAATCCTACGTATTCTACACTGACTTTTCCGGATGTGACGACCAGATATCTGGTCAAAATGAAAACACTTTGTGAAGAAAACGGCGTGCAGTTCCATCTGCTGGCAGAACCGCTCAAGGATATAGAACAGAGACACGAAATAGAAAAAACACTGCGGGCAGAATACGAAAAGACAGAGCTTGCGACTTATTTCCCGGATTATTTTGATCAGATCACATATTACCCGGAGGAACGGTTTTCCGATAATGTGCATCCGGTCGGAACACGGGAAGAGCTCAATGAAATGATCCGCGCCATGCAGCAGAAATCCGGCTGTATGCAGGATCTTGTGCTGGAATAAAAGTGGAAATCATACCACGCAGAGCATAAAAGAGAAGAGATGAGAGGCAAAATGGCAACTTGTTATATTTATGGCGCAATGCCATGTGGTAGTACAGAGAAATTAGAAGAAGGTGATCTGCTGATCGCTGCAGATGGCGGCTATGCTTATCTGCAGGGACAAAAGCCGGATCTTGTCGTGGGAGATTTCGATTCACTGGGATATGTACCGGAGGGCGAGCAGATCATCAGACATCCGGTGCGGAAGGATGATACGGATATGCTGCTTGCTGTCAGGGAAGGACTGAAAAGGGGATATCGGAAGTTCGTGCTTTATGGCGGGATCGGTGGCAGACTGGATCATACGATCGCCAATATTCAGGTGCTGGCATTTCTGCAGGGGCAGGGCTGTCAGGCTGTTTTATACGGAGAGAAGGAAGAAGTGCATCTGCTCCGTAATGAAACACTTACTTTTTCCGCAGGAAGAAAGGGGCTTCTTTCTGTATTTTCTTTTGAAAAAGAAGCAAGGGGCGTGACATTACGCGGGCTTGCCTATGAGCTGACAGATGCGGTGCTGACCAACACTTTTCCGATCGGTACCAGTAATGAATTCCTTGGAACAGAAGCACAGATCACTGTTGCAGACGGGAGCCTGCTGGTGATCTGTGAGAGAGAACAGAAGTTATCTTAGAGCAACTGTGTTTTGACAAATTCTTCAAATCTTGGTAATGCAATCGTGATTTTTCCATATTCTCTGGTATCAATGACTCCTTTTCTTTTCAAACGATCGCGGTAAACAGAAAACTGTTCGGATTTCATATCCAGATTTTCCCGGATGGTCTTAACAGAATTGTCACTGCTCAGGCATAATGCAGTCATGACTTTTTTGTCTAGAGCTGACAGCTCAGACCATATTTTACTGTAGACGTATTCTTCCAGATATTGGTCATATTCAGGCAAAATCTCTTCCAGTGATTTATGGTCCCGATTTTCCCAGTAAAGATATCCGAGCACCTGAAAGGCAAACGGATAGCCTTTTGTAAGAGAAGTCATGACGCCTGCTGTTTCCGAATCTATATGAAAAATATCTTCGTAGTGTTTGCGTACAGCGGTGTAGTTAAGTGGCTCCAAAATGATCTTGGGTGCACGATATAAGAAAGTCAGGGATCTGTCATTTTGTAATTCATACAAATTTTCGTATAAGCCAGTCATAAGCAGGAATATCGGATAGTCCTGACGCAAAAAGATCTGGAAAGCACTTGCGAAAATTTTTATATATTCAGATTTGCTTACTTCATCAATTGTGATCAGAAGTTTTTGACCGACTTTTTTGATCTGTTCCAGCATTTTTTCAACCACATCTTCTATATCAGTGACGGGTGCAGCATCCTCAAGAGATACGCCAAGACCAAAAGCTGAAAAATCAAGTTTGGCTTTTAAAAATCTTTCATGCATCTGGGGCAGGGCATAAATTTTTGCAGCAAGACTTTGCAGTAGATCTCTTGTGGGATTTAATTCTATTACGATCCATTCCTTATTTTTTGCTATTTCATTGGCAACCTGTGTCATCATGACTGTTTTTCCGGAGCCTCTGACACCTGTAACCATAAAAATCTGATTGGATGGGACCTCTGCACAAAATGTATCAATAATATGGGTTGTCTGTGTAATACGAGAAATATATTGAATTGGTTTTTTGCCAAACGACAAGGTAAAAGGATTATTCATTTTTATATCCTCCTCTATTTTGTGAAAATATAAATTTTTATAAGTATTTATAACTTTTGGTATGCTTTATAAGTATTTATAACTTTTGATATATTTTATAACTTTTTATAACTTTTGACAACAGTATCTCGTAAAAAAAATCTTCTTCCTATTTGAAAGCGCATATGCTATACTACATCCATCTAAGCGGCCAGCCTGATCGCATCAAAAGATCCATTCGGATCGAATTACCCAAAGTAAATTGTTCAGAATACAAACAGGAAGGAGTTTTTATGCAAAAAACAGAATATGGTTACCGGAGAGCAGTAAGGATAGGGATCATCTGCCTTATTTTTGCCTTGTGTATGGGGGAATATGCTTTTGGCAGTGTTGTCGTGGATGAGGTGTTGATCGGCGGGCAGGAGGAGCAAGCGCCGGTTGATGCTGCACCAGCGGTGCAGGCATCAGCAGAACCGGATGCATCGGAGCCGCCTGCGTCGTCGAAGTTACAAGCAGAACCGGATGCATCGAATCCCGTGTCGGAGGCACAACCAAAACCGGAATCACAGTCCACATCGGAACGGCAAGCTAAACCTGCCGTGTCACAGCCTGTGTCAGAATTGGATACAAGATCCGCAACGCCTGCACCAAGATCCAAAGTCCCGGCAGAAAGCACAGCCTCAGTTTCCGCAAATGACAGACAGCAATTTCATGTACCAAATCAGGAAACGCAGACAAATGGGGATAAAACAGCCAAATCGGGAAACAGCAGTGGAAAAAATGGCAGTGGAAAAACTGCGAAACAGGAAAGGAAGGCACAGGAGCAGCCTTCTGTCTGGCAGGACACTGCAGAGACGACAGGCAAAGAAAAAACGGAAGGCGGAAAAGAAATGGAAGAAAAAACAAGAGGTCCGTTATTACCGGGTTTTATCATCCTTTGTATCGTAATGCTTCTGGCAGGCAGTATTTGCCTGATCCGCGACAATAACATTGACTTGAAGAAATAAGACAGCTTATAATAGAGCCTGTGATATTTGATCGTGCAAATATCGGGGCGGAACCAAGGTCTTTCACCCACCTGTGAGCTGGCTTATGAGGGTTTAGACCTTTAGACCCTGGCATCATAGTAATTATATAGGAAAGAGATGCGATATGCAGTTTGAAGATAAGAAGATAAAAAACGGAATATTGTGGATCCTGATCCTGTTATCTGTCGTGGCAGCGGTAAATCAGCTCCTGATCGGCTTTGATATTGATGAAGGTTACGCGGTTTCCATGCCATTCCGGCTTCTGCAGGGAGATCACCTGTTTGCGGATATGTGGGAGGTACACCAGACTTCCGCGCTTCTGCCCGCAGCTTTTTTATGGCTGTTTTATCAGGTGACTGGATCGACCGCTTATATGGTGCTTTATCTGCGCATTGTTGCGACACTGCTGCATCTTGGCATGACAGTGCTTATTTACAGAAAGACAAGAAAATATCTGACAGCAGACTGGAGCCTTTTATTTGCGCTTATGTATCTGAACCTGTTACCGAAGTGGATCATATCGCTGGATTTTTCCATGCAGCAGGTATGGGGACTTACCTTATTGTTTACATGTTTACTGGAAGAAAGAGGAGCGGAGAAAAAACAGCTTTGGCACGATTTTCTGGCGGGACTTTCCCTGGCATTTACGGTGCTTGCCTATCCGGGCATGGTGCTGTTATATCCGGCGGTTTTAGTGACGATCTGTATGTGTAACAAAGCACTTTCCGGGAAAGATAAATGCAGAAAATGTCTTCTTTTTACTGCTGGCTGTGCGATCAGTGCAGTTGTATTTCTGCTATATGTACTGCTGTTTATGCCGGTGTCTGATTTCCTTTCCGGTATTCCGAAGGTATTTATGGACGGAACCCACCAGTTTACGATGCAGACAAAGCTGCTTTTATATGGGCAGCAGTGGCTGAACGTGGCAAAGCAGCTATTGATCCTCAGTGTACTTCCGCTGCTTGCAGCACGTATCCTGCAGATCTTTAAGCAGAAGAAAAGGAAGGAAAAGGGCAGCCTGTTTCTGGCGTTCCTCTTGCTGTTTGTGGCAGAAACATCTCTTCTGATGATCCTTGGCAATCTTGTTGGCATTCAGATGGGACCGTTCCATTTTCAGGTGCGATATCTGCTGTTTTTCCTGTGCGTCTGTATTGCCGGATGGAATGTGCGAAATACGGACAGACCACTGTTTTATGTGCCAATCTTCCTGATGCTGGTCGCATTTGTGGGTATTCTGGTATTTTCCAATGTAGGACCGGATTCGAGCAGTTCTTACCTGGGACTTGGCATTCTGGCAGGCTTTGCCCTGCTTTTGAAAAAATACCCGCAAAAAGAACAGATTTTATTTGCGACGACAGTGCTTTTTGTGTTCAGCCTGTTGTTCTGCAAAGGGTATTATGTGCGCATTACGGAATATGGGCCTTCCACAGTCAGACAGCAGAGAGTTCAGGTGACGGAAGGAGCACTTGCCGGGATCTATGTACTACCCGAAGAGGCGGAGCAGTATATGCAGGAGCATGAGACGGTGCAATGTGTGACACAGCCGGATGATAAGCTGCTGTTTCTGGGAACGGACGGTATTTTGAATTTATCCGCAAACTGCCCGTTTGTTTCACCGTCCACGATCAGTACGCCGGCATTTAATGAGCAATGGATGGAATATTTTACAGAATACCCGGAAAAAGAGCCAACGGTGATCGTACTGGCTAAGAATACGATCGATAACAGAGAGAAATTTTTTGCGCAGAATCCGTTTGGAAAATGGATCGCGGCAAAATATGATAGATTGCATATGGAAGAAACAGAATCTTTGTGTATAATAAAGAAGGAAAAATCTGAATGATAGCAGGACTGAAAGAAAACAGAGAAAGCAGGAGGCAGCACAGATGAGCTGGGAAGAGAACGTCAGAAAGGTTGTGCCTTATACACCGGGGGAACAGCCGGACAAAGCGCATATGATCAAATTAAATACAAATGAATGTCCTTATCCGCCCGCGCCGGGTGTGACAGAGGCACTTGCCGGATTAAAGCCGGAGGATTTCCGTTTATACCCGGATCCGAACGCAGACAGTCTGGTCAGCGTGTTGGCAGAGTATTACGGACTGGAAAAGGAAAATGTATTTGTCGGCGTTGGTTCCGATGATGTGCTGGCACTTGCTTTTCAGACATTTTTTAACAGTGAAAGACCGATCGTATTTCCACAGATCACATATTCCTTTTATGATGTGTGGGCAGATCTTTACAAGATCCCATATGAGAAAAAGCCGCTGGCAGAAGATTTTCATATCTGCAAGGAGGACTATATGGGAGCAAACGGCGGTGTGATCTTCCCGAATCCCAATGCACCGACAGGACTTTTGGAGGATCTTTCCGTGATCGAGGAGATCGTGCAGGCAAATCCTGATGTCGTAGTGATCGTGGATGAAGCATATATTGATTTTGGAGGAGAAAGTGCGCTGCCACTGATCAAAAAGTATGACAATCTGCTTGTGGTGCAGACGTTCTCCAAATCGCGCGCCATGGCAGGCATGCGGATCGGATATGCGATGGGAAACGCAAAACTGATCCGGTATCTGAATGATGTGAAATTTTCAACCAATTCCTATACGATGAACCGTCCGTCTCTGCTGCTGGGCGTTGCGGCGGTAAAAGATGATGCATATTTTAAACAGACAACGGCAAAGATCGCAGCAACCCGTGAACGCGTGAAGCAGGCACTGAAGGAGCTTGGTTTTACTTTCCCGGATGCAAAGAGCAACTTTATTTTTGCAACGCATAAGAGCGTGCATGCGGTAGAACTGTTTGAAGCACTGAAGCAGCAGAATATTTATGTCCGTCATTTTTCGGATCCGCTGATCGATAATTATCTGCGCATCACGATCGGAACGGATGAGGAAATGGACACATTTATCAGCTTTGTACGTTCTTATCTGCAGAAAAAAGAATAATAAGTAAAAAATAAAAGGAGTATTTATGTTAAAAAAGTATTTATTGGTGTTTTTTGTTTCTATGGTACCACTGATCGAGCTGCGAGGTGCGATTCCGTATTCCCAGCTTCCGGGTGTCAGTCTGCCGCTTCTGCAGGCATATATTGTCGCTGTGATCGGAAATATGGTTCCGGTTCCGTTTATTTATCTTTTTGCAAGACGTGTGCTGGAATGGGGCGCTGATAAGCCGGTGATCGGTAAGTTTTTCCGTTTCTGCCTGGAAAAGGGTGAAAAAGGCGGACAAAAGCTGCAGGAAAAGGCAGGAAGAGGACTTTTTGTGGCACTGCTTCTGTTTGTCGGTATTCCGCTGCCGGGCACAGGCGCATGGACAGGAACACTTGCTGCCAGCATTTTGGATATGGATTTTAAATCCAGTGTTACAGCGGTCATGCTTGGCGTGGTCTTAGCCGGTATCATTATGGGTGCGGCAAGTGCCGGTCTGTTCGGCGCACTGGGTGCTATTTTCTAGGAGGCAGCTATGGCAAGTTACGAAAGCTTTGCAAAGGTATACGATGAACTCATGGACAATGTTCCTTATGACACATGGACGGAGCATCTGATCAGAGATCTGAAGGAATACGACATAACAGATGGGCTGATCTGTGAACTTGGCTGTGGAACCGGAAATGTCACGACAAGGCTCAGTAAAGCCGGGTATGATATGATCGGTGTGGATGATGCAGAGGAAATGCTTTCCGTTGCAAGAGAAAAACAGGACAGCGAACAGATTCTGTATTTACAGCAGGATATGCGCAGCTTTGAGCTTTACGGAACGGTCAGAGCCGTGGTCAGCATCTGCGACTGTATGAATTATCTGCTGGAAGAGGAAGATCTTCTCAAGACATTCCGGCTTGTTAATAACTATCTGGATCCTGACGGCATTTTTATTTTTGATTTCAATACAATCTATAAATATAAGGAAGTCATGGGTGATACCGTCATAGCGGAAAACCGGGAAGATTGCAGCTTTATCTGGGAAAACTACTATGATGTGGAGGAAGAGATCAATGAATATGACCTGACGATCTTTGTACAGACGCAGGAAGATCTCTTTCAGAGATTTACGGAAACGCATCTGCAGCGCGGTTATACGCTCGCACAGATGCAGGAAATCCTGCAAAAAGCGGGACTTGTATTTTTAAAAGCGATCGATGTGGATACGCAGGGGGATGTAACGGAGCAGACGGAGCGGATCTGTATCATTGCCAGAGAACATGGAAAACGAAAGGAAGCATGATTTTGTCAGATTATATTGTAAGAGCAACGGCAAAGCAGGCACAGATCAGAGCCTTTGCCATTACTTCAAAAGAACTTGTAGAAACAGCACGTCAGAAGCACAATACCTCACCGGTCGTTACAGCAGCACTTGGCAGACTGCTCAGTGCAGGCGCAATGATGGGCAGCATGTTAAAGGCGGATACGGATATACTGACGCTGCAGGTAAAGGGCGACGGTCCGATGCACGGACTGACGGTAACAGCAGATGCAAAGGCACGTGTCAAAGGCTATGCGGATGTACCGGATGTTCTTCTGCCACCGAATGCAAAAGGCAAGCTGGATGTCGGCGGCGCGATCGGAAACGGTATTTTAAGTGTGATCAAGGATATGGGACTGAAGGAGCCTTACTGTGGACAAACTGTATTGCAGACAGGTGAGATCGCGGAGGATCTGACCTATTATTTCGCAACCTCCGAGCAGGTTCCTTCCTCAGTAGGTCTGGGTGTCCTGATGAACAAGGATAATACAGTCAGACAGGCAGGCGGTTTTATCGTCCAGCTCATGCCATTTGCGGAGGAAGAAACGATCGAGCAGTTAGAGAAGAACCTGAGCTGCATTTCGAGTGTAACCTCTATGCTGGAGGAGGGAAAAACGCCGGAAGGTATTCTGGAAGTTTTATTTGAAGGAATGGATCTTGAGATCGTGGATACAATGCCTGCTTCCTTCTACTGCAACTGCAGTAAGGAGCGTGTGGAGAAAGCGATCATTTCCGTTGGAAAGAAAGAAATTACCGAGATGATCCGGGAAGAAAAACCGATCGAGGTGAATTGTCATTTCTGTAACACTGCGTATACGTTTACGCCGCAGGAACTGCAGGAATTGCTTAAAAAGTGTACAAAATAGAGTCAAATGAGGAGGATGGAACATGCAGCACGGATTTATCAAGGCAGCTGCCATTACCCCACAGATCAGGGTGGCAGATCCGTATTATAATGCAGAAAAAATATGTGAGAAGATTGCTGAGGCAGAAGAGCATGGCGCAAAGATCATGGTATTTCCGGAGCTGTGTCTGACCGGGTATACGTGTCAGGATCTGTTTTTACAGGATACGCTGCTTTCTGCGGCAGAAGACGCACTCAGACAGATCGTCGCCGCAAGTGATGGGATCGATGCACTGATCTTTGTCGGACTTCCTTATGAAAGAGACGGCAAGCTTTATAATGTGGCAGCAGCGATCAACTGCGGTGAACTGATGGGATTTGTGCCAAAGAGAAATATCCCGATGTACGGTGAATTTTATGAAGGACGGCATTTTACGCCGGGCAACCGTCTGCCGGTGATCGTAGAGTTTGACGGACAGGAAGTACCGTTTGGAACCGATATTTTATTTACGGCGGATGCGATTCCGGGTCTTTGTGTGGCAGCAGAGCTTTGTGAGGATCTCTGGACGCCTGATACCCCGTCCACTTCCCATGCACTTGCAGGGGCAACGGTGATCGTCAATCTTTCTGCTTCCGATGAAACAGTCGGAAAGGACAGTTACCGGGAGATGCTTGTCAGCGCAACGAGTGCAAGACTGCTCTGTGGTTATATTTATACAAGTGCGGGAGAAGGCGAATCCACACAGGATCTTGTTTTCGGCGGACATAATCTGATCGCGGAAAACGGAACGATTTTAAAAGAGGCAAAGCGTTTCACAAATGAAACGGTTTATGCGGATCTGGATATCGAAAGGATACGGCTGGAAAGAAGAAAGATGTCCACTTTTACGCCGGATCAGAATCCGGAATATATGGTAGTGCCGGTTGCACTTGTCCGGGATGAAACCTATCTGGAACGAGAGTTCCCAATGCTTCCGTTCGTTCCTTCCGTTGCAGAAGAGAGGAACAAACGCTGCGAAGAAATTTTGTCGATCCAGTCCTGTGGTCTGAAAAAGCGTTATGCGCATACTGGCTGCCAGACTGCGGTGATCGGTATTTCAGGCGGCCTGGATTCTACACTTGCCCTGCTTGTGACAGTCCGTGCATTTGATATGCTGGGACTGAAAAGAGCAAATATTCTGGCTGTGACCATGCCATGCTTTGGTACAACGGACAGAACGTATGACAATGCCTGCAAGCTTGCCCAAACGCTTGGTGCCACACTGATCGAGGTAGATATTAAGGCTTCTGTAAAACAGCATTTTGCGGATATCGGACAGGATATGGGTGTGCATGATGTGACGTACGAAAACGGACAGGCGCGAGAGAGAACACAGGTACTGATGGATATTGCCAACCAGAAGGGCGGTATGGTGATCGGTACAGGTGATATGTCAGAACTGGCACTTGGCTGGGCAACGTATAACGGAGATCATATGTCCATGTACGGCGTGAATGCTGGAGTCCCGAAAACGCTTGTCCGCCACCTGGTCCGCTATTATGCGGATACTTGTGAAAATGAGGAATTACAGGCTGTGCTTCTGGATGTGCTGGATACGCCGGTAAGCCCGGAGCTGCTTCCACCGGAAAACGGTACGATCTCCCAGAAGACAGAAGATCTGGTCGGCCCTTATGAACTGCATGATTTCTTCTTGTATTATATGCTGCGTATGGGCTTTGCGCCGGACAAGATCTACCGGATCGCCTGTATGGCATTTGCAGGTGTCTACGATGAAGAAACAATACTGAAGTGGCTGAAAACATTTTATAAGCGTTTCTTTGCACAGCACTTTAAACGTTCCTGTCTGCCGGATGGCCCGAAGGTCGGTAGTGTTGCGGTATCACCCCGGGGAGATCTGCGAATGCCATCGGATGCATCCGCAAGGATCTGGCTCGAGAAGCTGGAGGAACTGTAGAAGCCGGAATGTCAGCTTTCCGGCTGTTCATCGGCTGTGGGCACAGCTTTTTGCAAGGTCTGTGTGATCGCACCGAGAAGGACGCTGCTCGTATACCTGTTTTCATCGGAAAAGGTGATCTGGTCAAGTGGCTGCCCGGCATAGATCTGACTGACGATCGTATCAAAGGATGGCTCAATGAGAGGATACATGGTAGTCACAGCTTCACTTAAATTGACAAGCCGTATGGAATTGATATGTTCCGCATCAAGCACGATCTCGATTTCCAGACTGTTCTGTCCGAGTGCAAGTGAAGTGGTATAGACACCCGGTATGTAGCTTGCGGTTGCGGTTTCCTGTGTCTGTTTTTTATCCGGGACAAACATCATGACGAGAAGCACGATAAACAGGATGCCAAGCAGGACAAAGATACCGGTATAGATCAGCTCTTTCATATGAAGGACAACAATTTTCGTTTTAGAGTGCATGATCTGCCTCCCAAAGTAAGATTTGTATAGCATATGAACCGGGACAAAAAAGTATGACAGTGATTATATGCGATATTGACAAACGCACAGTTCAGCTGTTATCATAGACAAGAACAAAGGCGTTCTTACGGGAGTAAGAGCGCCCTTTTTCGCTATAACATTCAGAAGACTACAGTGAATTTCCCTATCTGAAGAGTGGATTTTGCAGGTAAGGGATCAAAAAGTCAAAAGTATCATGTATAATTTTCAACTAAAAATAGAAAGGGAAAGGAAAAGGAATATGAAAAAGACCTACACACGAGAAGATGTGATCGCAGAGGTACAGGATAAAGATGTGGAGTTTATCCGCCTGCAGTTCACGGATATGTTTGGACAACTGAAAAATCTGGCAATTACATCCAGCCAGCTGGAACGTGCGCTGGATAACCGTTTCTCCTTTGACGGATATGCGGTAAACGGTTTTGAGAACGGAGAACGTTCCGATCTGTATCTGTATCCTGATTACAGTACATTGGAAATCTTCCCATGGAGACCACAGCAGGGAAAAGTAGCAAGACTGATCTGTGATGTTTATACTGCGGATGGCAAGCCGTATGAAGCGGATCCGCGTTACATTTTAAAACGTGCTATTGGGCATGCGGCAGAGCTTGGGTATTCTTTCCAGGTCGGACCGGAATGTGAATTTTTCTTATTCCACACAGATGAAAACGGACTACCTACCACACTGACACATGAGCAGGCAGGCTATCTGGATCTGAGCCCGCTTGATCTTGGCGAAAATGCCAGACGTGATATGGTGCTGACACTTGAGGATATGGGCTTTGTCATTGAAGCCTCCCATCATGAAAAAGCACCTGCACAGCATGAGATCGATTTCCAGTATGATGAGGCGCTTGCAACGGCTGATAATATCATGACGTTCAAGATGTCAGTCAAGTCGATCGCAAAGCGTCATGGTCTGCATGCAACCTTTATGCCAAAGCCGAAATACAATGAGAACGGCTCCGGTATGCATATCAATATGTCACTGTTCCATGATGGCAAAAACATTTTTGCCGATGAAAAGGATAAGATGGGACTCAGCAAGGAGGCATATTATTTTATCGGTGGTCTGATGAAGCATATGAAGGGAATCACAGCCCTGACCAATCCACTGGTAAATTCGTATAAACGTCTTGTTCCGGGTTATGAAGCACCGGTTTATATTGCGTGGAGTACAACAAACAGAAGTCCGCTCATTCAGATTTCTGCAGGCAAAGGCGCAGCAACCAAGGTGGAACTCCGCTCGCCGGATTCCGCTGCCAATCCTTATCTGGCACTTGCGGTCTGCTTAGAGGCAGGTCTTGACGGTATCCGGAATAAGATCATGCCACCAAAGAGTGAGAATTGTAATCTGTTTGAGATTTCCTTAGAGGAATGTCATAAAAAAGGAATTGAAGTATTACCGGGCACTTTATATGAAGCAGTACAGGAAATGGAAAAGGATCCGCTGATCAAAAAGGTGCTGGGGGAGGATCTGTTTACCAAGTATGTGGATGCCAAGCATGCAGAGTGGGATGAAAGTAAGCGGCAGATCACCCAGTGGGAACTGGATCAGTACCTGTTCAGATTCTGATACCGCTCCGAGTAGTTTTATGAGAGAAAAAGGATAAAACGAAAGGAGGTGTTCGTGTGACCAGCATAATTGTAGTATTACCGAAACTGGATGACAGTAAAACAATTAAGAACCTGCTGGTACGAAACGGATTTCAGGTCGCGGCGGTCTGCGGATCGGGTTCGCAGGCAATCAGTGTCGCGGATAATCTGGATGACGGTATTGTAATATGTGGCTATAAACTTGTTGATATGATGTATTCTGAGTTGCACGACTATCTGCCTCCGGGATTCGAAATGTTGCTTATGGCTTCCAGCCATCTGCTGGCAGAATGTGTGGGAAGTGATATCATGTCACTGTCCATGCCATTGAAGCTTCACGATCTTTTAAATACAGTGGAGCTGATGACCAACTCGATCGAATATAAGAGAAAGAAACGAAAATCCCAGCCAAGGACAAGAAAGCCGGAGGAGATCGCCCTGATCAACGAGGCGAAGGCACTCCTGATGAGCCGGAATAACATGACTGAGGAAGAGGCGCACAGATACATACAAAAATGCAGTATGGACAGCAGCACCAATCTGGTCGAAACCGCCCAGATGGTACTCGCAGTGATGCAATAACTGTCGTATATTTGCGCAGCAAATGTACGACTAAATAACCTGCGAAGCAGGTTATAGAATAACAAAACGGAACACTCCGTTGGGTATCGTAAGTCTAATAAAATAAGTCCCATAACAGAAAGGCGAAATTATGAAATTCACAAAAATGCACGGCTGTGGCAATGATTATGTCTATGTCAACGGCTTTACAGAAAAAGTTGCCGATAAACCAAAGGCAGTTGTCGCACTTAGTGACAGACACTTTGGAATCGGTTCCGATGGCGTGATCTTCATCAATCCGTCGCAACAGGCTGATTTTGAAATGGAAATGTACAATGCAGATGGCACCAGAGCGGAAATGTGCGGAAACGGAATCCGCTGTGTTGGCAAATATGTATATGACCATGGCATGACAGATAAAACAAGTATTACCGTCGAAAGTTTCGGTAAAGTGAAATACCTGGATCTGACCGTGGAAAACGGAAAAGTTGTCAAGGTAAAAGTAAATATGAGTAAGCCAGAGCTAACTGCAAAGGATGTGCCTGTCGTATCGGAACATGAACAGGTGATCGACGAAGAGATCATTGTAAAAGGAAAGTCATACCGCATGACCTGTGTATCTATGGGAAATCCACATGCAGTTGTCTTTATGGATGATGTAGAGCATCTGGCGATCGAGGAGATCGGTCCTTATTTTGAAAATCATGAAAGATTCCCTAATCGTACCAATACCGAATTTGTACAGGTAATTGATGACAGCCATGTAAAAATGCGTGTCTGGGAACGGGGTACGGGTGAAACGCTTGCCTGCGGAACAGGCTGCTGTGCAACGGCTGTGGCATGTGTTTTAAATCACCTCACGGGAGCACATGTGACGGTACAGGTGCTTGGTGGTGAGATCGAGATCTACTGGGATCAGAAAGAAAATCTTGTTTATATGACCGGCCCTGCAGTGACCGTCTTTGAAGGAGAAACGGAGGAAGCATATGTTTAAAGTAAACGAAGACTATTTAAAGTTACCCGGCAGTTACCTTTTTTCCACGATCGGAAAGAAAGTAAACGCATTTGCAAAGGAGAACCCGGATAAAAAGATCATCCGTCTGGGAATCGGCGATGTGACCCAGCCACTGGCACCGGTGATCATTGATGCGCTGCATAGTGCGGTTGCGGAGATGGGCGTAGCAGAAACCTTCCATGGCTATGCACCGGATCTTGGGTATGAATTTTTGCGAAAAGCTATTGTGGAGAATGATTATAAGCTGCGCGGCTGTGATATCAGCCCGGATGAAATTTTTGTATCGGATGGTGCCAAGTGCGATTCCGGTAATATTCAGGAAATATTTGCCAAGGATAACAAGATCGCTGTCTGTGACCCGGTTTATCCGGTTTATGTAGATACCAATGTTATGGCAGGCAGAGCAGGCGAGTATGATCCGAAGACAGAGACATGGAGCAATGTGATCTATATGCCATGTACCGCAGAAAATGATTTTGCACCGGAGCTGCCAAAGGAAGTACCTGATATCATTTATCTGTGCTTTCCAAACAATCCGACCGGTTCCACGATCACAAAGCCGCAGCTGCAGGAATGGGTTGACTATGCAAATAAGCATGGCAGTGTGATCATTTATGATGCGGCATATGAAGCTTATATCAGTGAGGACAATGTACCACACAGTATTTATGAATGTGAAGGGGCAAGAACCTGTGCGATCGAGCTGCATTCCTTCTCCAAAAATGCAGGCTTTACGGGAGTTCGTCTTGGCTATACGGTAGTACCGAAGGATCTGAAGGCAGGTGATGTGATGCTGCATTCTCTCTGGGCAAGAAGACATGGTACAAAATACAACGGAGCACCTTATATCCAGCAGCGTGCGGGTGAAGCTGTTTACAGTCCGGAAGGTAAGAAGCAGTTAGCAGAGCAGGTTGCTTATTACATGAAAAATGCAGCATACATCAAGGAAGGCTTGAAGAGCGCAGGCTATACGGTTTCCGGTGGTGTGAATGCGCCTTATATCTGGCTGAAAGCACCAAACGGTATGACAAGCTGGGAATTCTTTGATTATCTGCTGGAAAAGGCAAATGTAGTCGGAACACCTGGTTCAGGCTTTGGCCCAAGCGGAGAAACATATTTCCGTCTGACTGCATTCGGTACTTACGAAAACACAGTAGAGGCGATCGAAAGAATCAAGAAGCTGTAAGCATATGATTTGAGATGATGCAAACATGCGCTTCAAGAAGCGGTATATAGGCTGGTAGCGCGTAAAATACCCGGGAATACCTTATTATAAGGTTCTCCCGGGTAAACTATTTTCTGGGGGAATTATTCCATGATAATCCTTGACAAAATACCGGATATCCATGAATAAACAGTAAAAAGCGGGATCGTGTAAACCCAACAAAAAAGTAGATACAAAATGAAAAAATTGATGTAGAATATCCATAAATGGTTGACACAGAAACGTAATACTACTGTCAGAAAGGAGTTTTATGTGACAGATCAAGAATTTGAATCATGCATGATCCTGATGACACAGGGAGACCGGGAAGGCCTCCGCCTTGTGTATGAGGAATATATCGGTTACATTTATGCAATCGTGCTGGATGTACTGAAGAATAAAGAGAATGCGGAGGACATCAGCACGGATTTCTTTTTGAAGCTCTGGCATATAGCGGATACTTATAAGCCGGGCAACGGACACAGAGGCTGGATGGCACGCATTGCAAGAAATATGTCGATTGACTTTATCCGAAAGCATAAACGGGAAGAACTGAATGATATGCAGCAGGCAGCAGAGGAAGGTGACAGAGAAGGTGCAGGCAGTCTGTATGAGGGTGATGTGACGAGCCAGATCGAGGAGGAAGTGATCTCGCAGATGTCACTGACGGAAGCTCTTTCGTATCTGAATGAAAAGGAGAGGGAGGTCATCAATCTGAAGATCATTGCAGACATGACCTTTAAAGAAATAGCGGAGCTTTTGCAGACGCCGATGGGTACGATCACCTGGCGGTATCAGAGTGCGATCAAAAAGCTTAGGAGATGTGGATATGAGTAAGAAGTTTGAAGAAGCGTATAAAGAGTATTTAAACAGCCAGGCACCGGATCTGTGGGGGCGGATCAATGACAGGCTGGATGCAAAGCAGCAGGATTGTCTTGGAAGAACGGCAGATGATAATGTGGTAGAACTGCGCCGGCAGAAGCATCGACGCGCAAAAAAGAACCGTGGCAGATATATTCGTCTGTATGGTGCGATCGCAGCCTGTGTGGCTGCCCTCATTCTGGCAGTTCCGGTTCTGTGTATGGTCAAAGGCGGCTCCGGTAGTCAGATGGACAGTTATGAGCTGGCAAAGGTAGAAAATGGCGAAATTGAAAATATCACGGAAGAGGCGGCAGAAGAAGCTGCTCCGCCTGCTCCTGCTGAGGAGACAACGCAGATGGCAGCTGCGGATACAGCCGGGTCAGAGACAGATGGGATCAGCGTTGTAGAAACAAATGAAGCCGCTGCGCAGGAAAATGAACAGGCGCAGGAACCTTCGGATGATGCAGCGAGCAGTGAAGAAGATGGCGATGCAGTAGATGCAAATGTGATGGAAAGCAGTACACTGGCAGCAGAAGCCGGTAATACATGTGTTGTTCTTTATGAAGATATCAAAGTAAAGATCTTGACAGCAGATGTGCGGGAGGATGGCATCTATTACACTGCTGAGGTAACGGCAAGTGCATACGAAGATGCTTTTTCGGTAGGAACAACCTGTAATTTATATGCGGATACCGATGCACAGCCGCTTGTGGCGGAACAGGAATACACGCTGACGTTGGCAGCAGGAGAACGTGCAGAATACTATAAGATAGTGCAATAAGCACGGAAGAAGTCTGATGAAATTACTATGAAAAGATACGCATGATATCATTTGTGCTAATTTTGCATGAAAAGCGACCACTTTTGTAAAATCCCTTTTCAAATTGTATAAAAATGCGTACAATAAAACGCGTAAAGGGGTTAATGAGAATTAAATATACTTGCAATATTTGCAATAAAGTGACCGCATGTTTGAAATAATAGCAGGCGGTCATTTTATGTTATGGCGACGAGGAAAATGCATGATATTTTTCGGAAGTGTAAGGGGATTACAGTGAAAAATTTTATTTGACTTTTTGAAAAGGGACAAATATAATAAGGCATTGAACGAGTAGCAAATCTGCGTAAATCCAGTTTGTTACTCGTTTTTGTTATGGCGAAACTCGCAAAGCGTGTTTCGTCTCTGTGTTCATCATATGCCATGAAAAAGTGTGTAGCTTATCAGCGTAAGTCCAGCTTGTGCGATAAGTGCACACTTTTTTGCTGTATAGGAAATTCCTTTGGCATTTCCTATACAGCAAAAGCAAGCAAGCTTGCAAAGATGCGCACCTCGCGGAGTGGGAAATTATGCTACGCATCCGCTCGGGCGCGAAAGTGTGCGGATGGCACACTTAAATTTAGAAAAGGAGGATTTAGTTAAGATGGCAGAAAGTAACAAAATGAAGGAAATGCCGGTCAATAAGCTCATGGTACAGATGGGAATACCGATGATCTTATCGATGGCATTGCAGGCGGTTTACAATATTGTGGACAGTGCCTTTGTCGGAAACATGCAGGTGGGAAGTGAAGCTGCGTTGAATGCGCTTACTCTTGTATTTCCGGTGCAGATGCTTATGGTAGCGGTGGCGATCGGAACCGGTGTGGAAACCAATGCACTTCTTGCAAGAACGTTAGGGCAGGGTAACTCGGAAAAGGCAGCAAAAGTGGCAGTGAAAATTATTACGATCAGCAGAGAGTTTGGAAGCGGCGGCCGCTTTATCGGAGAAGAAGTGGCAAAGAAGCTGAGGCTGTAAAAATGATGGCAGATATCGATAAACGCCGTATGACAAATTACAATTTTTATACCGATCAGAAATGGGGCATGGCAGGCAATTATACACTGTCATTGAACAGTTCACAGCTTGGCTATGACAAATGCCGGAAACTGATCATGGACTGTATACAGTAGTTTTTTTGTTCAAGGTGCGAAAGTGAGAAAGACAAAACGGATTTTTTGAACGGAAAGATTAAACCGATCTATTTGAAATATCTGCTGGCGGCGTTTGGCAGTGATATGATCACATCCGTGTATTCGATCGTGGATACAGCGATGGTCAGACAGTATCACGGATCGAGAAATCTTATCAGAAGGAATGCCTTAAATAAATTCCTCGCAGATAGAAAGATATTTATCGGTATAAATGCTGCGTTTTTCCCAGATGACATCAAAGTCATGCTGCATTTTAAAGTCTGCCAGGGGGATTTCTCTTAAGGTACCTGCCTGTAATTCGTTTTCGACGGCAATTTTATACAGAAAAGATATCCCACAATCCTTTTTTAACAGACCGATGATCGTATGCATATTTTCCACTTCGGTATAATGAATGAAATCAGAAATCTGTAAGCCACGGGCAACCAAACTTTGCTCCAGAATATTTCTGGTACCGGATCCTTTTTCGCGAACCAGAAGACGTTCATTTACCAGATCCCGGATCGTATGCGGATGATCCGAAATAAAATGATGTGATGCAGCACAGACAGCAATATAGTCTTCTGTGCTGTATTTTTTATGGGCATAGACTTCCTTCGGATAGTTCCCTTCCACAATAGCCATGCTGATCTGACCATTGTCAAGCAGCTTCAAAAGCTGGGAAGTATTTCCGTAATGCAGATGAATATTTATTTCGGGATGATGGATCAGAAAGTTAGCGAGTTTATCGACAATAGCATATTCTCCTATCGTCATGGTAACGCCGAGTGACAGAGATTCTATGCCGGTAGAACTGCTTTTTAATTCTGCCATAACAGCCTTTTCATCGTTTTTCATTGTCAGCAGATGTTTGTGCAATATTTCACCGGAGCGGGTAAGAAAAAGCTGTTTGTTTTGATAATGGAAAAGAGAAGTATGATATTGCTCCTCTAAAAAACGGATATGTTGGGAAACAGCCGGTTGTGTGATATTTAACTTTCTGGCGGCTGCGGTAAAATTCATTGTCTGGCATACTGTGAGAAACGTTTCTGTTCTAAAATCAAGCATAGGATCTCCTTGATGATAAAATATATTTATTGTCCAATAGAATTATATAATTTTACCTTATTGATGTCCAGTGGTACAATTTCTTACAGAAAAAGAAAGAGAGGATATATACAAATGAATTTCATGAAGAAAAACGGAGCCGGCATTCTGGTCTGCCTTGCCATTGCTATTCCATCGTGGCTGCTTGGAAAGGCATTTCCTGTGGTAGGAGGAGCGGTGACCGCGATCATAGCGGGCATGGTCATTGCAATGTTCTGGAACAAGAAGGGGAAAACAGAGGCGGGGATCAAATGGACTTCCAAAGTGATCCTGCAGACAGCAGTAGTACTGCTCGGATTTGGAATGAATCTTGGCGTGATCTTCCAGACGGGAAAACAATCTCTGCCGATCATCCTCTGTACGATCACAACATCACTTGTTATTGCGTGGATCCTGCAAAAAGTGCTCAAAGTACCTGCAAATACATCTATACTGGTCGGCGTTGGATCCTCTATTTGTGGAGGCTCTGCGATCGCAGCAACTGCACCTGTCATTGGCGCAGATGACGATGAAATTGCACAGTCGATCGCGGTCATTTTCTTCTTTAATGTGCTTGCGGCAATTTTCTTCCCACTACTCGGGAAAGCGATCGGATTTGACACGCTGCACGGAGAATCATTTGGTATCTTTGCGGGAACGGCGATCAATGATACATCATCTGTCACTGCTGCGGCATCTACATGGGACAGTATGTGGAACCTTGGAAGTGAGACATTGAATAAGGCAGTAACGGTAAAGCTGACAAGAACGCTTGCTATTATACCGATCACACTCGGCTTATCCCTGATACGTGCCAAAAAGAGTGAAAAAGAAGGAACGCAGGCTGCAAAGTTCAGCTTAAAGAGAGCATTCCCTATGTTTATCCTGTACTTTGTGATCGCGGCGGTCATTACAACAGTCTGTATCCATATGGGCATTGATGCAGGTGTATTTCAGCCGCTCAAAGAACTGTCCAAGTTTATGATCATAATGGCGATGGCGGCGATCGGATTAAACAGTAATGTGATCCAGCTCATCAAGACAGGCGGGAAACCGATCCTGGTAGGAGCTTCCTGCTGGTGTGGCATCACGATCGTAAGCCTTATTATGCAGCATATTATGAACATTTGGTAATTGCCCGGAAGCAGAGAAATAGTAAATAATTTTATATGGTAAAATACGCGAAATTTGCAGGAAGTCCGTGAAAAATAAGCCGGAGAATGTTACAATACGTGTGTACGATCAGAAGAAATATGATTGAAATCTGTACACGGAGGAAACCAATGATAGAATTTGGAACAGTGATCAACAGCGTCAGTATAGTGGCAGAATAGGATGAAGAAAGGAACCCAGATATGAAAAAGAAAATCGCGGTGCTGTTTCCGGGGATCGGTTATCATACAGACAAACCGTTGTTATATTACAGTAAAAAGCTGGCAAGAAAACGGGGATATGAAATCGTAGAAGTGAAATATGGACCATTGCCATCCGGTGTAAAGGGAAATGCGGAGAAGATGCGTAAGGCTTTTGAACTGGCGTTTACCTATGCGGCGGAACAGCTTGCGGGAATCGATTTCACAGCTTATGACGAAGTGCTTTTTATCTCCAAAAGTGTCGGAACTGCTGTGGCGGCTGCTTATGCAAATAAATTTGCAATTTCCACTGGGCAGATTTATTATACGCCGGTTGTGGAATCGTTTGATGCGATTGGACAGACCGGAATTGTATTTCATGGAACGGCAGATCCATGGGCGGAGACAGAGCAGATCAAGGCAGCATGCAGGCAGAGAAATCTGCCGCTGTACCTGACGGAACATGCAGATCACTCGATGGAAACAGGAGATGTGGAGCAGGATCTTCTGATCATGCGGGATATCATGCAAAAGACGGCTGCGTACATGGATGAGCAATAGAGATCACGATGAGATTACCGGAAGCTAAGGAGACGTCATCATGCATAAAACAGAGTGGATGAAAAAAATAATGATCATAATTATCGGTTCGATCATTGCGGCCTATGGCATTACGCTTGCAATGTACGCTGGATTCGGCGGTGCGACCTTGGCGGTATTATGGCAGGGAATCTCTAAAACATTTCATATCAGTGTAGGTATGGCATCTTTGATCGTAGCTGTAGTGATGCTCGTATTTGTATTATTTTATGACAGGTCACAGATCCATATTGGCACGGTTCTTTATCAGATCGTATATAGTTTCTGTGTAGATTTATTTGCAAAGGTACATGTATACAGCACACATATGTGGATCAATGCGATACTTATGTTACTGGGGATTACATTTTTTGCAATTGGTACAGGGGGTTATGCGGCGGCTTCTCTGGGACGCGGTTCCTATGAAGCGTTGACATTTTCCCTTGCAGAAAAGAACGGTTGGCAGGTAAAAGTGGTTCGGATCCTGCTGGATGTAGTAATAGTTATTAGCGGTGTTTTATTAGGTGGAAAGTTTGGAATCTGTACGATCGTAACAATCCTGATTTCCGGACCGATCATCCAGTTTACAGCATCAAAAATAAAAGCAGTATTTCATATTTGAGTGTTTTTCAGGGGTTATTCTGCATGCGGGAAGTGGGCTATATGGCTTGCAGCCCTTCTCTGTCAATGACCTGTATTTTACGGTATTGCAGGCGGACAAGTCCTCTTTTCGCAAAATCTTCAAGTACTCTTGCGATCGTGGTACGATGCAGATTCAGACAGACGGACAGTTCTTCCCGCGTATAAGGAAGTATGTGGTCAATGATGCCCAGATCTTCCTGATCCTGTTTTGTCAGGTCGAGCAGATAGCTGGCAACTCTTTTGGCACTGTCATTGATCGTGAGCCGTTTGATCTGATTACATAGTGCCGTGTAATTCTCGGTCAACAGTTCAAAAATGACCTGATTCAGCTCGCTGTGCCTGCAGATATGTGGATAGAGTGACTGGAGCGGACAGGTGATCAGAGTGGTATCTGTGACAGCCGATATGGTTGCCTGCTGTAAATGACTCAGAAAAGCGGCTTCTCCGATCAGTTGTCCCTCTCCGATGATGCGGTATGTGATTTCTTTTCCGCTTTCACTGATGTAAAACATCCGCACCCGGCCGGATCATGATGTTTCGCTCACTTTGGGTGGCAGTCTGTTGCGGGTTATAAAAAAATAAGATGGTTTGTGAAGGTGCAAGAATAATAGCAGTTGCGTAATCTGGGAAGTTAAGTTATACTGCATTCATAAACAATATATATATAAATTCTTTATCAGCGAAAGCTGATATCTAAGTCTTTTGACAAGAAAGTCTGTTTTATTTTCCATCACAGTAATTTATAAAATCAAAAAGAAAACACCGGATAGAAAATCAGTTGTATCGAAAAAACAGGTAGGTTATAATGTAAACACTATCTTCCTTTTGTACCGCAATATCTGTAACTATCCGGATGCAAGGGGAGGAATCATTTGAATACAGAGATTAAAAATGCTGTAAAAGCAACAGAGATGAAAGCGCAGTATGATGCCAGCGCAAAGCGTCTGCTAGGTCAGAAAATCATTCTGGCACAGATACTGGTAAAGACAGTTGATGAATTTAAGGGAATGGATCCTCAGGTTGTTGCAGGCTATATAGAAGGGACGCCTTATATCAGTACTGTTCCCGTAGAACCGGGACTTACCAATATGATAGCTTCAAAGAATGGTGAGCGTCTGGCTGGTTTTAATACAGAAGAACAGGAGATAAATGAGGGGCTGGTAAGATTTGACATTGTTTTTTATGTACGGATGAAAGATGGACTGTCTCAGATCATTGTCAATGTAGAAGCCCAGAAGGATGAACCTGAAAAATATGAAATCGTAAACAGGGCGGTATTTTATGTCAGTAGGCTGATTTCATCCCAGAAGGAACGGGATTTTGAGAATTCCAACTATGATGATATCAAGTGTGTATATTCTATCTGGTTATGCATGAACATGGAAGAGAACAGTATGTGCCATATTCATCTCATAAAAGAGGATGTGATCGGTTCCTATGACTGGAAAGGCAGGTTGGATCTGCTTCATATTGTTATGATCGGACTGGCGAAGGAATTGCCGGATCATGATGATCCATATGAGCTGCATCGCCTGCTGGGGGCATTGCTGTCGCAGGAGCTTACAGCGGACGAAAAATTATGTATCATTGAAAAGGAATATGATATCCCGATAGAAGGGAATTTGCGAGAGGATGTGAGTGCTATGTGTAATTTGAGTGAAGGAATTGAAGAAAAAGGGCGCGTAGAAGGTGAGGCAGGACTTATTCAGAAAATGTATAAAAACGGAATGACTGCAGAGCAGATAGCCTCTGCTACCGAAAAAACAATAGAAGAAGTGGAAACAATTATTTCTTCAATACGCTAATTGATCATATTTTATCTATAAGAACGTGGTTCGCTTGTTCGCATACAGGCTGCATTACACTTTATTTCGTAGGCGGAAATGAGATAAAATATGGAGGGATAAAAGACGATGTCTAAAGAGGGGCATTTCCAAAGGAGCAGAGCTGATAGCCTCTGCTTTTTTATTCCACTTCCGGCGCAGTGAGCTGATCAAATTGTGCGGTTGACTAATACTGTTTGCATGAAAAGTGGCCGAATAAACTTTAAAATAATGAAAAACGGACAGAAAGGTGTTGCAAAACACCGGAAATATTAACATAATAAAGAAAAAACGAAAACATAGTGCTGTATACAGCACAAAATGAAGGATTCGACCTCTATATGACTGGGGTATTAGACAAAGAGCAGACATTAACGGCACTTAAGATTCGGAAATTGTTTAATCAACTGGTGTTTGCAACAGAAAAGGGCTTTCCATACTTCAAATTACAAAAAACAGTAATGTGGATGTTGATAAGGCTATTGCCAGTTTTTATCGTTCCAGACTTTATCAGGAGCTTTCAGACGAAAAGTCCAAGCTATGGCACTATATTATAAAAGACTTTCGGGTGCAGAAGTAGCAAAGATCTTTGAAACATATGGTATTTATGGATATATTACAAAGTATTTTGAATCACTGCATACAATGGGAGACCGTTATATTGTGCAGGATATTGATGATTATATCAGTGGGCTGGTTATGTAGGTCGGGATTAATACAAACGCAAGATAGTACGATTTGGAGGAAAACGGGATATGGCAGAGACAGAAAACAGTAAAGATTTGATAAGCGTGTTGTGGAGTGGAGCAGATATATTACGATCCAAAATGGATGCAAATGAGTATAAAGATTATTTACTTGGAATTGTATTTTATAAGTATCTTTCGGATTCATTTTTAATCAGAGTATACGATTTGATATATGATGAAAAACCGGATAGCTTAAGGAATGCGTTAGAGGCATATAAAGAGGCTCTGGAAGATGAAAGTGCTGAAGAATTAAAAGAGCAGATAAAATCAGAATGCCACTATGTAATAGAGCCAGACTTGACATATACATGTTTTGCAGATGCAGCACGGAATAATTCATTTAACCGCGAGCAATTACAAAAGGCATTTAATAATATAGAACAGAGTGATCCTTTGTTTGCAGATTTGTTTACTGATATAGATTTGTATTCCAACCGGTTAGGAACAGGGGATCAGAAGCAAAGTGATACGATTTCCAATCTGATAAAAGAGATTGACAAAGCAGACTTGCTTCATTCAGATGCAGAGATACTTGGTAATGCATATGAGTATTTAATTGGGCAATTTGCTTCAGAAACAGGTAAAAAAGCCGGTGAGTTCTATACGCCTCAGGCAGTATCAAAAATTTTGACAAAGATAGCAATCGCAAGGCAGGAGAAGAAAAAAGGATTATCGGTATATGATCCATGTATGGGTTCAGGTTCCCTGTTATTGAATGCAAAGAAATATGCGGCGGAACCAAATTATATCAAGTATTATGGGCAGGAATTAAATACTTCTACCTACAATCTTGCACGCATGAATATGTTTTTGCATGGTGTAGTACCTGAAAATCAGACACTTCGGAATGGTGATACATTGGATGGAGACTGGCCGACCGGAGAAGAAACAGATTTTAATATGGTACTTATGAATCCGCCATATTCTGCAAAATGGAGTGCAGCAGCCGGATTTTTGCAGGATGAAAGATTTAGCGACTATGGAGTCCTTGCTCCGAAATCAAAAGCGGATTATGCCTTCCTGCTTCATGGACTGTATCATCTGAAAAGTGATGGAACAATGGCAATCGTATTACCACATGGAGTTCTTTTCCGTGGTGCAGCAGAAGGAAAAATCAGGGAAAAACTTCTTCGTTCCGGTAATATTTATGCAGTGATCGGACTGCCCGCGAATCTGTTTTACAACACCTCAATTCCAACATGTATTCTTGTGTTAAAGAAGCATAGAGAGGGAAGGGATGTTTTATTTATCGATGCATCTCAGAAGTTTGAAAAAGGAAAAAAACAGAATGCAATGACGGATGTACATATCGACGCTGTCATGAACCTCTATAATGACAGGAAAACTGTGGAAAAAGAGGCCTATCTGGCAAGTTTTGAGGATATTGAGAAAAATGATTTTAATTTAAATATTCCTCGTTATGTCGATAATTTTGAAAAAGAAGAAGAAATCGATCTGGATGATTTATTGACAAACATTTCCAACACAGATAATGAAATCGAAAAAACACAGGCAGAGTTTTTATCACTTCTTAAAGAACTGACATCAGATGATGAAAAGATTATGTCATCACTGCATAGCCTTGTTGAAAAGATGGAGGAGTGATGAATATGGGAAAACCGAAAATTAGATTTAAAGGGTTCGATAACGATTGGGAACAGCGTAAGGTCGGTGATATTACAAAAGAATTATCAGAATATGCTAAATTGAATTCAGAATTGCCACTTTTAACATCAGCAAGAACAGGGCTTATGTATCAATCTGATTATCGTGGAAATTCCACTACGGATAATGAAAACACGTTATTTAGCATAGTGCCTTTAAATGCGTGTACATACAGACATATGAGTGATGATAGTACATTTCATATAAATGTGAATACACTGGAAAAAGGCTTAGTTAGTAAGGAATATCCCGTGTTTGTGGAGAATGAAAGTGATTTAAGGTTTGTGGTCCAATACATAAATTCAAGTGATTCTTTTACGAAATTTTGTACGGAACAAAAAAAGGGTGGAACTAGAACGAGACTTTATTATAAAACGCTTTGTGAATACAAAATGTTGATCCCATCTCTTAATGAACAGCATATAATTGCAGATTATTTTGACAACCTTGATTACCTCATTACTCTTCACCAGCGA
>Ga0129312_1000261_pt1 | contig 51559 bp, 43 predicted proteins | sample O827metagenome_FD_94434 | JGI IMG/M metagenome (GOLD analysis project Ga0129312, IMG submission 94434) | Orangutan group fecal microbial communities from Wisconsin, USA - O827 metagenome | ecosystem: Host-associated > Mammals > Digestive system > Large intestine > Fecal | place: USA: Wisconsin... | reverse complement strand
TACCATTCACGTAGAATATTTTTCTGAGAGTGCAGGATAAAAAACGTAGGCGTAGCGGGCTACGCTGAGGATTTTTATCCTGTGCTATCGGGAAAATAGGCAAGTGATATGGGGTAGTTAATTAAAACTGTTATACTAGTATCCCAGGTAACTGATATTCATGTCCACATTTCCGCTGATGCCGGCAACCGATCCCTTGGAGGAATACTGCCACATATCATAACGGGTACGTGTGTAGCTCGGGGATGCTGCATACTGTGCCAGCCAGATCTTATAGCTGCTTAAGCCCGGTGCATCCAGATAGGAATTCAGCCAGGTTTTGTTTGCATAAATACCTGCTTTATATCCGGAGTTCTGAATGGTCTGACAGAATGCACGGCATACAGCCGTTCTTGTGGACGCATCAATCCGGTCTCCACGTCCGTTGCTTGCTTCCACATCGAGGAATACCGGATAGGATATATTATACCCCTTTACCAGACTGATTACCATAGAAGCTTCTTCGACTGCTTCTACTTCATTCACCGCCTGCGTAAAGAAGTAAACCCCAACCTTAAGCCCTGCCTTCTGGGCACCCTGAATATTGCTCCGGAATTTCGGATCTTCGATCAGGGCTCCGGTCGTTGAGCCACGATATCCACAACGGATAATGACATAGGAAACACCACTGTTCTTTACTGCGTTCCAGTCAATATTACCATTCCATTTGGATACGTCAATACCCATATGTCCGGATCCGCTGTTCAGACTTCCGTCGCTGTTAAAATTATATTTTGCTCCCTGAATGACCTGCTCTCCGGTGACCTTGTTTCCGTTCTTATCAAAGAAATAGGTGCGTCCGTCAATGGTCTGCCAACCGGTGTAGCGGTACTGTCCGGTCGTCTTACTGGTCTTTAAGTAAAATTCCTTCTTGGTATAATAATCCGCATATTTGGCCTCGCGGAAGCTTCCGTTATCATCCTTGACATAAATCACTTTACCATCTGTTGATTTCAGGGTTGTGGAGGTATCCTTCTTCGCCTGCTCTTCCTTACTCATGGAAGGAGAAGGGGATGCACTTGGTGAAACCGAAGGTGATACGCTCGGTGACACGGAAGGGCTCACAGACGGTGAAACCGAAGGTGATACAGACGGAGTCACACTCGGGGTCGGTGTTTCCGTTGGAGTTGGTGACGCTTCCTGTGTCGGAGTCGTTGTTGCCGTCGGGGTTGGTATTACCTCCTGTGTTGGAGTCGGTGTTTCTGTCTGGGTCGGTGCCGGTTCCTGCGTCGGTTCCGGTTTCGGATCTTCTCCCGGAGTCTGAGTTGGTTCCTGCGTTGATTCTGCGGATGCAACCGGCTGTGGATTTTCATTTTCCTGTGTCCTGAGCTGTCCCTGCAGCACCACCGGATTCATGGAATCCAGCAGCATGGAACGCGTCAGCAATAAGGAAGTGCTCTTCCCGGGATCTGCGATCTTCTTCTTATCAAGAGCCTCGTAGGTGTCCTCACTTGTTTCTGTTCCTTCGATGATGGTCTTCGTGGATTCTACCCATTCTACCGTATCGGTATTGGTTGACTCTACAACCGTCTGATTCACCTTGGTGTCCTCTGCTGCCACATTAACCTGGGATTCGGATTTGATTTCATTTGCAACATCAACTTTCTTATATTCAATGTCTTCCTTCACGGTGATTATCACCGGATCGGAAGACAACACATAATCTTCATACTGCAGCGGAGAAACCAGTGTGACAGTATATTTACCGGATTTCATACCGGTAAGATAGATCACACCATCCTTGTCATCATCCTTTTTATTCAGCTCCCCACCCGAAGAATTCTTGATGTTCACTTCAAATTCCACACCTGAAAACAGCTTTCCGGTTGCTTCGTTCGAAAACTTGATCTTCATATCTCTCTGAATGGAGGTAATGTTCATAAAAATATGTACTTCTTCTCCGGCGGCTTTAGCATCTTCTTCCTGCTGCTTTTCTTCCATGAGCTGTTCCTGCTCCATAGCCGCCATCAATCTGGCCGCCTCTGCATCAGCAATTGCCACTAATCCACTTTCGCCAATGACCGGAATATCCTCAAGACCTTCGCCTACCTGCGCAAAGGTTTCAATCTGCTCCTGCCTTCCTCTGGCATTAAAATAAAGTGTACCGGTTACCACAAGCAGGATCACCACAATAAGCCCTGTGAACATGATCACATGATCCGTGGTTCCCAGATTCATAAACCACTGTACGGCTCCCTTTATTCCGTGAGTGCGTCTGCGGTGGGAGGCTACATAGGAATGACGACGATCATCCTCATATTCATCGTCCTCGTCGTAATCTTCCTCCTCGTAGTCTTCGTCATCTTCGTAGTCTTCCTCATCTTCGTAGTCTTCGTCATCCTCGTAATATTCGTCGTCTTCATAATACTCTTCGTCATCTTCATACGATTCTTCCTCTTCCGGCTCGTACTCATCTGCCTCGTAGTATTCCACGTCTTCATCTACTTCTTCATCGCCGTAATACTCATCAGCGTCCTCATTTTCATCATATCCGGCTTCTTCAGCATCTTCGTAGTATTCTTCCGGCTCTTCTTCGTCTTCGTATCCTTCAGACTCTTCTCCGTAGTACTCCCCGTCTTCGTCTATCTCTTCATCACCGTAATACTCATCAGAATCCTCGTAATCGTCGTCTTCGTAATACGCATCCTCGCGGTAATCATCCCAACCCTTACGTGTCGTACGCTGGCGCTCTTTCTTTGCTTTCTTTTTAAATAAACTCTTCATTCAAACCTGCCTTGTATTATTTTACTTATTTTCGCTAAATTTCGATAAATTCTTCTTTAAAAAATCCAGATATTCGTCTTGACATCTGAAGCGTTATGGTATATTATACCATTAATTTACAGTATGTACAAATCCATTTAATTCCTTTTCTGATTCTTTTGTAAAGATTCGTAAAGTTTGAGCTGCAAATGTAAAATCCATGTCAATTTTACCTGTAAAATGTGTGAATTTTCGCAAGTATTATTGACGGTAGAATACAAATTCAGATAAACTCTACTTAGATCGCTTACCGCAAACCCATCAATCGAACAGAAAGGAGTCCTGCTATATGATGTATATTCATTACTGCAAGAACTGTAACCGCATTTATATGCTCAACGGCCATAAGTTAATTTGTCCACGGTGTACGGAACCCCTTGCGGAGCTTCGTATATCCTATTTAGATTATGTCGATCTGAATCTTGAACAACGCGCCGCATTTCTAAAGTCCTGTGCAGATGAAAGCCAATTGTGTAAATTAAAGACCAATTACCGCATGTATAAATACAGCAAATGGTACAAGGAGTTACAGGCGAATAACCCGGATCATCTTCCTGTCACCACACTGCTTGCCCAACAGGTCAACGGTGATAAATAAAAATTCCCGCAAGAATAATGACCATTCCAAGCAGCTTACGCTTCGTTATTTTTTCTTTAAAGAAGAAATAACTGAGGAACATCACCATTACATAACCCAGTGATTCAATCACGGGAACATTGGTAAAATCCAGCCCGCTGTAGGAGGCAATGGTCATAAACATGGAAAGAAACATGAGGCCATAACCACAAATGACATACAAATTCAAGTACTCACGGAGCGGAGAAGCATAGGTCTTCTCCGCACTTTTTTTCAATAAAACCTGTGCAAAAGAAGCTATCATTACAGAAACAATCAAGATAATCAGATAACTATTCATTCTGTGCTCTCCTTTCCTGCAGCTTCCTGATGTTCTGCTACGTCCTGGTGATCTGCTGTTTCCAGATGTTCTTCGGTTTCCTGATGTTCTGCTACGTCCTGGTGATCTTCCATTTCCAGGTGTTCTCCCGTGTTCAGCACGTAAATCCCAGCCATGACAAGCAAAATTCCAATCACTTTCCCCGGAGTAATCTCTTCATGAAAAATAAAAATTCCCCACACCAATGCCCATAAAAGTGTAATGGCTTTATTTGCGTAGGCAACCGACAATTCGAAACGCTTAATGACCTGCTGCCAGAGCAACGCATAAACACCAAGCAGCAATACCACAAGCCCCGCTGACAGAATCAGTTTCCAGTTAATGAGCTGCTGCACCAGTTCTTGCGTTGATCCTGCATTTTGGGGCAGAAAAGAGGAGGCCAGCTTCTGTGTCAGACTGGTAAAGCTGTATATCAGAAATACAACCTGAAGCATCAGGAAATCTTTCCATTGAATTTTCTTTTTCATGGTCTGTTTTCATCCTTTTCATTACTTTTATTTTTTGATATCGGGGTCAAAAGCCCCCGACTTTGATACCTGTTTTGTATTGCTTACTTTGCATCCTCACTCCAGGCCTGACGATCCTGCATGCCCTGTAATGTAAATTTCAAATTACTGATTCCACAACTCGATTTTTTCATGCAATGTATCAAAATCATAGTGATCGACAATCTGTCTCATCTCTTCGAGATATTCATCAATCGTTTTTTCTTCCGGCTGTTCATTTGTTTTCTGTAAATTCTCTTCTGTATTCCGCAATGCTGTCTGTCCGGCTGTTTCCGTTTCTTTTTCCTTACTCACTCGGTAGCTGCCAGACGCAAAGCATTCCGTCATAAAACGATTGAATTTCGGGTGATAATGGCTGTAGTCCGCATAATGGTTCAGATCACAGATAATATCCTCACATGCCGGGAAAAAGTACAGCGTGACATTATCATAAGCATTCAGCCTTTCGGTAATATAACGGTACTCCTCGAGGGTTGCTTCCAGATGATTCTCTTCCAGCACATCATTCCAGTACAAAATACTGTACGGTGGGAAGAAGATCACAAACTCTGTATCCGGATTTGCCTCAATATAAGGACAGATATTGGCAGAAAGATTAGCTTCCACCGGTGTCACATACTCGTCCTTTGGAGTTTCCGTTTCCACCTTCTTAGGCTGCTCATAATTACGCAGCACCCAGTCCTCATTGTAGTACTCTTCTGTCCACCAGCTTGCATAGATATGGGACCAGTTCGTCGGTTCAGGATCTGCCAGGGGACGAAGCACATACTGCAACAGCACATCTTTATTCAGGACATATTGCACATCGTTCAGCAGATTATCGTCATAAAGGTATTCCGGAATCGGATACTTGGTCTGTTCCACATTTCCGGTATAGGTAATCACGTCCACGCCTAAAAATACCTTCTTAACCTCCCGTTTTTTTCCGTTCCACCTGCTGTTAAAAATCAGCTTCATAATGTTGGACTGATCCTTCGGAAATGCCCCGCTGTAGCTGAGCTTGGCTGTTTTCAGTCCTATCAGTTCCTCAAACCAGTCGGTTTCAAAGTTGACCGTCATGGAGGAGCCCAGAATCACACTGTCGTAGGGAAGGTGCTCTGCCATTCCCGGATTCTGCGTCAGCTGATTATCCACTACATAATTGAAATTTTTTAACGGCTTATGATAATGGAAAAAGGGATCCACATAAACAACAAGTGCGATCATCAGCACAAATGCCGTAAGTACGAACGCAACAAATAAAAGCAATAATTTCCTGTACCTTTTCGTATGACCGCCTCCTTAGATATATATTGCTTCGTCTATTCAGAACCCAATTCGTAAAATCGCTGCTCACGCAGCTTTCCTTTTACTCATTTGGTTACTTCGCCATATAAATTCTGCCAAATATGAATCGGAATGTAAACATTCCATTCATATTTTGTCAGAATTTGCATGGCTCTGAACAGACTAAAAGTTAAAATACAAAAACGTGCTGACTCCTGAGAAGGAAATCACACTCCACACAAACAACACTGCCGCAAGCAGAACCACTGCGGCGTTCAATCTGCACTTCTTTGCAATCTGCACGGCATTGGGGGAAACCCAGATGAACAGCAGGCACACTATGAGAAACAGCACCATGACATAAAAATAGCTGTCCGACAGCCGATCCAGATGAAATACTTTAATCACATACCAGAATTCATCCAGGTTAAAGGCTTCTGCAATCGAACGGCTCACCTTTCCGGTTCCGCCCGTCAGGAGCCTGCGAAGGAACTGAACCCCTTCCTTAACCGAGGATGCCCGGAAGAACACCCATGCAATATTGACATAGAGGAAGGTCAGAAGCACACGCACTCCGCGAGACAGCCTCCGAAGCATTCTGTGGTTACGGTTATCGCTATTGATACAGCTTTCCCTGACCGTTCTTCCTTCAGCCACCTGTGCCTCTTTTTTCCTGCTGTAGCCTGAAACAGCACGGGTAATGACATAAAGCACACCATGCATCATACCCCAGACAACGAACTGCCAGCCGGCGCCATGCCAGATTCCGCTTACTAAAAAGACAATCAGGAAATTTACATACATCCGGAAAGCGCCCTTCCGGTTTCCGCCAAGCGGAATATACACATATTTTGTCAGGAAATCTGTCAGCGTCTTATGCCAGCGTTTCCAGAAATCCATAATATTCACTGCTTTATACGGCGAATCAAAGTTTAACGGCAGGTCATAGCCGAAGAATGCCGCAACGCCCATGGCAATATCACAGTAACCGCTGAAATCGAAGTATAACTGTAAGGTATAGGACAGCATCACCACCCATGCGTCCACCGCATGGAGCGCGGTCACATTTTCAAAGCCTGCTGCAACAGCCTGTCCCAGGGTATCTGCCAGAATCACCTTTTTAAATAATCCAAGGGAAATCAGAATCACATTGCGTAGAAGCTTCTCCCACCATTCGTCCTTTGTTTGTGTAGAGCATAACGCTAAATTTTCAAAAACTGCCCGTGTCCGTTTTTTCTTTTCTTCTGTCAATTTTTCATTACTTCGCTGCTCTGTGGGCTTTTCATCGCTCCTCTGTACCTGAAAATCCTCCGGCAGCATAATCGGTCCCTGCATCAGCTTTGGGAAAAAGCTTACATATAACCCATACTCACTCATTCCCATCGGCACAATATTCCCCCGATAGGTTTCCACCAGAAATGCAATCTGCGCAAACGTAAAGAAGCTGATTCCCGGTGCATCCAGCTCCATTCCCTGAAGCACAGGAAGCAGCCGTGCATATTTAAAGAAGCCCAGTACTGCAACATTCAGTACAATTCCGACTCCCAACATGCTTTTTCTCCTTCTGCTGAAATCATCCGGCATTGAACTGGTCTTTTCTACGTTTTTTTCTACTGCCTTTCCCGTTGCTGTCTTCGGCTTCTTTGCCAGATCCCTGTACAGAAAGCTGCCCCATACGTAATTCACGATGAGGCTTCCAAGCAGAACCGGAAGACACTTTGGATAATTCCACCCATAGAAAATAAGAGAAGCCACAATCAGACAGCCATCTGCCCACTGCTTTCCCAGGTATCTTCTGCTCACCCAAAACAGAATGAGCACAATCGGTAAATATGCAAATAAAAAGGAAAATGAATTAAACACCATATGTATTTTTCCACTCCGTAACAATCTCTGTCACTTGCGGATCTTCATAGATCACATAGCCATCCATCCTGGCCCTGCAAATCAGTCCGCAGGATTCCGGTGTCCGGTCCATCTGCTGATCCTCCCGGAAAACCAGATACTGACAGTATCCCTTACGCGTTTCTGTCAAAAGCTCTTCCATCGGAAGCACTTCGTTATTCTTAATAATGTCATGCACCGGCTGATAATAGCCCCACTGCTCCACCAGCATATCTCTTCCATAGGGCATACGGATCGTCGCATCGTACTGGCGTACGAAGTGAATCATTTCATCCGGAAACAACGCAGTGACCATATCATCTGCATCTTTATTTCCAATATAATCGCATACATGAACTACGGAATCCGGAATGTGATACAGATTCTCTGCTTTTGAGATATAGGTTCCATGATAAACGTATGTGCCAAGCAGAATAATGCATGCTCCGATCACCACTGTTCCAAGCTTCCGGAAACGTGCAAACAGGGAACACCCGCCATAAACCGCTACCATTCCCATCGGGATCGTCCAAATCACGCGGTAATAGGTCTCCCCATCCAGGCCTGCTGCCACGAAGAGCTTCCGGCTCAAAGGAAACAGGAATACAATCAGAATTAAAATCGGTGCGTAGACAAATAAAGCCCGGATCGTCCTGTCCTTTTCACGGAACAACAGATAAATCCACGCAAGCAGGGAAAGCACAAACAATCCCCGGAGTCCTGTATACAATTTAAAAATCACAAGGCTTTCCATAAAAATTCCAAACATGTGCACAAGCCCTTTCCATTTCTATACCTCTAACCAGCTGATATGAATCCAATCAAACCCGGATCATATGTTTACCAGTCATTCCTGTCATAGCTCGCAACTATTCAGATCCATGCAAAATTGCTTTCTATAAATGTTCCTATTCATACAAAACAGCAATTTTATATAGCAAAGTGACCACATACATATAACTTAATCTGTGAATCAGAAACTTTATGAATGGAGTTCCAAAGCATTACCCACTTACAACATCATATACAATATGACATAAATTCCACCAAGTACACAGCTTAGTCCAGCATAGATCAGATTCCGGAATCTGCGGCTCCGGATGGCCAGCAGCACACCAAGTCCCATCGTTAATGCGCAGCTTAGTAATACCGCAAGGGAACTGCTTGCTCCTGCCGCCAGATTAAGCAATGTAAGCAGAATCCACAAACTGCCACTATTCTCTCTTTGAATCTTCCTGCTTTTTCCTTCCGCATCAGCTTCTGCGCCCAAAGCCAGCTTCTGCTGATTTCCACGATCACTCTCACGGAAAAGACACAGAAAAATCCAGAACACTGCCGGAATAATAAAGTTCCCGGCAAAGGACTTTCCCTGCCAGGTACGTGTCAGGAAAAAGGTCTCTGTTGTATAAATCGACACATTTCCAAACATCTGCCAGAGCGCCATCAACACCATAAACATCGGAAGCAGGCGCTTTTTATTGCAGAACAGTTCACGCCCGATTTCATAATAGGTCAGATATGTCAGTGGCATCAGAAACAGGGGAGCCACGCTGTGTGCCATAACAGTTGCATGAATGCCGCACATGGTTCCGACAAAGGCCTCCCAGATGGGAAACAGAGCCAGTGCATGTCGGGCATCCAACGGCATACTTACTCCACGGTTCGGATCGATCCGGTACAGTGTATCGGTCTGCTGTGCGGTCAAAGCCTGTACCACATAATAAGCATCATCTCCGTCAAACGAAGCTCTCGTAAACGCCATGTAGAGCTGGAATCCGATAAGCAATAGAAACAGTATAAGAAGGATTCTACCTTCCCAGGTATCATAGGGAGCCCTTCGTAGCCATGAGAAACGGTTTGTTTCCTTTAATGCACCGGACAGGTTCGTTTTCCATGTCTTCTTCCCCCGGTATATCCAGAACCCATAACCGGCTCCTGCACCTAAAATCTGCAGAGCTGCATACAAAATCACCATTCTGGAATAGCCATGATAAACGGATAGCAGCATTACCGGAATACCAACGATCTCCAAAAGAGCAAACAATAATAAATATCCAATTAATAAAGTCACACCTGCTGTCTGCAGCTTCTCTGGCAGATGCTCCCGTCTTGGAGCCTTCCGGAATAAAAGCCCCAATCCCACAGGAATCACCAGCAGCCAGAATAGCAGACCTGAGATTTTCAGTATGATCATTCTTCCTTCTCTCCATATAACTCATCCCATTCCTCACGGGGAATCGCCGTTACCGAGTCCACGTGATAATAGAACTCATAAAACCGGTTAATCCAGAAGTCCGGATCATCTGTCATATCCGAATCATGCGCCGTGCTGTAAGGATTCTGAAATTCTTCACGGAACCGGGGAACCACTACGCTGCCACTTCCCCCATTGTCCTCACTGGCATTGACAATCAGTTCCATACGCTCGTTATTTTCGCGATTGATACGCCACAGATTAATCATATTATCAAAATAGGTAAACATAAGCCACAGGCACAGTACCGCTGCCAGTCCGTAACGCAGCAAAGCCACCGTGAATTCCCTCTGATCACAGTCCCGGATTGCCTGGATGCAGGCAATGAAAAGGAACACTCCCACTCCATAATAAGCCCTTGGCGTCGGAGGCGGAATCACAATTAAGGCATAGCTGGATGCCAGTGCTACCAGTACAAAAATAACCGCCTCATCTGATACAACCGCTTTCCAGCTCTTCCACTTCTTTTGCAACACCAAAATCACTATCGCAATCAATAAAAGAATCAGCACTTCTCCAAACAGCTCTTCAATGGATACCGTAATCTTATAAAAACGGGAAAGCAGCTTCGCCAGCCCTGTAAAAGTTTCATCCGTATCATCCACACGGCTCCGGATTCCCGGACACAGCACCATTGCCAAAAGCCCGCAGGCCACTCCGGCTCCCGAAGTAATCATATACGCCTGCACTCCTGTTTTTAATCGTGTCAGCCAGGATCCCCGGCTGTCGTCTTCCGTAGTATCTGCGTTCCGATTCATCAAATAAATCCAGGTAAAGAAAATCCATGCCAGAAAAATGCCTCCGGAGGTATTCTCATTACACCATCCGGCTGCAAGTCCAAACACGAAGCCGATAATGGCCGTAATCACCGGGTGCTTCATGGTATTTCCGGTTCGTTCCAGTTGATGGCGGTACCATACAAGGAATCCGATCATAATGACACTTCCCCATAAATAATTACAGGAACCGCACAGCCAGAGCATGGTTTCTCCAAACCGCACCGAATATCTCCATACAAAAGCAAGACTTAAAAGCAGGACAAAGATATCATGCTTCTTCTTTCGCTTTACGGAAGCATAAATCAGCAGAACAAGAGCCACAAACATCACACTGTTTGCAATATTAAATACCCATTTATCCATCGACAGGAACACACGCAGATTAAACTGTCCGATCACTCTGCAGTTATGATACATGTATTCTACATACTGCTGCTTTATAAGGTCCCACAGGGATCTCGCCTCCTGTACCTCTAACGCATACGCATAATCATCCGTATAATAAGGAGTCAGAAAATTATAAATGAATATCATCAAAAAGGAGAGCAGTACCGTACCTGCAAAAATCCCTTTCCGATGTTTTTCCCAAAAAGAAGTCATTGTCTTTTCCTCCGCAATATATCAGTCTATTTTAGCACGACTCAGGCCTTTATTGCAACGCTATTAACTTGACGCCCCATAAAATCAATGTTAGGATATAACTTGTATCAGAACAAATTTCAAAAAGATCCAAAGAGGAGATTTGACATGTCAGTAAAATATCATAATTTTGGTGGAGTCATTGGTTGGAATCTTCAGAAATATTTCCCTAACCTTTCTTCCGACAGCTACCTGAAGCTTCAGCGTTCCACCAGAAATAAATTACAGCAGGAATATATCGATTATTTCCTGTCTACAGAAGAGCCGCCGATGCCGCTCGTGGTTAACCTGGAAACCATCAATCGCTGCAACAGCACCTGTTCCTTCTGTACTGCAAACAAAAATGCGGAAAAGCGCCCATACAAGCGTATGGAGGATTCTTTATTTTACAGTATTATTGACCAGCTTGCTGACTGGGGATACACCGGCCACCTGACACTTTATGGTAATAATGAGCCTTTTCTGGACACCAGAATTGTAGAATTCCATAAATATTGCCGTGAGAAGCTTCCTCACAGCTTTATTTTCCTTTCCAGCAACGGCCTGCTTCTTACCATAGACAAGGTAAAGGAGATCATCCCCTATGTAAATCAGCTTATTATCAACAACTACTGCAGAGATATGAAGCTGCATGACAATGTGAAAGAAATTTATGAATATGCAAAGTCCCATCCGGAAGAATTCAGGGATGTCGAGCTGCTGATTCAGATGCGATATATGGATGCCGTATTGAGTAACCGTGCCGGAAGTGCTCCGAATAAAATGAACGACGTTAAGATCATCAGAGAAACCTGCCTGATGCCTTACACCGATATGTTTATTTTCCCGGACGGCCGCATGGGAATCTGCTGTTGCGATAACTTTGAAGCAACCACATTGGCAGACCTGACAAAGACGCCGTTAAAGGAAGCCTGGAATTCTCCGGAATACCGGAAGCTGCGCAAGGATATCCGGACAAGCCGTGCGGACTATGCTTTCTGTAAATACTGTGACTTCATTGATGCCGGACTACGTATGGATACCGTAGATGATACATTGCATCACCGAGAAGCCAATCATGGAGCAAGACAGTCCCTGTTCCGTAAATAAGAACAGACATTGAAATTAAAGAACCGTTTTCTTAAAACAACAGACATTAAAATCCCCGATCATCTTTTGATTTATCGGGGATTTCTTTATCTCTTTATATATATATAGGATCAGACAAATCTCTGTACTCTGATATTCCGCAGGAAGGTTCTGTTAATCGACCTCGGCTTCATTTCCTTCATTATTCGAGGTTTCATGATATTCCTGTTCGGTATTGACACTCCAGATATTCTTCTTGTCCCTGCTTCCGGTTAGAATATTCTTGACTGTTTCAAAGGACGTAACCATAGAGTGATCAATATTGTTATAACGATGCTGACCATTACGTCCAACACAGTACAGATTCTCAATTGAGCTTAAGTAATCCACCAGCTTATCCATCTCATCATAGGTATCAAAGTATGCCGGATAAGCTTTCTTCACCTTCTCCATATGAACATCCAGAACTACATCCGGACTGTCAATCAGACCAAGCTTAATCATTTCACTGACACCGATCTTCGCGAACTCTTCCTCGGTCATGTTCCAGTATTCATCGCCTTCATTGACAAAGTACTCAAGACCGATCCATACCGTATGCTCCAGATCTTTAATCATATACGGTGACCAGTTATTGTAAATCTGGAAACGTCCCAGCTTTACATTGCGATCCTGCACATAGACCCAGCAGTCCGGAACAATATTGTTAATGGTCTTAATATTAGTCTTATTTACAAGATTGATCTTAGGTACCAGTACGCCAAGCGTCATATAATCACGATAAGGAAGTCCCTTGGCAATCCTTGCGGGCTCTGCCGGTACATCGTTCATACCGCCAACCAGATCCTTCACCGGCATGGAAGAAATGAAGTAATCACCTTCCATGGTGAACTCCTGTCCATCCTTTTCATAGGTCAGGGAGGTCAGCACATTATCCGCATTCTTGTGAAGTTTCGTAACCTTTGCATTTTTGATGATCGTACCGCCAAGCTTTTCAACCTCAGCTGCAGTTACGTCCCAGAGCTGTCCGGGACCAAGCTTTGGATATTTGAATTCCTCAATCAGGGAGGTATTGACCTTACGGTTCTTTACCTTGAAAAGCTTGCCAAAGAAATCCTTCAGGATTCCCATAATGGAAAGTCCCTTGGTTCTCTGTGCACCCCAGGAAGCATCGATCTCACTGGGATGACGTCCCCAGAGGTTCTCTGTATAGTACTCAAAGAACATGGAATACAGCTTCCTGCCAAAGCAGTTAATATAGAAATTTTCCAGATTATCCTCCGGCAGCTTATGGAACATGGATCCCAGATAGCTGAAGCCTACCCTCAGGGTAGTCAGCACGCCAAAGTTCTTAAAGGTTTCCGGTTTTAAGGAAATCGGATAGTCATAAAACTTCGTATCAAATAAAATACGGGAAACACGGTGTCTTGTCAGCATGACACGATCTTCCTTTTCAGGATCCGGTCCTCCCTTGGTTACCGGCATGGGACGGTGCAGGATAATATCATCGTATGTCGGATGTCCCTGCATTGGAAGCATATGATCCCACCAGGCATTTACCTCCGGAATTTTAGAGAAGAAACGGTGTCCTCCCATGTCCATGCGGTTTCCTTTATAATTGACCGTCTTCGAAATACCTCCAAAGCAATCACTTTCTTCAAACACAATTACCTCGATATCCTTTGATTTCGTAAGTAATTCATAAGCCGCAGTAAGACCTGCCGGACCTGCACCAATAATCAGGGCTTTCTTCATTCGCGATTAACCGCCTTTCTATTATATATCTCCCCCCAGAAAACCAAATGTCTGCTTCGCAGCCGCTTGGTTTTCTCTGAGGCCTTTTACGTTCTCGATACATCTACATTACACTCGCAAATCCGCACTTCGTGCTCTTCATCCTGCTTCGCAGGATATTTGCTCGCTAATGAGCCCAGAAAACCAAATGTCTGCTCCGCAGCCGCTTGGTTTTCTCTGAGGCTCATTATATCATATTTCTTTGGAAGCGTCTATACAGCTTTGGGACGGTTCCTCCAACACCATCATGCATAGATAAAACGGCATACACAGCATCAGAAAATAAACATACCGGAACTCTGTTGCCACGGGTGTTGCAATCATTACCGTTCCCCATAACACCAGGCACGGAAGTGCATAAAGAAGTTTTCCTTCCTCCCGGCGCACCAGCGCACATCCCATCATCAGCAATAAGATCCAGAAGGCAGCTCCCATGCTCCATAACGTGCCATACACCGGCACCATGCTTCCGAGCTTCACAGCAATTTCTTTGCCCTTCACAACCAAAGGTCCCCGGATCAGCGGTGTATGGGAAACGCCAAGCTCCGTTGCACTGACTCCTTCTGCGTCTGCTACCGGATAATAGGAATCCGGGTACCAGTATCCATTCGTCTGCCGGATATAAGCCTCCAGATAATCACCCGGATATTGAAGAAGCAGATCAAGCCACAGCCTGAAAAATTCTTTTTTATGTGCTTCCAGATATTCCGGATGCCCGGCCCTGACAAGCTCCTTCATGTTATCTGCGAATTCCGGATTATACAGGTTCTTCACATAATTACGGTCAATGACCGCATCAATCAATTCCAACTGTTCCAGGGAAAGCTCCCTGTCATTGGCAAGAACATACGAAACCTGCTGCAATGGAATACACAGGGATTCTACAAAATCCGGCGGTGTCACCTGACATCCATTCATCACCGGATATTTCACCACAACTGCTACAAGCAGGGAGGCAGCAAGAAGACCAAGCACTTTCCGGTTCTTTTTCCAGAAAGAAGCAGTAAAAAAGGGAATACATACTAAAAACGCATACCAGCCATTCGAACGGAACAGGCACATCATCGCTCCACTTAGTGCAAACAATACGGCGTGCTGCCAGCCCTTCCCATTACGCAGACGCAGCAGGGATGTGATAAACACCAGAACTGCTGCTGCAAACGGAATATCCTTCCAGACTGTAACTGCATAGACTGCGTGGTATGGAAGAATTGCAAATACCAGTGCAAGTGCCGTACACCATCCTGCTTTCAGACGCAGGGACCGCATGGACGAAACAAAATAACCAACGCTGAATGCCATGATACACATCTGTGCAAAGGTATAAAAGCCCATGGCAAATACCATATTACCCGTTATGGCAAATCCGATCGAATAAAAGACCTTCATCAGAAGCGTATGTACCCACGGATGATGATTGCTATAGGAAATCACACCCAATACCTGCTCAAGCTGATTTATGCTGTCCGGTGTCATAATTCCGGGAAACTGATACAGGAAATAGGGCAGCCATCCCAGCAGACAGACCATAAATGCCGACGCCAATGGATGTACAGCGAATGGATTCCGGCTTTTGACCGGTTCTCTTTCGCAGAAGAGCTCTTTCATCTTCTCCTTCTCTGTAACCCAAAGGAACAGAAATTTCAGCAATGCATCAAACAAGGCCCAGAAACCAATTGCGGCTGCCGCAAGGATAGCGCCCCGAAACATCCGGTTGGTTAACGACTCGATATAATGTGACGCATCTAACAGCATATAACACAGTGTATAAATCACTGCTAAAACTGACGCTGTCACTCTCATTCTACAGTCTGCTTTCTGTGAATCAGCAAGCTTCTTATAAACCTCCCGGTAAAAGAAAAATGCCAACAGAAAGAAGATCAGTGTAAATACATTCCCCGGCTCCATTCGTGCCGCTTTCATCAATGCCCAGGATGTAAAAAAACTTTTCCCGGCCTGTATGAATAGGATTCTTTTCTCTTTCAGCTTCACTATCCTGTCCCCTCGTATGTCTATTTCCAGCTCCAAACATTTTCAGCTTCTATTTTCGATGGAAAAGATAATAGGTATTTACATAATTTCCATCATCAAATTCCTCTTCTGCCACCAGATCATACTGCTCCCAGATCACCTCCGGATAGCTGTCTCTGGCAAGGACATATTCTGTCTGACCTTCTCGGATATACCGCTCCTGTTCCCGATATACCACATCCGAATTAATCGTCTGTGTCTGGAACCACTGGCACGTTGGCACAATATCACATACCGTATACAACCCTGCGTCCAGACATCCAATATTTAACAGGGTCGGATCCTCCGATTGCTCCACGATCTCTTTAAAATGATATAAAAACAGATCTTCCTTCTTCATCCTCATATAAGGAATATTAACCGAATTCAAGTATACAATCAGTACGCTTGCGCCAATCGCCGCCACCATAAAAATGCCCTGCAGCCACTTTGCATCAGGCCGGGCAGAAGCTTTCTTCAGCTTCCATATCCCCCATTCTGCCAGCTTTCCAACCAGAACGAAGCCACAGACCGTAAATACACCAAGCGGTAATGCATAGTATGGGAGCTCGGAGCCTCCAATATAAATTCCAAGAAACAAAAATCCAAAGAGCACCGGTACAAATAAGCGTGTCATCCACTTCTGCTTCTTTTCCAGAAGCATTCCGAACATTCCGGGAATCATCGCAATGTAATAAACAAAATTCATGCGGATCAGCCAGTACAGAATTTTAACCAGCGTATAAATTCTTTCTCCAACAGAAGGACCTGCACCGTCCAGATTGCTGTACAGAAATACGTTAATATAAACATATCCCCAGTACCAGTCATATAAGGCACCACGCACACCAAAATAAATAAGCCCCGGTAAAAACGGAACCGCCATCCCAAGTAAAAACCAGCCGCAGGACACAAACGCTCGTTTCACATCCTTCCGGATCAGGCAGGAAAGAGCCACCCACATCATCCAGGCAAAGAAAAATCCCAATACGGTAAATTTAATATTTGCAACCACACCTGCCAGGACACCTGCAATTACCAATGTCCGGCTATCCATCGCCTTGTGCGGATATTCCTTCTTAAAATAACGGAGTCCAAAGTATAATCCCCAGACCAAAAACGGAAAACAGATTTCTTCCGCTGCACCGCCCCAGTAAAAGCTATAAGAAGCGAGCACCATGGCAAGTGGAAATGGCGTCAGGACAAGTGCTGTATTTCTTCTCATATAAAGAAGCAAAATCCGGTAAATGCCCACCAGATCAAAGAATGCCAGGATACATTCCATCACGAAAACTCCGGCAAATGTGGTATGGGAAATCAGATAACAAAGACCATATAAGAAATAAAGAAGGATTCCCTTCTGATCAAACACCTCTCGATAGGGAAGTTTCCCGTTAAAAATCGCCTTGCCAACGGAAAAGTAACTGTTTGCATCATCCCAGTTATTGCAGGGATAAAGAAACGAGGATCTCGTTGCCAGAAGCAGTACCGACACTGCTGCCACGATAAAATATAAAAATATCCACAAGCTTTCCTGCTTTTGCTGATCCCATTTCAGACGCTTCATCGCATTTCTTCCCCTAAACAATTCTTAAACATCATCATATCAAATTTTGTATTGTTTCACAACAACTACTGCGCCGTTTCACGAAAAAACCTCCAGACAGGTTGTCCTGCTGGAGGTTTTTGCATATCTAAATGTGTACATTTTTTATCCCTTTTCACACCGCATATGTACACAACTAAAGATATCTGCGCATTAATTCTTCTTCGCCCTTCGGCTGATATGTCAGATAACGGGATGTAGAAGTCAGTGTTGTGATTGCTACGCCCCAGACGGCTGCCATTATGAGCCTCGACAATGTTGCTTTGAATTTATTCATTTCCTTTTCCTCCTTTTTACACAGAGAAGTAAAGCAATAATGTCTATTGTTGCCCATATCTGCGTTGATATCTCATATGTTCCGGCAAATACGAACACAGAACAGACCAGATACCAGACCACGAGCATCGCAAAGGACATGATTTTGTTTTGTTCCTTCATCTCCTCACGGATTCTCTTGTTCGGATTTTCTACCGGCGCAAGCTTCGCAAAATGTATAAACGCCGTTGCTACCCCTATTGTAATGAGAATGTTCTGCGCAATTTCCGGAAGAAACAGCAGTCCCTTCATCATTCCAAATGAAAGCAGATAGCACAATATCGAAACAAAGAAGCACCGCACTCTGGTTTTTGCGTGATATCCTCCGCAATAACCCCGAATACTCATGAAACACAGTAAGAAAACAACAGATCCAAAAAAATTCCGTAACGCAATTCCAAGCACCATGATCATCAGACTTGTCAATGCCGTAGTTACAATAACCTCGATACCGAGATAGTACAAATCCCAATCCTCTTCTTTAATCTGAAACTTACGGATAAACCTCATCGTGATTCTCTTGGCTAGAAATTCCGACACGTCTGCTTCCCCCTCCTTTTTCATTATTGTAACCGCAATTTTTTCATTTGAATAGCAGAATGTCAGCTTTTGCCCGATTTATGTCATATTTTTCTCTTGACAGCCTGTCAGAAGAAGATTTCAGCTCGAAACCAGCCTTCCGAAACGTTCAGATCAAATCTTCCCCCGTTTTTATCAACCAACTCCCGAATACAGGAAATCCCAAATCCATGTAACAATGCATCCTCTTTGGTTGTATAATTATGCCTGAAAGGTTTTTCCATTTCAGAATCCTTCACCGTGTTCCGGACACTGATATACAAGACACCCTTCGTTTTTATGAATACCCGGATCTTTGGATTTTCTTTGACTTCTTTGGCTGCTTCAATCGCATTATCCATGAGATTTCCCAGAATCATTGCCAGATCAAGATCCGAAATTCTCGTTGTTTCCAGAACATCCATATCAATGCTGATATCAATTCCATTTTCTTTTGCAATCTCTTCCTTCATCAAAAGCAGGGTACTTAAAGGATTGTCTCCATATTTAAATTCCTTTACTCCATCCAGTTCCATCAGAAAATCTCTGGTATAATTCTGTGCTCTTTCATAGTCCTTCTCAAGCAGCTGCTGCTCAATGACTACCAGACGGTGCTTCATATCATGCTGTGTCTTACGGACCTTCCTGATATTTTCATACTGCTGCTTATAGGTCTGCTGCTGGATAATCATCTGTTTACGGAGAAAATCGCTCATTTTCTTCTGCTGCTTTCCCCAGTATGCATCATAGGCCAGCTGGAAGCTCATAAAGCATAGCGCGCAGACCATCAGAAGCAGCCACACAATCCAGACAATATCCGAAGTCTGCCTGTAAAAATGTACAAGAGTCTGAAACAATGTTGTACCTACGGATATCGTTATAAACGGAAATACAATAACCCACACTCCTGCTCTTTGTAATACCATGATTTTATCCCTGAAAATTCTGGAAAGAATCACCAGAATGACCAATACGACCTTGGCCGTAACAATCATGGCAATCCGCAGAGGATTGCCCTCAGCCACAAGTACCGTCGCATCTACATGAAAAAGATTCACGAAAGTGTTCACTGCAAGAACACTCGAACCAAGAAGGGCAACATTATATACTGCAATCAGAAAAAGCTTCCAGTACCACATACCCTCCAGAAAAAGCATGGTGTACCCGAAGGCAATCACAAAATCAATAAGAACCGTATATTGGGAAAATAATGCAAATTGATCTGAAAAACCAATACTTGCCATAAGCAGAAGAACCGCTGATACTGCTCCCGGAAAATCAATTTTCCTGCTATACTTTGGCCGACAAAATATCTTTAAAAATACAATCCACAGCACCGATTCACACAGATTAGCCAGTATCTCCATTTAAGTCATCTCCATCGGATTCCATATAACTTCTCAATTTTTCAAGAAGCTGTTTTTCAAAACGCGGACTAACGAATTTCTTTATTCCATTACGTAAATAAACATTTTTACCATCAAACCGCTCTATAAAATTCACATTGACAAGATAACTCACCTGAACACGGACAAAACCATACTTTTCCAGGGTATGCTGAAGTTCATTAATGTGGTTTCTCACCACGATCGGCTCTTCATTATCCATAATAATGTCAATATAATGACCATTCGCCTGCAAATAGTCGATATGATAAGGATCTACCAGAATATTCTTCTTCCCATCCTTCACAATGACATAAATAGGCTCTTCACGGCTTTCTTTCCAATATCTTCTGACTGCCTTCCGCAGATCCTCTTCCAGATGTGCCTTCCTTATATAAGCAAACGGACGGGCCTCAATACTGTCAAACACATAATGATCATAGGACGAAGCAATAATAATGTCCTGAAACTTACGGGTCTTTCTCCACTTTTTCACCCACTGAATTCCATTTTCATTGCCCAGTTCCACATCCAGAAACAACAGGTCAAATGACAACGGCGAGGTATCCGCCTCCTGCGTTGTCCGGAAAGTCTGAATATGTACCTGTACCTTTCCGGCACCCAGAACCTTCTCTATCATCCGCGATAATACATATGCAAAATCGGGATCATCATCCAGAATGGCTATGAAAAGCTCTTGATTTATTTTCTTCATTCGTCATTCCACCTCATCATCTTACTGTAACAAAAACGAGATGGATGTATTATATTACTTTTTCTGCATAAAAAACAGATAATTGCTTATAAAATCCATATTTATTCCAAATATTTCTATCATTTCAATTTGCTTAAACATCATTTATTACAAGTAAAAATGTTAATTATTCCCATTTATCACCTTTTCTGTAGTTCGAATGATCATTTTGTTCTTATTTTTGCATTGTTCAGGCATTTCTGCAATACACTTCTCTTATCTCATTCTTTATACAGTTTATATCTGATTTACATCATCCTGAATATGATTTTTTCAGGAACAAATCATTCCGCTTTTTCTTATCTATCTTTCACTTTTTCTTCCCATCTTTTTCACCCTCATTATACACAATTCCGGCTGATTTTCCATCCTTTGTTTTCCCCGGAATTATGATATGGAAGAAGGAGATGTAACTCATGGATGCGCTGATGAACAAAATCAGAAATACTTATGATTTTACCGAATATGAATTAAAAATAATACGCTATGTTATCACAGCGCTCCTTTATGACCTCAGCAAGTTAATCCTGTTGGCAGTGATGTTTTCTTATTTGGGTTTCTTTCCTTATTTTTTATGTGCGCTGATTCCATTCTGTTTATTACGAAGTAAAAATGGCGGAATCCACACAAAAAGCTATTGGACCTGCCTGCTGCTGACGGTTCTTGTATTTATTCCAACCGTTATGATCCTGCCGGTGACAGCTCCATTAACACCGATTCTGCGTATCGGACTCATGATTCCATGTGCAATCACAGAATACCGGCTTGGTCCTCTCCTTTCCCATCGCGAGGTCAAGCTGGACGAAAAGGGAATCCAAAGAAACCGCATTGCTTCCTTTCAGGTGGTTCTGATTGTCGCAATTCTATTATTTCTTTTTCCCGAATGTCGGTATTTACTGGCAAGTTTTTGGATGGTGGTTCTTCACACTGTCCAATTAGCTATAACAAAAATTTATAAGGAGGTGAAAAAATATGAAGAGAATTAAATTACATCAAATTGGATTAGCTCTTTGTGGACTGTGCTTATCCGTTTTCGATTATATTTCATGGAGCGGAATCAGCATTGTTTTTTTTGGCGAACCCGATTTTCCTGAAGAGTAACCATCTATTCCCCCAAATGTTGCATAATTATTTGGGGGAATATTGTATCAAACATTAATCGTAACCTCTATATTTATCATGGATTCATGTCCGAGTTCTTCACTAGAAATATGTACATCCCCTCCATTTTGTTCTACCATATTCTTAAGCTTTGCCAATCCAATTCCTCTATTAACGCCTTTTGTACTATATCCATTTTTAAAGAACACTCTAAAGTCACTAGAAGTTACATTTTTACAAGAATTTTGGACTGAAAATACTAGCTTTTGATTATCAATTCTCAATTCAATTATCATTTTCTTTTCTTCAGAATTATTCATAGCCTCAATTGCATTATCCAGAAGAATTCCTAACATCTCAACAATCTGATACTCTGGAATTTTGATAGAAATATTAGGCATGACACAACTCTGCTTTACATCAACGCCCATATTTATTGCTCTGGTTATTTCATAATTGATAAAACCTGCAATGAGTGGATTTTCTACCATTGTCAGTACTCTTAAATTATCAACCTTATTTGTAAGGCTTCCCAAATATTTTTTTAGTTCCTCAATAGCAATGTTACAATTATCTGTTGAATACAATATCCCTTGCATTGCATTTATATGGTTTTTATAGTCATGTTGCTTCTCTCTCATGGATTGAATCAACTCTTCATATGCACTGTAATATAACTTGTTCAATTCTAATTGTGTTTTTCTTTTCCCTGCATCAATTCTAGATTTCTGCCACTCCATGACTAAAACCAACAAAAGTATCACAAAAGATATACTAACCAATACATATTTGGCATCTAATGTATGAGTTCTTTTAATGATCCATGCTTGGCTACCTAATAATATCAGAACAAATACTCCTATAATACATACTAACTTGTTTCTTCTTACAAAAAAGTTTGAAAGATCATTTAAATGCAATTTATTACTAAATATTATGATGATAACTGTATATGCAATTGTAACAACTAATTCTTTCTGTCCTATACTTGCTTTAGTAAACTCGAGAATGATTCCCACAATCCAATATGATACCAGTTGTACTATTCCTGTGATAATATATGCAATTACACAATTAAGTAATGTTTTTCTCAATGAAGCTTTATAATTTAATAATGCATAACAAAATAGAAATACATAAAATATACTTGCTAAATAACTTGGCCAACCATGATTATTTATTCCCGAAATAAAAATCAGTTCAGAAATTATAAAGATGACTTCATAAATCTCACATTTAAATTTTTCATTATATACAGCAGCTAATATAAACAGTAGTGAAATAATTTCCATCAACCCCATAATATCCCTAACCATTAAACACCCTCCTCAAAAAATTCTTCTTATATGTCAATCCAATTTCTACCGAATCCGTTCGATTTTTAAAGGTAACGTATCTGTTGACGGAATCTATGGTTTCGACATAATTCCGGTTAACGATCACGAAACGGTTACACCGGACGAAATCATCGGAATCTAATTCTTTAAGGATCTCCTTCACTGGTTTATATGGCAGGTAACGCTCATCGGCTGTTGTGTGGATCACTCTTCCGGAACGTCCATTTTCAATATATACAATGTCCTCCTTGCAAAGTTTTAATAGTATTCCATCTCTTCTGTAATATACTCTGTCTGAAACCGAAGAATCGGTCGGGATCATAAGGGTTTCCTTTATAAGCTCAGACAATTGCTTTGTATCATAGGGCTTCTCGATATAGCTGTAGCATTGAACATCACTGTATGCATACAGGCTCGGATCTTCCAATCCGGTAATAAAAATAATTGGGGTAAAATGATAACGTTCCACTTCACGCATATGATCCGCAAACTTCATACCGGAAGCGTCCCCGGTGGTTCGGGGATCCAGAATAATATCTAATAGAAAAAGATCAACAGATTTCTCCATTGCCATGTGATATGCCTGTTCCAGATTAGCCGCACAGATTACTTCATTCTCCGCGCTCTGTTCACGCACAATTTTAACCAGCCGTTCCATCTCACGGGTATTATCTTCCAGAATTAAAATTGTTTTCATCCTATGTATTTTGTCCCCTTATCCCTCAGATTTAAATAACTGATCAACAATTTCCTTCATACGTTCCCTGCACGCTTTATCTTCCTTTGTAAGTATATTTCCTTTTATAAAGTAATGCATCAGACGCACTAATACCTTCAGCTTATCCGCATCTGAGAAATGATCTACCTGCTCCATAATATCTTCCACATTTTCCGTTTCTCCATATAGAAGATAATCCGTAGATACACCAAAATACTGACAGATCAGCCCAAGTGTCTTCTTGGAAGGACCATATTCCCCTCGTTCATAGCATCCGATTACATTCGGTCCTACGGAAAGAATTTCTGATAAGGCATCCTGAGTGAGTCCCCCCTTTTCACGTAACTCGCGTATTCTCTTCCCCATTTGTTCATTATTAATTGAAAACTCTTCTGTCATCATGGACTCCTCTGCTTTTTATTTCATTATATCCATGATGTACATTCCTCTTAATACAGTTCTACTGTTTGCTTTTGGCATTCTTTCCCATTTTACCCACAGTTTCACTGTGATAAACTATCAGTAATACTATGGATATTCTCCTTCAAGCCCGCTCTTGTTAATTTCAACGGTTCTGCATCATCCTTCAAATAAAGCCTTCTCTCCTTTTGATCCAGCTGATCCATATATTTTCCATTAACGAGAAGACCTTTCCCACAAGTCACCATTGGCTCCGACTTAAGCTGTTCCATAATTTCTTTCATGGTAAGGTATGCATATTGGTCAATCGGTCTGCCATACACTTTGACAAACAGGTCCTTCCCTCTAATGCGGACATATACAATCTGATCTGTATCAAAGAAAATATGTATCCCATCTTTCTTCAAATGAAGCTTCGATTTTTCATTCACAGGCTTATAGGTCAGACATTTTTTCACAATTCTGTGAATTTCATCGACATCATAAGGCTTTTGAATATAACCAAAACAATGCAGATCTTTATAAGCCTGTGCCCGCGGTTCCTCCAGTCCGGTTACAAAAATCACCGGTACATGCCGGTACTCCTCATCACTGCGTATCTCTTCAATGAACTGATAGCCTTCCCTGTTATGCTCACTCCGATTCAGCATAATATCCACAATAAACAGAGAAATCCTCCGATGCTTCATACAGTCATAAGCCTCCCTCAGATTCGTATATCCAAACACTTGACACTCCAGCGGACTGCAGTCTTTCACAATCTTAATCAGATATCTCAGAGCCATCGGTTCATCTTCTATAATTAAAATGTTCTTTTCTTTTGTCTCCTTTGCATTTGTCCCTTCCATAAGCATTACTCCATATAAAAAGCACTGATCTGCGTCATTACTTATACCATTCTAACGCAAAGCCAGTGCTTTTTGTATATTCACAATTTCTATTTTTCAAAAAGGTCAACTATATCCACCTCCAGAATCTCCGCCATGGCACGCAGTTCAAAATCCGTAACTGTGCGTTCATGGTTTTCAATTCTCGAAATAGAACCGCGACAGACATATATGGCATAAGTTTCAAGGTGTTCTGCTAATTCCTTCTGACTCATGTGCCTCTCCAGCCTGTACTCGCGCAGCTTATCGCCTATGATATTTTGAGCCTCATAATCAATAATTCGTGCCATATCGTATCCCCGCTTATTTTTGACACAAATATTGTATTATATACATCGCTTCAATATGTCCTGTTTTAGGACACATAACAGATTATTTTAATTTTTTTACGGACAATTCAGTAATTATTTCTTCCATAGTCCAAAAAATATGGCAGCCGTCCGGAGCCTTCCGGACTACTGCCATAACCTGCTCTGCCAATATTATCATATCCATTCCAGACAACTACAAAACGCCAAACAACGAGGAAAGATCTGCGGTATCCTCTATAATACGGGGACTTTTCCGGGTTGCGTTTTCCAGCATCAGCTCCACCCGGTTATCCAGTGCTACCGTAAGAAACCGGTCCATATCAATTCCCCTGAGTTCAAAAAACAGGGAAGGGTCTTCGTCAAGCCTTGCCCCGACCCCATACAAAGCAGCGGCAACATGCTTGCACATCAGTGCCCAGTCCGGGCAGCTGCAGTTAAAGCTGATTTCACTTGGCTTAGGGAACAGTCCTCCTTCACCGGTAAACAGCTCCTTCATACTTAATGGGAAATTGCCAGCCAGCAGTTCTTCAATGTTCTCCACCTTCTCTGTACAACGTGTCATTACCTGCTGACAATGCATCTGGTCGAGCGGACTGATACGGATTTCGATTTTATAAGGAGCCTTCCGCCTTCCCTGTACACGCGCCTGGATTTTCCCCTTTTCAATCTGCAGATCAACAACGGTTCCGGTACGTACATACCGTTTCCCGCGTTCCAGTCTGGAGGCATAATCCGCATATCTTTCCAGATTTTCACACCACGCATTTCCCCACCAGCTTCTTGCAATTTTCCTGCCGCTGATAAGGATAGGATGCATCGCTTTCCCCTTCATTTTCTGCTTTTTCAGACTGTCACTGGCATTTCTTTTCAACAGGCTTTCGCTCGGCTGGCTGTATAATTCTCCATCGTCCCAATAATTTTTCATCTGCCACCCCTATCTGCTTTCTAATCTTAACAACGAGAATAATTCTTCATTGGAAAGCTCTGTAATCCATTTTTCACTTCCGGAACCGATGACATTTTCCGCTAATTCTTTCTTGGAATGAATCATCTGATCAATCTTTTCTTCAATCGTGCCCTGGCTGACCAGCTTATGTACCATAACATCCTTCGTCTGTCCGATCCGAAATGCACGGTCAGTTGCCTGATTCTCTACCGCCGGATTCCACCAGCGATCAAAGTGGATCACATGATTTGCCCTGGTAAGATTTAAGCCTGTTCCTGCTGCCTTGACAGAAAGCACTATAAACGGAACATAACGTTCCCCCTGAAATGCATCCACGATTTCAGCACGGCGTTTTACCGGAGTTCCTCCATGAATGACGTATCCCTTTGCATGGAAAATACCGGTCAGATAATCCGCAAGATATTCTGTAATTTCTTTAAACTGGGTGAATACAATTACCCGTTCTCTCTTTTCATAAATGGTCTCACACAGTTCTTTCAGCAGTTCAAATTTTCCACTGTCTGCTGCTGCATAATCCTCCTGTCCAAGATACTGTGCCGGATGATTGCAGATCTGCTTCAGCTTCGTAATCGTGGCAAGCACAATTCCTCTTCTCTCAATCCCCTCCGATTCGAGCACCTTCTGCTCCATATCCGCAACCGCCTTCCGGTACAGCACAGTCTGACGTTTGGAAAGAGCTGCGTAATCAATCATCTCCACCTTTTCCGGCAGATCGGAAATGATCTGCTTGTCCGTCTTTACCCTTCGCAGCATAAAAGGCTGTACAATTGCCTTAAGTCTGGCATATCCCTGGGGATTACTCTCCAGACCCTTACAATACTCATGAAATTCTTTGGAAGAGCCAAGCAATCCATGATTCAGGAAGTCAAACAGTGACCACAGATTCGTCAGGTCATTTTCAATCGGTGTACCTGTCATGGCAATCCGCATTGCCGCCTTTATTTTCTTAATTTCCCTGGTCTGCTTTGTTGTCGGATTCTTAATTGCCTGTGCCTCATCCAAAATCAGACAATCCCATTCCACATCCTTAAGACTTTCCACTTTGGCCGCCATTCCGTAGGTTGTTATGGTAAGAAATGCCTCTTCTCCGGCAAGCTCCTCCGAAAGCCTTGCAGATGGTCTTCCATACAGCACATGCATGGTCATATCCGGTGCAAATTTGCCTTTCTCCTTCTGCCAGTTTCCAATCAGGGATGCCGGAACAATCAGAAGAACCCTTGCCTTCGGAGCATCCTTCCGCATTCTCTCGAGAAAGGTAAGAACCTGCAGTGTCTTGCCAAGTCCCATGTCATCCGCAAGGCAGGCACCGAAATTCAGTTTGCTCATGTATCTTAACCAGTTGTATCCATCCTTCTGATACGGTCTTAATGCTGCATGCAGGGTCTTTGGCACCGGGACAGCACGTATTCTTCCCGGATTTTTGAGATTCGTTAGCAGTCCCGACAGCCATTCCCCATTCGTTACAATAGCTCCAACATCCGGCAGGATCCGCTCATTTCCCATTTCCAGCTGCATTGCTTCCCGGAAGGATAAATTCTCCGGGACATTTTTCATATCCTCAAGCAGCTTCTTAAGCTTTTCATGGTTTACCTCAATCCATTTTCCCTTTAAGAGAGCCAGTCCTTCGGTCTGGTTCAGAAGATCCTGAATATCCTGCTGTGTCAGGCTGACCCCATCAACCGTCAGAGACGGCTGCAGGGATACCAGGGCGTCAAAGCCAAGCATGGCCGGTCTTTCTTCGCCAAGCTGTACCTGTACCGACAGCATGGAATTCCGTTTTCTCCACCAATTCGGGATGCGGCACAGAATTCCCACCTGCTCAATTTTTTCAATATCCTTCAAAAACGAAAAGGCCTCCCCGGAGGTAAGGCGCAGCGGATGGAACATCTCTCCGCTTTCCATAAATCCGGCAATCATCGGTGACACTTCCGCTGCCCGGTTCAGTCCCGAAAGCAGAGCTAAGAGTTTTTCTTTATCGGAACGGTATTCCGTCAGTGCATACTGCAACGGCATATGCCGGATGCTTCCATCGGTCTGCTTTGATGCATAGGTGGCAAGAAATGCGAACGGGTAGTCATCATCTTTATTTTCAACCAGATGCAGGAAAATTCTCTCCGGCACATGCAGATCCTGATTCCGTTCCTCCAGATACATCGCAACCGTTCCGGAATAGCTCCGGATCTCTTTCCGGTAAATCTGCAGAAGCCCCGAGAATTGCTTATCCAGCCAGCTTTTATTTACATGCTCTGTTCCTATGGCATAGGGTGTCGCTGCCAGCAATTCTGTCATTCTGTCTTCTGAGAGCTTTACCTCTACCTCATCCCGTGCCATTTCCAGCTCCGGAAGCTCCGTTAATTCCCTGAAGAAAGCCTTAGAAACCAGATACAGGAAATAACCGGACACGGTAAGCTGTGCCGGATCCTCCGTAAGACTGATGTGATAAAGCAGCTCCATTGGATCCTGCGTTGCCTGCTCATCAGCGTAATCCGGATAAAATCCGTCTCTGGTAAAAATAAACGCCTGCTTCTCTGCCACCTGATGCTCCATGTGATTGCTTCCTTTCGTAAAATTTATCTGTTGATTTATTTTATCTGCTTTGCTGAGTGTTCATACATTCCTGTAAACACTGCAGCCGGGTCACTCTGTAAGCCTCTACTACTATAGCATAGATAACCCTCATTTACTATTTATTTTGTGTATTATTTTAATAATAACGATTGGCTGATAAATCCACGTGTTTTCCCAAATCCCGGATTGAAGTTTTAAGAACAAACCGTTATAATAAACAATAGTTTATCTCATAAAATGTAATTCCACAGTAACTACTATAACAATGAGTAAAATCGATGTAATAAACAGAAAGTGATCCAGGATATGATTTCTCTAGTGATTCCCTCCTATAATGAACAGGATAATATTTTTCGGACTTATGAAACGATCGAAGAGATTTTAAAGCAGTCCAAAATTGATTTTGAAATCATCTTCGTAGATGATGGTTCCATGGATAATACCTACGTAAATATTGTCCGGCTTGCTCAGACGAAAACCAACGTCAAAGGACTTTCTTTTTCCCGTAATTTTGGCAAAGAAGCGGCGATTTTCGCAGGACTTGAAGCTGCTGCCGGAGAATGTGCCGTCATTATGGACTGCGATCTGCAGCATCCTCCTGCACTTCTTCCGCAAATGTACGAATTATGGAAGAACGGATATGAGGTGGTAGAAGCCGTGAAGTCCAATCGTGGACGGGAGAGCGTTTTCCATCGCATGTGCGCCAATGGATTTTATGGAATTATCAGTCAGCTTACGAAAATTGACATGAAAAATGCCTCCGATTTTAAGCTTCTGGACCGGAAAGCAATTGATGCTCTTCTCCTGATGCCGGAACGGACTCCATTTTTCCGTGCCTTATCCTCCTGGGTAGGCTTTAAAACAATCCAGATCCCGTTTGAAGTACAGGACCGGGAAATCGGCACCTCCAAATGGAGCTTTTGGAGTCTGGTGAAATACGCACTCCGTAACATTACCTCCTTTTCCGGTGCACCGATGCAGGTGGTTACCATTTTAGGGTGGTTTATGTTTATTCCAGCTTTGGGCTTTACGATTGAGGCATTGTTCCGTTATTTTTCCGGAACCGCTGTGGAGGGCTTCACGACTGTTATTGTTCTACTTTGCTGGATTGGAAGTATTCTGATGATCAGTCTCGGCATCATCGGACATTACATTTCCAGAATTTATGATGAGATTAAGGCACGCCCAAGATATCTGATCAGCCGGAGATGTGGGTACGAACGGGATGCCGGCAACGCCCCAGAGAAAGGCCTTTAAGTCTCAGGGTAATTAAATTCCATTCATAAGGAGCGAGATTATGATTATATATCATGCCGATGACTACGGCATTTCCATAAATGCTTCAAAAGATATATTATCCCTCGTCCAACAGGGAAAATTATCCGGAATCAGCGTCATTCCCAATATGAGCTGCTTTGCAGACTGTATAGATCTGCTTCTTCCTGTAATGAAAGAACGTCCGGCTCTGACGGTTGCACTGCACCTTAACTTTTTCGAGGGACACTGCTGTGCAGATCCTTCGGAAATCCCACTTCTGATTGATGAAAACGGATATTTTAAGTGCAGCTGGATGTATTTCTTTAAAAGCTCTTACACCTCTGTGAGAAATGAACTGCGCAAACAGCTTTCCACGGAAATTCAGGCACAGATTCAAAAGCTATATCATGCAATGCCTTCCGATTATGTATTATGTCTTGACAGTCACCAGCATTCCCATATGATTCCGGTTGTCTGGGATGCACTGCGTGATGTCGTACTTTGGAATCATTACCCGGTACAGTATATCCGAATTTCCGGGGAGCCTTTAGCGCCCTACCTGAGCACTCCGGCTTTATACCATACTTATCCACCGGTAAACCTGATTAAAAATGTAATCATTCAATTTTGCACATGGTATACCAAAAGACATCCTATTATCCCCATGAAAGGGAACTATTATTTATGGGGACTGATTATGGGTGGTTCCATGGATGCTGAGCGGATCAACCGGTTGATGGATAAGTTTCAGAAATACGGACAGGATCCTGACACCCTGGAGCTGCTTTTCCATCCCGGAATCATTCTTCCCGAAGAATTGTCTCCGGAATATAATAATCCGGATTTTAAAGCTGCTGAAACCTCTCCCAGACGGCAGAAGGAATACGAAAGCCTGATGAAATTATAATTTCATCAGGCTTCTTTTAAAGAGACCGTTGCTCCTCTTCCATAGTAAACGCACCATGGAGCGTTTACCTTCCATAAATCTCTCTGTTTTTTCTCTAATTCTTTCTCTTTCGAGATCTTTCGAGATAAGCTGATTTTATATTCTGAATTGCCATCTCATACGACATCACATGTATCCCAAGATACATTTGCTGCAGCACTTCACATGGTCCCTGTTCCAGCATATCTTTCGGCATTTCCTGTGGGTAATCAATACTCCATACTCTGTACAGATAGCCCGCCCACTCCATAAAATCAGCAGAAAGAACTTCTCCTTTCTTAATCTTTACCTCTTCCTCCAGTGTCTCCATAAGATATTTTTCTCCAAGCCAGATGGAAGAGATTTCATCATGATACATATGCACTGCAAGGTCTGAACTTAGCAATTTATCAATAAAATCATGGGAATCATATCCTTTTTTACATGATAATATGAATAATCTGGCCGACATTTCACATTGTCCTGTGTGCACTGCTGTTAGCTTCATTGACGATTCCACTCCTCTATAATTTCATCAAAATATTTTACATTCTGAGCCCTGCGATACCTGGTGTTCAGCTGTCTAAACAGCTGATCCAGTATCAGATTTCTATTTTGACTTATAGCCTTTGCCTGCTTTATTTCCTCATACATCAAAGGACTCTCCTGAAGAATTTTAATGTGCGTTTTATCACAGGCTTCTTTTGTTTTGGCAACATATTGCTTTCCGAGACTCACCTTTTGCATTGCTTCAATCAGTGCTGCATCACATAACTCCCCCATGAAAAATCTCTGCAATGCCTGCGTCATCTTATCATCTGCTATGATTCCTATGATAACATCATAGTTTTCATTATATGCCCGATATTTCTCACAAAGATTCCTATATTTTTCTTCCAAAAGTCCCCGGTTATAAGCAATAAACAATGCCCAGTCAATCTGATCATTGGCATCTTCTTCAAAGGTTTTAATCTTTAAACCAGCAAAATCACAATCCAGTTCATAAAATCTATTGTCAGGGAACTCGGCAATTAAACCCTTAGGCTGATCCGGCAGATCCCCCATATAGAACCCCTGCCCAAAGTCGCAGGCATCACGGCTCTTAGGTGCAATATCACCTTTAATTCCACTCTTTGATCCATGGTATAGTATCATGCGCATCCTCCTATCCCTATAGTCATTATAGCGGTTCCATCTTTTCTCTGCAAGAATTGAATCTATCCGCTCATCGGAGCTTTCTACAGTTGTGAACGCCACCATAACAGCCACTGTAACCAGAAAGCACAAATGCTAAAACGAGTCTCGCTAATAGATTTGCCTGCACTCATAAAAGTCCATACTGCCAACAGGTTTTCTATCGATTTGCTCTTTCAGCTAATTCTTAATTTCAAATTCATATGTACCAGAGCCCAGCTCCATACGTTCCATGCCCTCAAGCTCTACTGTGGCAGTTGTATTTGCAGGAATCACAAGATGATATTCATATCCTTCCCCATCCTTCTTCTGTTCCCAGGAAACCTCTATCCTGCCATACATACTCTCATAGGCTCCCTTGGCATAAGTCCATTTCCCGGTCACTTCCGGCTTCACATAAAAGTGTTTAAAGCCCGGATGCTCTTCATCACTCTGAATTCCCAACACATGAGTATAAAGCCATTTGGCAGGAGCGCCATAAGCATAATGATTTAAGGATCCATCAAGGATCAATTCTCCGTCGATTTCCTGATAAGCAGACAAATATTCCGGTGTCGTTGTCGCCCCCTGTGTTACCGGATAAAGCAGGGAACGTTCTCCGCTATAGCACAGCATCTCATATGCTGTATCGGAATATCCCGCTTCGCTTAATGCCGGTAACAGATAGGAAAGCCCCGCGTAACCTACATGGAATTCGTACCGGTTAAAGGTAATATTGTTTAGCAGGCAGTCTGCCGCCGTCTGCCGCAGTTCCTCCGGAAACAGCTGAAATTCCAATCCAAGAGCATACGCCGTCTGGGAATAGCACTCAATCATACCATCTTCGGATACATATTCATTAAGCCATGCATCCCGGAACTGCTCAAACAGCTGCTGATAGTGGACAGCCTCCTGCTTTTTTCCCAGTATTGTGGATATCTTAGATAACAGTTCTGCAGAATGGGCACTCCATGCAGTATCCGTAAGCCCCTTGGGGGTACTTTCTACCGAAAAATGATCTCCATATCCTGTCTCTCCGGAACGAAGTCCATTCTCTGAATGCTCTTCAAGATAATCTACCCATTTGCACAATGCTTCATAATGCTCCTCCAGAACATTGACATCTCCATACTGTGTATAAAGATTCCATGCAATCACCACTGCCGCATCTCCCCAACAGTTGTTGCCGCCGGCTCCTCCACGGCCAGCCCAGCCCGTTCCAAAGTTTCTGGGTGCCATGTCAGGGAATGCACCATCTTCACTTTGCAGAGTGCACAGCTCTGTCAGATATTTTCTGTAAAAATCATCCGCCCTGCTATTATAACATGCCATTCCAGAGAAAATCTGCGCATCCCCTGCCCATCCATGACGTTCATCACGCTGCGCACAGTCCGTTGGATTATCCACGAAATTACTCCTCTGACTCCATACCGCGTTACTAAAGTACCGATTCACCAGCTCATCGGAACACTCAAATTCACCCGTCAAAGTCAGATCCGAAGATAATACAATACCGGTTACATCCTCTAACGCAGGAGCCTCCTTCAGACCCGTGATCTGTAAATACCGGAATCCATGATACACTGATACCGGCTGGTAAGTCTGTTCCCCGTCTACCGCGAGATAATAATCCGTCGCATCTGCGGTCAGCAGATTTTCTGTCCATATTGTACCTATCGCATCATCTTTATTGCCAAGCTTCTCTGTATTTAAGGCTTCACCATAACGAAGCGTGACCAGATCTCCTTCGCCTGCATTCATTTTAATTCTGCATACACCGGCAAAATTCTGTCCAAAATCATATACCCAGGTACCACTTACCGGTTCTGACACCGATATCGGCGTTAATTCCTGCACACACCGGATTGGTTCATTTGCTTTGCCAATATAAGGAATCTCATCATATCGGGGATCGATTTCATCTACGGCTGCCGGCTGCCACGTAACAGCTGCTATGCCACATTGGTATTTTGCCGTCAATGTCTTGCTATCCTCTGTATTGTCTTCTGTATTGTCTTCTATATTGTTCTCTACATTATCCTTCTTACATTCAGAATCACTGAAAGCCATTGCTCTTGAAGCATCATAGAATTCTCCCTGGTAGACATCATTTTTACGGATCGATCCATCCAGCGTCACCTGAAATTCTTCATCCGTTCCGATAACCTGCTGTGTCCCATCACGATATGTCACAATAAGTGCACCCCGAAGCGCATTTTTCTCTCCCCATGGACTGTAAATTTCCGGATACCCAACACCACGGTCATACCAGCCATGAAGCAACGTCATCCTCCATGTGTGGGATGCAGAAATCACACCATTTTCTGTCTGTTCTTCTCCTTGTTTTTCTCCTTTAAGAAGCCCTGTCACATCATAGGTCATATAAGACAAATACTGATTATATGCCAGCTTCCCGGGATCCATAAAATTATCTGTAACTTTCTGACCATCAAGTGAGACCTCATAGCTTCCCAAGGCTGTCAGATACAGCCTTGCATGGTCGATCTCCTTCTCTTCCAGTTCAATCGTCCTTTCAAAGACCGGAGCCGGATCTTCCATCCTGCCACACACACCTCCAGACAGCATCAATCCTGATCCTACCTTACATCGTCCGTTTTCGATCACGATATGATAAGGTGCAAAGATAGTACTTTCCTCTTCAAAATTCTCCGCATAACAGATATTTCCCAGTTCATCCTTCACGACAATATCATCCAAATAAGCATATTGCGTACCCCGGCTCTTGTAATAACCAATGGCTCCCAGTGAAGTACCCGGAATCGGAAACTCCCCAATGACTCCGTCATTGACCGTAACCTTCATCTGCTGATCCTTTACCTGCAAATTCACCTGATAGCTTCCGTCCTCTGCGGTATCTATATAGGCTGCCGGAAATTCGATACCCGAATTAAGCTCTGCCATATCTTTAACTGTAAATACCGTTTCCTCATCCTGATTCCAGATCTCACAAAGAGTCATGGAGCCATACCATCCATCCACTGCACCAAAAACAAAGCAGGCGGAAGTATTCTGAACTTCCATGGTATATTGAATTGAGTATGTAGAAATTGTGGAATATGATAGATCAGAATCCACTGTCATATCATCCTTTATATATGTTGTATATGTTGTATCTATTGTATCACTCGATTGCAAGTCTAAATTCTCATCAGCAAAAGTATCCTGAATAGAGATCCAGTGTGCTTCCTTTGGGAAATCTCCCATCAATCCCGTCTCAAAATATGCAGCTTCGGATGTATAGATTTTATCCTCCTCATCCCAGACTTCTACTGTCCAGTCATATCTTGTCTGCGGTTTCAGTTCTTCTCCTTCATAAGGAATCGAGATAGAAAGATCACCTTCCACCTTTCCCGAATCCCAAACATAATTACTTATCTCTCGAGATTTTTTGGTGATTTCTTCATCTTCTATGCCATGTTCCCATACCATAATCCGGTATGCTGACTGGCTTTTATCTTTCTCATCCGAGCTCATCTGCCAGCTGAACACAGGTACAGGATCATCGATTCCAACAGGATTCACACGATAATCAGTCTGCTGGTTAACGATCTCTGCTGTCTTCACCTTCGACGCTCCACAGCTATTTAATGTTACTCCAGCAACAAAAAGAAACAGTATAACACCAAAAAGCAGACCTGTGCGTTTCAGGCCTGCCTTCCTTTCCATATCATTCCGATTTTTCACATTGCTTCTATTTTTCATCTGTTTCCAGATATTCCTCTTATGTATCACAATCTATAGTTCCCCTTTATAATTTCTCCTTTGATTACACCCCAATTAATTATTTTTCGTTTCTTCATTTTTTAATATAATTCTCGCCAACGCTTCAGCATAAATCTGTCTTGCTTCTGCCGTTAAATGAATTCCATCCTCCAAATATTGATCTGCTGTATAAGAATCGATACCAAGATCATAATACGTATTCAAAAACAGAGTCTGCTGCTCCCCGGAAATATATTCGCAGGTACCCATATAATCCCGCAGAGTTCCGGCTCCCTTATCGGTCACATTACTGTCTCCCACAAAACGGTCTCCATTATAAAACAGACAATAATGAGGTGGGCATAAAATAATGGTACAATCCGGTGCAAATTCTCTTAAGTCTGTAATTGCATTACGAAGAGCTCCGGCATAAGTATATGCACTATAAGGCTCATCATCATAGCTACGGGGAGCTCCTTCAAAGTAATCATTAATACCGTATTCAATAATAAAATAATCGGTCTTACTAAAATCTACATTGGGATTATCCAGAATTTCCTTTGTTCTCGTCCCTTCAAAAATTGTAGTAGGAATTTTTTTCTGCATAGCCTTTACCACTCCCTGAAGACCTGTAGAATCCCATTTTTCATTTTCTGCAGACTGTGTTAATTTAATGGTAGCTGTTGTTCCTCCAATTGCCAGATTATAAACATCTGCATTACATTGAACAGCTGTTAAATACGGAATGCCTGTACCATCACGGTTACTGTCAAAAATACTGTCTCCCAAAAATACCAGCTGCAAATCATTTCCCTGAGGTTCTACCTGATCCTCTTCCGTAATCACCTGCTCATGCTCCGGGAATACAATATCATCCTCATTGATCTGAATCGGTTCTTCCGTTGGAGCAGGTGTTGGCGTGGATGTGGGTGTTGTCTGCTCTGATTTCATATTTTGAATAACTTCCTGAAGATTAACTATTTCGTCACCTTGTGCCGAGTCCGTTCCTGCCTGATTAACCTCCTCTGTTGTTTTCGTACATGAACAGCACAGTACTGCCACTATAATTACTAATACTATTTTCTTTATTTTTCTCATAAACGCCTCACCAACCTTTATCTGTTACTAATTGATTTTAGAATAGCATATTTTTCATAATAGTAAAGTTACTTAAGAAATAATTAAGACTTTCTTATATAAAATATGCAATTTTCCAAAAAGATATTCCATCCAATCTCAAAGACATGTAAAATCAATCAAGTCTTGAAAAACCACGGATAACCAACTATACTTTTATTGAACAAAAGCTTATGGAGATGAAAATGAATTCTTTTAAATCAATGTCCCTGAAAGAAAAAATGATATATTTGCTTACCTTAGTATATTTGTTACCGTTTTTTATCTTAATTGCAGCAAATATGCTTTTTTCAATGTTTCAGACTACTTATATGGATCTTTATCTGGATACGGAAAAGCCGCTATATAAATCCGATCATCCTATATTACTGATTGCACTTGTCTTATTCCTTATTGCCGGATTAACATACTGTTTTAAAAAGAAAGAGATTACAACTGAAATCTGCTCTGCATTCGAAAAATTTTCCCTGATCTGGGCTGCCCTTATCAGTCTGTTTATTATTTTTCTGTTCCGTGTAAGAGTAGCGTGCGACAGTGCATATCTGAGTGATATTGCCATCGACTTTCTGAACGGAGACTATTCCTCCCTTACCGGGAACGGCTATCTGGTTCATTACCCTCATCAGCTCGGTATGATTGCCTTATTGGAGGTCATCTATGCTGTTTTTGGTATTGAAAACTACACCGTTTTGCAATTTCTGAATGTAATTGCTATTGTTTCAACCATATATTACCTGCATCGCATTTCCGATGAAATGTTTCACAAACCTCAGATTCAGATCCTGCTTTCTTTACTGTGTATCGGTCTGCTTCCCTTATATTTATATACAACATTTATATATGGTGACATCCCTTCCCTGGGACTTATTGTCCCGGCTGTCTATTATATTGTCCGTTATTTAAATACGCAGAAAAAAATCTATTCCATTCCTGCAATTGTTTTAATGACCCTTTCGATGGAATTAAAATCCAATTCCTCCATTATTCTTGTGGCTGCCATTATTATTCTGATCCTGCATATGATCTGCCATAAGGATAAGTTTGTTGTCCTGTTCCTGTTACTCCTGATCGGCACTCCCTATATCACAAACACTGCAGTGAATACCTGCTATGCTCATGCCGCCAAGCTTGACCATATTCCTTCCGGCATCCCCAAAGCTGCCTGGATTGCCATGGGATTACAGTCCAATGACTATATTGAGAACGGATGGTATAACTCATACAACTGGGATATTTATACCGAAAATAACTTTGATACCTCTGCCACTACAGATGCCTGTATTGATTCCATTAAACAATCAGTCCGGGAATTTGCAAGCCATCCTAAGACCTGCCTGAAATTCTTCTACAAGAAATTTATTTCACAATGGAATGATCCCGGATATCAGGCACAGATCACTATCGAATGGTATAGCCGCCACAGGGATGACCAATCTGATCTGGCATTATATTTCATCTATGGAAATGGACGTTTGATCCTGGAATCCATAATGAATTTTTATCATTTCACCATCCTCCTCGGCAGCAGTATATTTGCTTTCTGCAGCTTAAGAAAACATGAATTAACCAATACGCTCCTTTCCCTATGTGTATTCGGCGGTTATTTCTTCCACCTTTTCTGGGAAGCCGGCGGACGTTATGGATTATGCTATTTCGTTTTATGTCTCCCTATGGCCGCATGGGGATTCTGGAAACTAACCTCAAGGCAATAACGTAACCGATTCCAATCCATAAAATCTGCAGATGCCTCTGTTTTTCCAGTCCTCAGAATTTTGTTCGATGTCTGCAAAATACAGTAATGCCGGCCGGGTTGGAAGCGGATCCACCTCTATGTTCTTCTCTCCACTTTCATATAACTTCATTCTTTCACCGAGTGCATTTCCATATGCCTGTGCGCTTCCATTCGCCAGATCGGTTGTCGCAGACGACATCACAAAATAATCCGGGTCCGGAATCACCGTCAGTACCGAAGCTGTTGCAAAAAATAAAATACATCCTGTCACCCACCATGCCTGTGCAGGTGAAAAGTCTTTTCCTTCTTCTTTTCCCTTAGAATATAACCGTTGACGCACATATCCAACCACATATCCCTCACATAATGTAAGTATTAAAATGTACATTGTGTAGGTTAAGGCCTGCAATCTTGCTGCTTCCATGTTTCCCACGGCAAACAGCGGAGGAGTCATCATAGCTGAAACGAGACAATATCCAAATCCAACTACAATCAATGGACAGGGAAAACGAAACGTTGTATTCCCCAATGCCTTCCAGAATAATGGAATCAGAATAATAAGTAAGATGGCAACAGGCCATCCGGACCATTGATCCATACAATAATCCAGACAATAATAAAAGGAAATGAGAACTGCTTTCACAGGATTCATTCCATTCGTTCCCTCTGCCCTGATCCAGTTTCCCGGAGATGCTACATTTAGTACAAAACCAAATAAAGAAAATGCAATGGGAACCAGTAAAGGCTTATACTCTTTCCATTTCTTTAAGGCCACTCCAAATCCAATAACAACCAGCATAATTACCGTTACATTTAACGCGGTCATCTGATTTCCCCCACCTACCAGAAAGCCAAGAATACTTGCGAGCACCAGGTCAGCAATTCTCCTCTTTCCACGATCGTAAACCGCTGCAATCAGTACGCCAAAAAAGAACAGACTCAGACTATGGATTAACATATAATTAGCTGCTCCGGCATACCAGTAAAATGCTTCTACTCTTCCTACCATACATTGTACCGTAACAAAAAGCATACACATAATAATACTATGAGAAATATATTTATCTGCTTTAAATACCTTCACAAAGATATTTCTGAGCAAATACCAGGTAGATAAGCTGAGCATGGAAACCATAATCCATACCGTCAATACATAAAACCGTTCTCCAAACACACTGGGCGGTACAGACATCAGAAAGTTGGAGGTAAAATATCCCATCCAGTTCACCCAGTCCTCCGCTGCTCTTGCAATTCCGGCACCGAGCACTGCGAACAGGTTATGACTGTTTACCCATACCTGTCTGCAGTTACTGCCAATAGAATAATCATCCGCACTCGGATAATTGTACCATCCAATCCACAAAACCGGAATTAAACTTCCTAAATATACAATGGTCAGAAAAAAGGCGATTCTTTTGGGTGTTATCCAATTTGTTATCTTTTCTTTCATCATGATTTCTCTATGCTTTCCTTTTTATCATCAAAAACTATCTGGCTTTTCCCTTATACCGGTTACATGCATCAATGACCATTGTAACCTCTTCATCCGTCATTTCCGGAAACAGCGGTAAGGTTACGCAATGCCCGGCAAGATGCTCTGCATTGGGGCAGTCTCCCTCCTTATATCCCAAATGTGCATATGCTTTTTGCAAATGACAGGGAACCGGATAATGCTTATTACACTCCATCCCCTTCCCATTCATATATGCAATCAGGTCATCCGGATCCTCCACCGTAACAACAAACAGATGAAATACCGGATCTGTATTTTCCGGATGGGACTGCATGGTAAATAACGGATTCGTAATTTCCCGTATATACCTTCTGCCAATTACTCTTCTTCTCTGTGTCCATTCCGGCAGGTATTTCAATCCAACACTGAGTACCGCCCCCTGCATTCCTTCCAGACGGTAATTATATCCGATCATGTCATGATAATAACGTACATGGCATCCCTGATTTTTCATGGTGGTCATATAATCATAGTACTCTTCTTTTTTACAGGTAACACTCCCCCCTTCTCCAAATGCATAAAGGTTCTTACCCGGATAAAAGCTGAAGCACCCCATCTCGCCTAATGTGCCCACTTTCCTAGCTTCATATAATGCGCCATGTGCCTGCGCACAATCCTCTACCACATACAGCCCGTATTTGTCTGCAATTTTCTTAACTTTATTAAATTCAAACGGCTGTCCATAAAGATGGACTCCGATAATCGCCTTTGTTTTATCGGTAATTCTCTCTTCTATTTTATCGGGATCGATTTCCCAGGTATCCGGAGTACAATCTACAAATACCGGGGTCGCTCCCGTATAAGTAACTCCCCATGCTGTCGCAATGTATGTATTCGCAGGTACAATCACTTCGTCTCCGGAACCAATTCCCAATGCTGCGATGGCACAATGCAGTGCGCTCGTTCCATTATTCACTCCAACCGCATAGGGCACTCCACAAAAAGCAGCAAATTCTTTATCAAATTTATCTGCATATTTCCCACCCGAAAAAGCCGTCTCCTCACACACTTTTTTAATCGCTTCCAAATATTCTTCCCTGTGCTTCCGGTAATCCCTGGTTAAATCAATTCTTTTCAGCACGTGCCTGATCCTCCTGTCTGAACGCCTTCTTCAATTTATAAATTCGTATGATATAGTTCTTAATGGTTTTCCAGACCTTAACGGTTGTATTATAGTCCTCCTGCCACTCCACCGGCATATCATAAATATTCATATGATTCCGCTCTGCACGGAGTAAAAACTCAATCGTATAGAACCATCCGTTATCATCACTGCACTCTTTCACCAGCTGCTCAGCCGCGTCCTTTCGAAGGAAGGTAAATCCACACACAGCATCCGTTGCCTTCATATGAAAGAACACTTTCAACAGAAAAACAAGCCCCATGGACGTAATCTTTCGATACCACTTGCGTCCTCTGGTATCCGATTCTTTGCTGAATCTGCTGCCATTAACATATTGGAGCTCCGGATTTTCCTGAAATAACGCTATCGTTTTACCCAGATATTTCAGATCTGTTGATAAGTCAATATCCATATACCCGACTATATCACTGTTGTTTAACTCAATTCCTTTTCGAAATGCAATGCCAACACCACGCTCATTTATTCTTACGTAGGTAACCTCAGGATATTTTTCTTCCAGTTCCCGTCCGATCTCAGGAGTCTCATCATCCGACCCATTATCAAGAATCATCAGCTGAAAGGGAATGGTTACATTCTCCTTTAAATATGCCATAGATTTCTCGATGCCGTTCCGAAGCCTCAGACGTTCATTCAAAACCGGAAACAAAAGATTAATACTTAACTCATTCTGATTCATTCTTCCCACCTTATTAAAATGTTACTTCCCCATCATGGGATATCAATGACACACTATCAATGGCATCCAATGAAGCAATATCCTGAACCATATCATGTCCATCCTTCACGCGTAACTCAATAACCATATTACACTTCATCATGGAAATATTTCTGGATTTTATCTTATAATATCTTGCGTATTTCTTTACCCGCTCAATCACCTCTGACTCTTCTTTTATATCCTTCAGATTCATAACGAGGATCATCGGAGCCCTTCCAACCGGCAGCATATTCAAAATCACTACCAAAATTGTTAAAAGTGCAGATAAGATAAATGCGACCTCCATAACTCTCGCCCCACAGCAAATGCCCACTGCTATCGACCAGAATAAGAAACAAAGATCCATTGGCTCCTTAACGGCTGTTCGAAATCGTACAATAGACAACGCACCAACCATACCCAATGAAATAACAATACTGGATTGAACTGCCAAAATAATAGCAGCTGTAACTACCGCTATGACCGCAAGTGCAATGTTAAAGCTTTTGGAATAAAAAATTTTCTTAGTAACCAGACGATATACAACAAAAATATAGCAGGCCAGAATACAGGCAATTCCCAACACCATTATTGTATTCTCTAATGTAATACTTTCGCTTGTATAATTTGATAAAAAATCGATCAAAAATGTTTGCATTTGTATAATCCTCCATAAAATCAGCGTGCAAATTTCCTACATAGATAATATTTTGAAAACGTACTTACCTGTAGTCCATTTAATTGAAGCAATGAATAAATCTCATCCGGTATAAAATCGTCAAACTTCACTTCCATCAACGCACTTCCAACAGGTAATATGCCTCTTCCTCCAACCTTTAAATCCAAAAAACTATTTGTATCATTAATACTTTTTATATTTTTATCAAAGGTTATCCTGACATTGGCATCGCCCGGTCGATAAACATATGGAATTCTATCATAATCAACAATGATCTTCGGCATCATTAATCTTGTTTCCATCAGATACGCTAACTTCCATAAAACCTGTTGATCTTCCTTAATATCTGAAGGCACTCTTCCTGCCATCAACATTTCACATTGCTGTAAGGAGATTCCACAGTTTCTTTTTAGTGTCATGCCATGACACTTCTGCTTAAGTTCCAGCTTAATACGTTCCTTAGCACCATTATAAATACGGATACGATACTTTTCTCTATTGTCGATACCGTTCTCATTAGCCATAAAGCAGCTGTTTTCATAATCATCGAAATAAAGACTTCGTATATTATAATATCCCTGTTCTCCAACATACGAATCAAGTTCGGCTATGGTATTTATCTTAGCATCCTCCATAAGAATCTGTGCCTGAGACAGTATATACTTATATTCGTGTCTATACCGAGCTGTTTCCAATTATTTATCTACCTCCCTGATCCAAATTCCCTCAATAACGCAATCCTTCTCAACAACATACCCATTCTCTACCTGCTCTCCTGTTTCCATATCAAAATATCCCCTGAAAGAATAATCCGGATGTTCATAGTCAGGCAGGTGTTCCAATGCTGTTCCTCTTTCTACCCAGTAATATAAAGTCTGGTTATATCCCTGATCCAGAAAAGGTGCCGGATTTCTTACCTCTACCACACAGAAATCCCGTTGTTCGATCCATAATTTGTCCAAAAAGGCAAGCTTTTCCGACATGAAATTTCTCACCACTGCGACATGTTCATCCAATGTATCAAAGCAATGATAATCCTCTCCCTGTCGATCCTTTTTATCCTTTATATCCTGTAGTTCCTCCGGAACAGTAAACCACCAGTCCTTTCTTTCTGTATGCCAGCGTAATGTATCCAGAAGAGTAGAACGCCTTATGACTCTTATATCTTCTTCAATACCACTGTCCAATTCCTTCTTATAATTTTCACGAAATACGCTGCAATATTTCTGAATTACTATTTCTCTGAATTCCGGATGCTTCCACATTGCTGCCAGCCAACGGTTCTGATTGTTATTATCCTCCGGCCGTGACATCCAGATTATAGAAGTTAATGCTTCCGGAACTCCATACATCGGGGTGTTGACATTCCCCATAATACCATCGAAATCCCAGGCCGGTCCTGAATACCATAAAGAGTCTTCCTCCCTGGATGCATATGCAAACTGGCTTGTAATACCAATATCATGATCACCTGATAGTTCTTCTATCAGCCATGCTTCTGCAAATGATTCCAAATCAATCAGTTCTTCTAAGGCTTTACCACTTTTTTCACTTATACCGTCTTCTGCAAACAACGCACTTTCTACATCATTCAGTCGTCTTTCAATAATGCCAAGATCTTCCTTCGTCAAAACATCTTCACTGTGTACAATAAAAATTTGTCCTCTGTCTGTAATAATCTGAGTTGTATCTTCCCGGGCCCTAAAATCCAGCTCCATTTCTATGAACCAACTGTTTTCAGGATCAATTTCAATTCTGTTTTCTGCAATTTCTACAGCTTCCGTGAGCAGATAAAGTCCCTGATATTCTCCATTCAAATAAACTTCTACATACTCTCCCTGAGGCTCGTAAGCTTCCACACTTTCATATGCCAAATCTCTGATTACCTTATTTCGGATATAGGAGCCATCCGTTGCATTCGCAATCAGATTCCACTTCAGAGCCGGTTCCATTCCCAATACTTCCCGTGGTTTAAAAAAGGAAAAAGTGAACGGTTTTTTATCAAATGTCGCCGTCAGATTTCCTCTGACCTTAAACTTATTCAATCTTTCGTCCCAAAGCAGATCTCCCTGCTCATCCATCATTATTGCTGTTCCGGCTTCAATATATTTTTTATTGTCAAATTTTTCAAACTTTAATAAATCCTTCCGGTCTTCCACTGTCACAAACAATGCAGGTAAATTTTCAGACGTCAGTACCTGTAATGTAGACTCCAAATGACACACACCTTTTCTGTCATATACTTCCAATGTGTGAATTTCCTCATTTCCATCATCTGTCCATACATCTCTGTTTCTTACGGTTTCGCCATCTAACCGCAATACTCCGATCCAGTCTTCGTACCGGAATGTCATGGATTTATCCTTCTTCGCATACCAGGAAGGCAGAAACAGATAGAATCTGTCTTCACTTTCATCTTTCCATAAAACTAAACGGATTGCTTTATCGTCCATCATACATTCAATCGTAAGACGTCCAATAACAGCCTCCTCATAATCAGTTTCTTTTATAGATATAACACAGGAGAGAATAATGATAATACTGGAAAGAATAATCATAAACCAATATATTTTTTTCAATGCTTAACCACCTTTTCTATATCTGCTACAAGATATCGTTGCTGACGAAATACCAAATTTAATAATACTGACAGATACTTAAGAATAATGGTAAGCAATGCAAACACCCCAAAGAAGCCAAGAGCCAGAAAGCTCATGGTCGAAAGCCAGCCCTCCACCGGCTTATTGGAATTAAAAAAATCACTTATAACATAAATTCCCATGCCTATAGTCAAAAATAAGAACATACCACTTAATACTGCAGACAATTTTTCCATTGCATTCGTAAAATAAATAAAAGAATCCAACGCTAATGCCGTACGCTCCCGTGTTATCGTTTTATTCTTTATCCTTGCCATTCTGTCCTTACTCTCATAGGCAATCGTCGCATTTTTCAGCCCACAATTCATATATACTGCTTTACGATAAGGAATGTACTGTCCCATAGACTTAATTCTGTTAATTGCACGTCTTGACACAATCCGGAATGTTTCAGGACCTATCTTTCCACTTGTCCGGCTGGTACTGTTGTACAACAGGTAAAAAAGTCTGGAGGTCCATCTGACCTTTCCCCTGCTTCTTACTGCTACAATATCATTTCCCTCTAACAGTTTCTCATAAACCCTCATAATTAACTCAGGTTCATAATCCACAAACACATCATCAAATTCGAAAACGAAATCTCCAATAGCAATATCACGTCCGGCATTCATCGCACTTTCCAGCCCCTGAAAGAAGCTCATATGAATGATATTCACCATTGCCTTTATCTGATTATTCTCAATATACTCCCGTAATTTGGAAATTGTACCATCCGTACAGCCGTCATCCACACAGACCATCTCAAATTCCTGAAAATGGCTGTTATATACCGGTAAAACTTTATCCAGGAAATAATCAATATAGCCTTCGACATTATGAAGATATACTACCACAGATATAAATTTCTTCTCTTTCTGCATCTTATTATTTATTCTCCCACATTTACATTAAATATTCATCCAGATCATAGACTGTATTTATCTTTCCGGAAAGTACGCTGATAAAAACAGGCTCTTCACTGAGCACCCTGATTGCTGTCGGTCTGGAGTCATCTACCTCTGAAGATTTCAGAATGGGTTTCATAGAATACAGGGATTCTCTATAGGTATAGACATATTCATCTTTCAAATATTTATCTGCCAGATGTGACATATACGGCCACGCTGAATCCGGTTTATGAGGACAGAGATTACAATTTCCCAAATGCTCCTCCGAACAGCTAAAGTCCGGATCCTCAATTCCTCTCTGGCATTTAAAGGAGGGGAATCTATCGTATGAAGTCACATGGGGGGTAAAGGTTACCGATGTCAATGAATGAAGCCCTGTCTTTCCAAAAGGCATGATAGAAAAGAATGGTCCATCCATTACGGTAATTCCTGTGCTCTTAAGTACCTGAGACGGCTCACAGAGAATAATTTCACAAAGCTCATATTTAATATCAAAGAATGTATGATCCATCCCTTCTAATTTATTGATGATCTGATTTACAGATGCATAGGTTGCATTCAACACAAATGGAGCTTCCATCCTGCTGTCTCCGTGCAGCCATATTTCAAACGAATTATGCTTTTTAACGATCTTTTCTATTCTTGCTCCATAGACAATGGTAACATTGGGAAGATCTTCCAGTTCCTGCTCATAATATTTTTGCAGGATTTTGGCATCATACGTATATTCCTGAGTCATAAAAGCCCCATCACACATTCCAGGCTTAAAATAGCCGGAAGGTGACACTTCATCACACCGAATTCCTGCTGCCTTACAGAAATCCACAAATTGTCGGGCATTTGTCCAGGAAAACTTGTCCGATGTAGCGTATACCTGATCAAACTGATCATAAATGCAAAATCCAAAATCCTCTACAAAACGTCTGAAATAGCCTGCCGATTTTACTGCTGTTGTCAGGCTTCTCGGATAATGATATCCCATGTGGACTCTCGCCTGATTGATATAAGTCGCCCGTTCAAATGGTGCCTGATCGTATTCCAGAACTAAAACCTTTTCTCCCCGCTTTCCACAAAACCTGGCCGCATACAATCCATACAGGCCTGCACCAATGATAATTCTGTCATACTTTTCTCCCATAAGCTTCTCTCCGGTTTTATTCCTCTATTCTTCTAAAAAAAGCAAACTGTGCTCCATTGTATTCAAATTCCTCATGAACATAAAAGTGGTCTGTAAGTCCCGGATATTCACATTGCATATAATATAGACTCGCAGTTGAACAGAAAAACCATTCTTCATCCTCCAGATCCTTTCGCACCATCTCCATGGTATCAAGAGGGGTGTTTCGGTAAGACCATTCCGTCGTATGTAAATGGGTATCCCTGTCTATCAGTGCCATCAGCTCCGGAACACCTTCTCCAAAAGATTTTGCATCTGGTGGAATCTGTATCCAAATGTGCTCTGCGAACTCGGCAAGTTCATCCCGCTTCCATATGGTCTCAGCCGATTTTTTCCATGCAGAGGGCATGGAATACAGGCTGTCAAAGGCCATAATGAACAAAATAAATGTAGTAATAATTCGTAATGAGAGAAACAGGAAACGCTGTGGTCTGGCAAATAATGCTTCTTTACTGCCTTTCCACTCTAAATATACCTGCTGGCTCTTCTGAAGAATAATTGCCTGTATGATCAGCATCAGAAACATAACAATAAACATGCAGCCTTCCACGGGCCGATTAATATAATACAGCATTAATCCAAGACACATTACACCCAAAAGAAAATAATATGGCTTTTCTCCCTTTTCCTCTCCCTTTTCAGGTAACAACAGGTAAAGCAGCGACATAACTGTAATTCCAAGAAACAGGACAGCAGATCCAGTCCATGCATGTGTCACATCCGGAAGCGGGAGCTCTATACTATCAATATAACCCCTGTCCGAAATAAGCGGGAACATAAACTCCTCAAAGTTCAAAATACTGCCACCCGCCAAAAGATTATACCCATTAATCACACCATAAGCCAGAACAAACGGTAATAATACATAAATGACAAGTTCCCTGAATAACAGCCCCACCTTATGAATTGAAAACCTCTCTCCATCCATGGCATACCATGCCCAGCTATACGCTGTATAAGCCAGCATAGTAACCATTCCCACCTCTGTTGACCAGACAAATGACAATGTCAGCAGAATAACAGAAAGCACAGGATACCGCTTTTGTTTTCTGTGTTCAAGTAAGGCAAGTGCTGCTATTGCAACCGGGAATATCATTCTATGAGGGTGCACCTGCATATATACCCCTCCCTGCATCAGCATAAAATACTCCTCGCCAATCGCAAACAATGCCAAATAATAAATCACATTGCTTTTAGCAAAATAATTTAATATATACGCAAATAACAGGATCGATACTGCTGCAATCGCGGCAGTCACGATCCAGATTCCTGTCAGATAATCCACATGAAAGAATCTATGCAGCACTTTCAGAACCGGCATATAAAGAATTGCATAATGTCCATATAAAGATTCCATATGATGGCTATATGGTATAAGCCAGCATGCATTTATAATACTGTTGGTATATGCATGGCTGTGATATGTTCCTCCCTGGACGTCCTGAAAAATATTCGGTGCATAAAATTGAACTGATGTACCAATCGTAAACAAACCCGTAATTACTACTCGTACAATCTTATTCCTTCCATATACTTTTTCTGTTGAAGACCTCTTTAAAAGAAAAAGACATACTGCTGTTCCGGCCAGCATCAATGTTATCCAGAGTGGAAAGGGAAATGTTCTTCGTATCAGTTCAGCTGCATCCAGAGCTTCTGCCGTATTTGTTTCATTAATATAAAACAATATCAGCCATACAGTAAGTGCCACAACCGGTAATACACACCATATTCTCTCTGCTTTGTCAGAATACCCTTCCTTTCGTCTTCCTGATATAATGTAAAATAATACCGCAGCAAGCACAAAGACAATACATGCTGCAACAAAAAATCCCATATTCCTTAATGGGATAAAATATCGTAATAGTGCAAAGCAAAAAAAACTAAGACTACCTATAAAAATACTTTTTCCACGTAATGACATCTCTCATTTTCTCTTTTCCGGTTAATATAATATATACAACTCTGCCTTTTATAAAGCAATTCATTATATCATTTTGCCTGATCAGCGTCAAATCAGCATCCCACGGTTCCGCCTCTATCCTTTCTCATTCTTCAAGGCAATCCGGTATATTCTGTATTCTTCGCCACGAACTGTAGAGCCTTCCGTCTCATAAATACATTCCTGTCCCTCCAGCTTCTCCGGATCCGTAATGCACGAGCCGCTGCCCTGTATAAGATAAATATAATCTTTCTGCGGGAAGCTTTCTTTGCACCATGTAATTATCCGGTTCCATGATATTGTCTGGCTCTGCTCTTCACTCCAATCCGCATAGGAAGTAACCTTTCCACTTCCTGCATAATAAAACCGGTAATCCTTCAAATAGGCCAATATCGTAGATTCCATTGGCACATCCGTTGAAAGTATAATTTCATCAGGTGCAATCTCCTCCCGGATGAACTCTGCCGCATTCTGTCCGTCTGAATAGCTTCCATAGAATGCCTGCTGAAGATTCGATGGCTCCGCCTCAGAGTTCCAATGCAGGAACATTGCCACTGCAAGAATTCCGGTCAGAACCTGCAGCACCCCTGCCGCCACCTGATAAATCCTGTCCTTTTCCCTTTTCTTTTCCTCTGCGGTCTTTTGCATTGCCCATAACATCCACAGGAACGTGAAGACAAGGGAAAGATAATGCCAGATATGAAGCTGATAGACCATTACACTGAACACACACTGGAAGAGATAGCTAAGCAGCATGACCGTGGCGGCTCCTATGTTACGAAGCCGGTATGAAACAACCGCTGCTGCCAGAATAACAGCCACGAAAAAAATCGTACACATGGTCTGGCTAAAGCCGGTCACACGGATGAGAATAATATATGCATAATTTCGGATTTCACGAAGCAGTTCCCGGCCGCCGAAGCTTTGAAACTCAAACATGGGACTGTCCGAGACCTGATAAAACTGTACCATCCAGAACAAAAGACTTACAAACGGGATCCATATTCCCTTAAGACAATTCACTAAGCGTTCCATAGATCCGGTATGAATTCTGTTATAGACATTTTCAACAAGCCAGACGAATGCAATCATACCTGCCGGAGCTATGGCAATCGTATCAGCCTGAACTAATAAACCAAGCAGGATCCCATAGCGAACGGGATGCTCATTTCTCTCTGAATAATTCCATGCCAGCAAGATCAAAATTAAGGCTATCAGACAGTAATTCCGCGCAATCGTCGGATAAAAATAGGTAAATACCGGTGAAAATACAACCAAGGCCTTTATTCCAATCCATTGTGGACCCTTCCACAAATAGATCCCCGCTGCCACCGTCATAACTATAGTACTGATGATCCCTATCGTACGAAACGGCAGTCCAAATTTAGCAAACGGCATAACAAGAAAATACCACAGGCAAGGATGCCCCTGGTATTTAATCTCTCTTAATAACTGCAGCGGACTTAAGTCCCGGGCCATCAGCCAGACATTGGCTTCATCCCGCCAGGGCTCGTGATACCACAATAATACTCCGTTAAACAGTACATATACACTAAAAATGAGTATGACCAGATAAGGTTTTAGCTTCTCGCACACTTCTTTCATCTGCCGGTTTTCCTTTCGCCTCAATCTGTTCATTATCATACCGTAAATCACGAAAAAGAGCAATCATTTGACGGAATATGTATCTGTTTTATGGTATTACCGGAATAACCTATTTCCACAATTTATCTGTTGCTAATATTCCTAACCGTGTAATTCTGGCAAGTGCCAACACAGTGGTATTACTTGGTATTAATCTCCTATTATTTATCAGTATATTAAAGGATCAGCGTTGACTGTCCCAGTGAATCTGCCCGCTGCACGGTTTTATTCTGTTACATTTTTAGTCCGAAATCCGGATGCCAGATTGTTTATGATACACTGAATTTACCGAAAAAAAGCGTCAGAATTCCCTAAAAGCAGCAAGGGAATTTCCCCACAAAAGGCGGGACATATTGAATCCCCTTTACAATACTCATATCCTTTGGT
>Ga0129312_1000260_pt1 | contig 51627 bp, 49 predicted proteins | sample O827metagenome_FD_94434 | JGI IMG/M metagenome (GOLD analysis project Ga0129312, IMG submission 94434) | Orangutan group fecal microbial communities from Wisconsin, USA - O827 metagenome | ecosystem: Host-associated > Mammals > Digestive system > Large intestine > Fecal | place: USA: Wisconsin... | reverse complement strand
GCCTCGTATAAACCATCTAGTGGTAGGAGGAAAAAACCAATCCACAGTATCTTAGAATAGCATAGTCGAACCTGTAGAAAAGTTAAAGAAAGACTATGACTTTATATAATAGTAGGAGGAAATTATTATGAATATTGGAAATCAGATATCGGCAATTCGAAAAGAACAGCAATTAACACAAGAGCAATTTGGGTCGTTATTTCATGTGACACGACAAACAGTTTCAAACTGGGAAAATGAAAAAAGTTATCCGGATTTACAAATGCTGATAGATATAAGCAATCAGTTTGAAATCTCTCTTGATACGCTGATAAAGGAGGATTCAAAGATGGTAAAGACAATAGATAAAGAAAGAGTATTGGGAAAAATAAAAAAAGAAAAATCAATCATTGATTTTTTTACGGGTGCAGGAACTGGAATTATTGTATCCTGCCTGCTTTCACCCGATTCCATACGACGAACTGTAGTAATAATTATTGGACTTGTAATGATTGGAACTGGCTGGTATAAAAAACAAGGTATGATAATAAAGTTTTCAGATATATGGAAGAATTCGAAGAAGATTCGTAACAGGTAAATAACTCGCCTGCCTGACGCTTTGAACCAGAACAACTACCCAATGAAATAACCTGAAAAATAAATTTTATTGGGTAGTTGTATAGATATTATGAACCGCATGATCTTAGCTGTGTTGATTTTTTCGATACAGCAGGAATAGCATAAACAAGAGGATTACTGGAAAAATAAGTCCGAATCCCATACCAATCTGAATATTATTATCCGCATTCTGGGTGATATGACCAACAATTCCAGGTCCAATGCTGCCACCCAAATCTCCTGCCATGGCAAGAAGAGAGAACATAGCCGTTCCACCTGTTGGAAAAGTTTTTGAGGAAATACTGATTGTTCCAGGCCACATGATTCCAACTGAAAATCCACATGCAATACAACCGAAAAGTCCGATAACAGGGCTGGATGACAAGGCTGCAAGAAGATAGCAGATAACACATAATATGCCTGAACCACTCATAAAATTCATTAAATTTAACTGCTCGCCATACTTCCCAAAAATCATACGGCTGATTCCCATTGTTACTGCAAACATACAGGGTCCTGCTAAATCCCCCAGTGTTTTAGACAATCCCAGTGCTGATTCTACATAAGCAGAGGCCCATTGAGCCATTGAGAGTTCAGAAGCTCCGGAACAGATCATCAGACATATTGCAACCCAGAAAAATGGTTGGGAAAACAGATTCTTAATTCCCATTCCGGAACCATTGTCAACCAGAGGTTCAATCGGACAGATCAAGAAGTTATAGGCATTAACTGCAGGAATGATTGCCCATATTACGGCTAGCCATTTCCAGTTGTCTATTCCAAATATCAGGAAAAATAAACTGGAAATTAAAATTGTTCCAACAGCTCCCCAGCAGTAAAACGAATGGAGCAGGCTCATAGTCGCTTCTTTGTTTTCAAAGGGGCAGGCTTCGATAATAGGGCTGCAAAGTACCTCTATTAAACCGCTTCCGATGGCATAAACAATAACACTGCATATAATTCCAATAAAAGGATCGGATAACAAATCAGGTAAAAATGCCAGCCCAAGCAGACCCAATGCAGAAAATATTTCTGATGCAACAATGCACACACGATATCCGACATGATCGACAAATTTGGCACAGAACAGGTCAACCAGAAGCTGTGTAAAAAAGAAGAAAGTGGATATCAGAGCAATGTTACCGAGAGAAATATGGTAATCATTGTGAAATTTCAAAAAAAGGAGCGGTGTGAAGTTTGCCGCAATAGCCTGTGTGATAAGTCCCATATAACAGGCGATTTTTGTCTTATGGTAGTCTGTTTTTTTTACAACGTTCATTTGTTATTTTCCTCTCCGGATATTTTTAACAGTTTTATGTTCGATAGAAAGATGCTTGATTTGATTATATAGCAAATATCAGATATATACATTGAATTAAATTGTAGAAATACTGTATAATATCGTAAAAGGAAAGAATGTGATATGAAAATGGATTATAACAAAACTTATAATAAAATACTTACAGATGAAGAGTTTATGGAAATCAAACAGCATGGAAGCAGTGATTATCCATTTCAGTATTATTATGATAATCTGGAATTGTTTGATTTTCATTGTATTGAATGGCACTGGCACAGAGAATTTGAGTTTTTATATGTTGAGTCCGGACAAATTATATGCGGGATAGGGGAAAAACAGATTATATTGTCAGAAGGAGAAGCAATTTTTATTAATTCTAAAATATTGCACCGTTTTTACGCATCATCAGGTGGTATCATTCCTAACTTTGTATGTATGCCGGAATTTATTTCACCGGAGAATAGTCTGATTTATAAAAAATATATCTTACCAGTCATTTCATCGAATATATCTTTCCAGCGTTTTCAGATTGATGAGCCATGGCAGGCAAGGATTATACAAACTATGATAAAAATAATGGAAATACAGGAGAATGAAAAAATAAAAGAACTTGCTACTTTGGCATTGGTGCAGGATTTATGGCTGACTTTTTATGAAAATGTAAAGTTATCTGGTAAAGAAGATGTGCAGACAGTTGATGAAGCTGCACAGAAAAGAGTACAGTTAATCATGCAATATATACATGAAAACTATAGTCATAATTTGTCTTTGGATGAAATTGCTTCACATATCGGAATCAGCAAAAGTACTGCACTTAATTTGTTTCACCGTTTTTTACATACCACACCCGTTAGTTATCTGATAGGATATCGACTTCAGGCAGCTTCCTGGTTATTGAAAAATACGAATAAAAAAGTAAAAACAATTGCCTATGAAAGCGGATTTCATAACGTTGATTATTTTTGCAGATTGTTTAAAAAGCATTATCATTTAACACCATCAGAATATCGTTGCATATGCTTAAAAAGAGTATAATCCGCATAAAGTCCTGGATAGCTTTGCTGTGGAGCCGCTGACAGGTGAAGTCTTCTGAATGTCGCATGAGACAGAATTAGGGGATACCCATACTATACTATTGCAAAAAAGAAGTAAGCACGCTATAATATGACCAAGAAAACAAAAGTCACTGCAACGGTGCAGGAAGTTATTTGAATAAGCCGAAAGGCCGCAGAAATGCGGCTTTTTCCAAATACAGGAGTTAGCCAATGCTAACCGGTAGATGCACGTACCGTGGTTAGACAGATCTAACCGCGAAAGGTATGACAGCAATGCGAGAACACAAGAATTTGTGGGACAGAAATGCAGGTATATATGACTGTTTTGCATGAATGTATGCCGAAGCTGCCCTTTATCAGAAAGGAGAGTTGTCTTTATGAAATACAAAATCGAAAAAAACACTGTGCAGGAGACGCTGGTCCTCCCGCTGTATTCCCGAAAGCTGTGTTCGGAATTATACCCAAACCTCTATCGGGACGAGACGGCGGTTCGCTTGATCGACCAGATCGACTACGACTTTTCAGAGGCTGAGAAAAATTCCAGCAGCCTGATGCAGCGGTTCGGTGCGCTGGAGGTGGCCATGCGGCAGTGCGATCTTGCATGGGAGGTGCAGGCATACCTGAAAGCTCACCCCTGCGCAGCAGTGGTCAATCTGGGCTGTGGGCTGGACAACACCGGCAGAGCCTGCGGCAACGGCAGATGCAAAATCTACAATCTGGATTTCCCTGATGTTATAGCTGTGCGGAATAAACTGCTTCCAGCCGGGGAACGGGAACAAAATATTCCCTGCGACCTGAAAGATCCTTCTGTCAGCGGCTTTTTCCGCTTCCTCGCCAAGGTCGGCGACGGAATGATGAAGATGCAGATCGTGAAGATTGGATTTGAAGGAAGAAAATGAAAATATGCAATCATGATCTGGTGCATAGCAGTTGCAGTTTATGCGAAAAGACAGGGTGGTATACGAAAAAGTATGAACAGATTCATTCTACCATAGGAGGTAATTTTAATGAAACACATTCATTTTGATGTTGAAAGTGATGAATTTTACGGAGCATATTGGAAGTGCAGGAGCGGCCAAGACTGTGCCGTCATCACTATGCTCGGCGATGACCCCGAGGATTATATGGCGCGTTCTGCGGTGAAGTGGCTGCTTCGCCTTGGCGCGCATTGACATTGATCGTCGTATGACCTGCGTTTTATGTGATTGGAGGGACAAAAAGTGAACTATTTCGGAATGCCTTCCGGTATGTGGACTCTGTTGGCAAAATCGTTTTGTACTCAGCTTACCGAGATATTCGGCTACAATGATGAAAGCGCCAGGGACATAACCCACAAGGCAAAAGCAAAATATAAAGAGATTATCTCCGAACTGCCCGAATTTGAAAAAGGTGACCGCTTCAAAATGAATCTTGTCAATTGTGCAATGATCGGGGCGTTCATCCTTTCCATGCCGCAGCGCCCGGAGATGGACAGCCTGACAGATTACTACGCAAAATCCATGATGACAACGCCCATGCGGTGGTTTTGCCGTAAGAGCGGAAAAAGCAAGTTTACCGCAAAGGATATTGCTGCTATGAAGGCTACTGCCGACCTGAAAGCCGCTGACCGTAACCCCTATTCGTGGAACATGGAGTTTTACGAATATCCGGATGGCAGTGGCTACGAGGGACGCTTTACCCAATGCGGCATCTGTGTATTGATGAAGGAGCTGGGGCTGTATGACCTGACTCCTGCCCTGTGCCATCTGGATTATACCATGAGTGAGGCAGGAGGTGTGACGGATTTTGTGCGGCAGTATACCATTGCCTCCGGCGGCCCCTACTGTGACTGTGGGTACAAAAAGAAAAGTTTCTGAAATGACACCTATGCGACCAATGCGAAATGCAGCATTGTGGAACAATTAAGGGGTGTGGTATACTTTATGCATAACTCTGCAGCTGTAAATGAATTGGTCATGGGGAGGCGGCAGAGGAGATCAGGACAGAAGCGAAGAATACAGGCAAAGGAGTCGGAGCAATGGATGGGAAATTGATGGCTGCGGCAGAGGAAAAGCATCTTATACCATTGGATAAGGTTAACGGATATGACGTAAGACCCGGGTTTTATGGAATCAACGGAGCAACGGCTCTAAGAGAGGGCGTGAATTTTACGGTGTGCTCTCTGGAAGCAACAGCGGTGGAGCTCCTTTTGTATCATAGAGGAGAAAAGGAACCCTATGCAGTTTTACCGTTTCCGAAGCATTACCGGATCGGTGGTGTCTATTCCATGATCGTTTTTGGACTGGATATTTATGATTTTGAGTACGCTTACCGGGTGGATGGTCCATATATTCCGGAAAAAGGCCTTATTTTTGATAAAACACAGCCGCTTCTGGATCCCTATGCAAGAGCGGTTACCGGACAGAGCGTATGGGGAGAACAGCCTAATCAGGATCATGGGTACCGGGCCAGAGTAGTGGTCAATGATTTTGACTGGGGGGATCATGTGGATCCGGTCAGACCGATTCAGGATCTGATTATCTATGAGCTGCATGTCCGGGGATTTACGAAGGATGCCTCATCCGGGGTTGAACATCCGGGAACCTTTGCGGGGATCCGGGAAAAAATCCCTTACCTTAAGGATCTGGGAATCACCGCGGTGGAGCTTATGCCGGTATTTGAGTTTGACGAGACGATGGGAAGGCGTGAGATTAACGGCCGGATGCTTTTGGATTACTGGGGATATAATCCGGTCAGCTTTTTTGCACCGAACACCAGCTATACTGCACAAAAAGAGTTTAACCGGGAAGGTGATGAACTGAAGGGGCTGATTCGGGAGCTGAATGCCAATGGCATTGAAGTGATTCTTGATGTGGTTTTTAACCATACTGCAGAAGGAAATGAAAAGGGACCCTTCTTTTCGTTTAAGGGCTTCGATAACCGGGTTTATTACATGCTTACCCCGGAGGGGCTGTATTATAATTTCAGTGGGTGCGGCAACACGTTGAACTGCAATCATCCGGTTGTGCAGCAGATGATTCTGGAATGCTTAAGGTACTGGACAATAGAATACCATGTGGACGGCTTCCGGTTTGATCTGGCCAGTATTCTGGGACGGAATGAAGATGGTTCGCCCATGAATCAGCCGCCGCTGTTAAAAAATCTGGCAGGAGATCCGGTTCTGCGTAATGTAAAGCTTATCGCAGAGGCATGGGATGCCGGTGGTCTTTATCAGGTGGGCAGTTTCCCGGCCTTTACCCGATGGGCAGAGTGGAACGGAAAATACAGGGACGATATGAGAAGCTTTTTAAAAGGAGATTACTGGTTTGCGGCTGCTGCGGCAAACCGGTTGACCGGATCTATGGATTTGTATACCGGTCAGTATAAGGGCTACGATTCTTCTATTAATTTTATTACCTGTCATGACGGCTTTTCACTTTGGGATCTTTATTCCTACAACGGAAAACACAATGAGGACAATGGTTGGAACAACTCCGACGGGCATGATGATAACCGGAGCTGGAACTGTGGAGAAGAGGGAGAAACATCGGATCCGGAAATACAAAAGCTTCGTCTTAGAATGATGAAAAGTGCATGCCTGGCTCTGATGTGCAGCCGGGGAACGCCTATGTTTCTTGCCGGGGATGAATTTGGAGATACCCGTTTTGGAAATAATAATCCCTATTGTCAGGATAACGGAATTTCCTGGCTGGACTGGAATCGTCTTAAGACGAATCGGGAGCTTTACCGGTTTTTCAAAAAGATGATCCGGTTTCGAAAGGAGCACCCGGCAATCCGGAGTGACCAGGCACCATCAGAGACCGGTTTCCCGACAGTAAGTGTTCATACAGACAAACCTTTTGAGCATGAAATCAATTCTGATACAAAGGCTCTTGCAGTCTGTTATGCAGGAAAGACCGGTCAGGGAGAGGATTTGGTATATGTAGCACTGAATGTCTACTGGGAGGAGCAGAGGTTTGAATTGCCGAGGCTTCCGGAAGCCTATGAATGGAGATGCTTTGCAGATACGTCACTGGATGGAACAGGAGAAGAAAACGGGAATGTACCTATTACGGAGTACTGGCTTCATCCAAGAACAGCAGCAGTATTTGTGGGGCTCAGGAAGACCTGAGCGGTTGAGGAAGAAATATATAGTCAGAAAGACCTGAGTGGTTGAGGTAGAAATATAAAATCAGAAAGACCTGAGTGGTTGAGGAAGAAATATAAAATGAGAAAAACCTGAGCGGTTGAGGAAGAAATATATAGTCAGAAAGACCTGAGTGGGCGAGGAGGAAATATATAATCAGAAAGATCCGATCAGGATATGAGGGAATATAAAATTTGGAGGAGCAGGAAGGAGTATGATACATGACACTTGAAGAAACGATTCAGAGAATCAATGAATTGTACCACAAATCCCAGAAGGAGGGGCTTTCAGAGGAAGAGAAGCAGGAACAGAAGCAGCTTCGCCAGGTCTATATTGACAGCGTGAAGAACAATCTGCGCGGTCAGCTGGAAAATATGGAAATCGAGCGTCCGGACGGTACGATTGAAAAGGTCACTAAGAAACCCCGGGATGGTAAAAGAGCAAACGAATAATCTGAATGTGAATTATAGAATTAAGTTTTAGAATTAAGTTATACAATTAAGTTATAGGATTAAGCAATAGAATTAAGTTATAGAATCAAGTTATAGGATTAAGCAATAGAATTAAGTTATAGAATCAAGTTATAGGGATTAAGCTATAGATTCTATATGAGGGAATGGATAAAATCAGAAAACTGATATTAAAATCCCACAGAAACTTCCTTATTACAGGAAAGATCTGTGGGATTTCTATTGCTTTTGAATTGCTGTGAATTTGTTTATAAAACCTTAAAGGTATCTGTAAGCGTAACTATTCAGTGCAGGTCGAAGCATTTACTGCTGAGACCGTAAGAAAATGATTCAGTAATGCAAAATCCCATCGGCGAAGCCGATTTGGAATGGATTTTGCATCGTAACTGTGAAGGTACTGAACAGTTACCTGTAAGCAACTTATTTCGCCTGTTCAAGAGCAAGAGTTACGGTTGTGATATCACAAACTTCAGTCGGTCCGTAGTACTGGATTGCACCGGGATACTTGAAGCAGGTATCAACAGACCACTCTTCACGGTGAGCTTCGAAATACTTGAACGGTGCACCGTCAAGTTCAACGAGAGCTTTCTTGATAACCGGCTTGTCTTCGCCATGTCTTCTCTCGATGTTCATCATCTTGGTGATCGGCATACCACCTGCAACCCATTCACTTGCGGGAGCAGAAAGGTTGGAAACCTTGGATAAGTAGCCGTTGTAACCATACTGGATGAGCATGAATGCATTGTATCCTAAGGAGTAGCAGTAGTCGGAATCAAAGTTGGAAGGGAAAGCGCATCTTCCTTCATAACCTAAGAAGTGATGAAGGGCACTGAACTTACCATTGTAGGTTCCGGCTGCTTTTCTTGCTGCTAATTTATCTTTAACAAGGGCAGAGAATAACTTCTCGGATTCGATCAGGGAAACCTGAACATTTCCGTGAGGATCTCTTTCAAGGAATAACTGCTGCTGGATTGCCTGAGGAAGGATTGCGAATACTTCCATGGATTCTTTGGTTAATCCTTTCTCGATGAAAGCATACTTTTCTTCCCAGGTAGGAAGTGCATTGAAGGCATCGGCCTTGCTTCCGGCAAGAAGTTCGTTGATTTCCTGAATTAATACGGAGAATTCCGGTACGAATTCAACAACACCTTCAGGGATGATTGCAACACCGAAGTTCATTCCCTTAGCAGCTCTTGCAGCTACGGAATCAGCAATGTAATCAGCGATTGCGGAAAGGGACATCTTCTTTTCTGCAACCTCTTCGGAGATCAGACAGATGTTCGGCTGGGTTTCCAGAGCACACTCTAAGGCAACGTGGGAAGCGGAACGTCCCATAACCTTAACAAAGTGCCAGTACTTCTTAGCGGAGTTTGCATCTCTTTCGATGTTACCGATGATTTCGCTGTAAGTCTTGGTTGCGGTATCGAAACCGAAGGAGCATTCGATATCTTCATTCTTTAAGTCGCCGTCGATGGTCTTCGGGCATCCGATTACCTGAACGCCGGTGTTGTGTGCTGCAAAGTACTCTGCGAGAACAGCAGCGTTTGTATTGGAATCATCGCCACCGATGATAACGATAGCGGTAATGCCATGCTTCTTGCAAACCTCAGCAGCAATTGCAAACTGCTCGTTGGTTTCAAGCTTGGTTCTGCCGGATCCGATGATATCGAAGCCACCGGTGTTACGGAACTGGTTGATGTATTCGTCAGTCATAACAATATAATCATCTTCGATCAGTCCGCTCGGACCACCCTTAAATCCGTAAAGCTCGTTCTCCTTGTTGGTTGCCTTTAATGCATCATATAAACCACAGACAACATTGTGTCCACCGGGAGCCTGTCCGCCGGAAAGGATAACGCCGACGATCTGCTTCTTCATATCTGAAGTGTTCTGACCCTTTTCGAAAGTAATTTCCTTCTTACCATAGGTATTCGGGAAAAGTGCCTTGATCTTCTCCTGATCAGCAACACTCTGTGTTTCCTCGCCTTCCTTTACGCAGATATCTGCAATGCCGTGTCTGAGCATGCCCGGAAGTTTGGGAGCATACTCATATCTGGCTTTCTGTAATGGTGAAATGCTCATGTTACGTCTCTCCTTTATTATTCTTGGTAACTGTTTGACACGATGTTCATTGGATCGTGCAAAGTTCCTTCTTTTTGCATACAGCATAATTCTAATATATTTTAGAAATAAAGTAAACCGTTGTGTTGAAAATATTACGAAAGGGATTACGAAAGTAAAAGTCCGGCAAGTAAAAGTCCGAAAATATTACGAAAGTAAAAGTCCAAAATAAAGACAATGCATCGTGAAGAAAGCAAGCTGGCATGAAGAAAATGGACATAATGGAAGAAATCAAGAAGAAAAAGTCCAAAATAAAGAGATCGTATCATGAAGAAGGCAAGCTGGCATGTTGAAAATGGACATAATAGATGAAATCAAGAAGAAAAAGTCCAAAATAAAGAGATCGTATCGTGAAGAAGGTAAGCTGGCATGCTGAAAATGGACATAATGGAAGAAATCATGAAGAAAAAGTCCAAAATAAAGAGATCGTATCGTGAAGAAGGCAAGCTGGTATGCAGAAAATGGACATAATGGAAGAAATCAAGAAGAAAAAGTCCAAAATAAAGAGATCGTATCGTGAAGAAAGCAAGCTGGCATGCAGAAAATGGACATAATGGGTGAAATCAAGAAGAAAAAGTCCAAAATAAAGAGATCGTATCGTGAAGAAGGCAAGCTGGCATGCTGAAAATGGACATAATGGATGAAATCAAGAAGAAAAAGTCCAAAATAAAGACAATGTATCGTGAGGAAAGCAAGCTGGCACGTTGAAAATGGACATAATGGAAGAAATCAAGAAGAAAAAGTCCAAAATAAAGAGATCGTATCGTGAAGAAAGCAAGCTGGTATGCAGAAAATGGACATAATGGATGAAATCATTAAGAAATAATCCAAAATAAAGTCAATGTATCGTGAAGAAGGCAAGCTGGCATGAAGAAAATGGACATAATGGATGAAATCAAGAAGAAAAAGTCCAAAATAAAGAGATAGTATCGTGAAGAAGGCAAGCTGGCATGAAGAAAATGGACATAATGGAAGAAATCAAGAAGAAAAAGTCCAAAATTAGTTTTCGGTGATGTCAGGCAAAGACCGGAGTCGAACAGTATATGGTTGCCAACGTGGACTATACCTTTATTGTGACGGCATTAAATCATGATTATAGCTACAATCGGATCGCAAGATATGTGAGCGTGGCATTGCAGGGAGGCTCCCTGCCGGTCGTGATTCTCACGAAAGCGGATCAGTGCAGTAATTGTGGAAGGTACTGCTCGGAGGTGGAAGGTATTTCAGATAAGGTGCGGGTGCATGCCATTTCTGCGTTGTACGACATTGGAATGGAGGAACTTGCACAATACCTGCAGCCGGGGAAAACGATCTGTCTCATGGGATCCTCCGGTGCCGGAAAGTCCACATTGTTGAATACGCTTGCTCATGAAGAACGGATGAAAACCTCTGTAATCCGGGAAAATGACTCCAAGGGCCGTCACACAACGACCTACCGGCAGATGCTGGTATTGGAAAACGGTGTAACCATCATTGATACGCCGGGCATGCGGGAAATCGGCATGGCAAATGTAGAGGAAGGAATCGAAGATACTTTTTCGGACATTGCGGCACTTACTGCACAGTGTAAATTCAGTAATTGCAGGCATGATACCGAACCGGGCTGCGCTGTGAAAAGAGCGATCGAAAACGGAGAGCTATCGAAGGAACGCTTCCTGTTATATCAGAGTCTCCACAGCGAAAACCAGAGAAACCATGCAAAGAAGAAGCAGATTTCCAAATGGGTAAAGGAAATGAAGGAAGAGAAAAGAAACAGAGGTAACCTCATATAAGGAATGATGCATGGTTGAAGTGCTGCGTTATATTTTAATCTGCACCCACTTTCCCTGTTTGAAGCGCACGGTTGCAAAGATAAACCGTGAAATCTGATCGCCGAGCACGCCCATCCAGATTCCGATGATGCCGAAGCTAAGCGTATACCCAAAGAGGTAGGAAACGACGGTACGGATGATGGTGACGCTGATGGTAGAGGCAATCGCGGTGTACAGCGTATCACCGGCACCCCGCAGGCAGCCCATGTAGATGACCTGACAGATCTGAAAGATCACGACAAAGATGATCACATGCATGATGCTTACCCCGATTGCTACAATGTGTTCTTCCCTGAAAAACAGGTGATACAATCCGCTTGCACCAAAGTAGTAAATGCCGACCAGACACACCGCGATAAAGGCTCCGATGAGACGGCAGGTACGTCCGTACTCCTTGGCAAGATCCGGATCTCCGGCACCCAGGCTTCGCCCGATCAGCGCAACTGCTGTGGATTGCAGACCGTCCCCGAAGGAGAAGGACAGCGCCATGATATTCATTCCCACCTGATGGGCAGCCATCGCATCGGTTCCCTGGTCGGCGGCCATAATGGCAGTCAGCATGAATCCGACCCGCATGAGGACCTGTTCGAAGAACACACTGTAGCCAACCTTAATGAGGTTTAAAAAGGCTGCAGCGGTGGGTCTGATTTTATGGCTCATAATATAGGGAATGCTGATAAAATTATCCTTTTTGAAGATGGAAGCGATGCTCATAATACATGCCACTACCGTTCCGGAAACTGTTGCAAGGGCAGCCCCCTGGATTCCCAGAGCCGGGAAGCCGAAGTGACCGTTAATCAGCAGATAATTCAGAATGATGTTGATGACATTGGAGGTTACGTTGGTACGCATGGTAATTCTGGTATTTCCCGCACCTCTCTGTGCAGAGTTAATTCCCATCTGAATACAGTTAAAAATCATGCCACCCATGATGATGCGAAAATAAGCAACCGCCCCGTCATGGGTATCGGCGGTAGATCCGCAGAAGTTCATAATCGGGCTGGCAAAGGCAACGAAACCGATGCTCAGAATGACAGCAGCTACGATAATAAACAGGACCGCCGTGTAGAGGATTTCATTGGCGGAGTCCTGCCGCTGCTCCCCGCGTCTTCTGGCAACCAATGCGGAAATCGCCACGTTCAGCGCAAAGAATAGCGCAAGTCCCAGCAATTTGGGCTGTGTGGTAAGTCCTACGGCTGCAACGGAACTGGAACCAAGCGAGCTTACCATCAGGGAATCGATGAGCCCCGCAAAAGCGACGAAAAAGGATTCTACAATCGCCGGCCACGCCATGTCGATGGTGATTTTTAAGGTGTCTTTATGATAGTTGTTTTTGATTTTCTGTAATTGGGTTGTGATGTCAGCCATGATGCCTTCCTTATAAATTTGAATGGTAATGTCAATATCAGAGGGGATGGAGAGTGCTCCATTCCCCTCTGAGTATATTTTAGCACAAACTCCATTTTACATAAACGAGGAAATGGTATTATAATAAAAATACTTGGATGATTTGAAGGAGTATACATCATGGTTCATTTATTATTGGTAATTATTTATCTGGCATTTATCAGCCTGGGGCTGCCGGATGCACTGTTGGGAGCAGCGTGGCCGTCCATGTATCCGCAGTTTGACGTACCGGTATCCTATGCAGGAATTATTTCGATGATTATAGCTCTTGGCACGGTAGTTTCGAGTCTGCAGAGCGACCGGCTGACCCAAAAGCTTGGAACCGGAAAGGTTACGGCACTCAGTGTCTGTATGACAGCGATGGCATTGTTTGGTTTTGCCGCCAGTCATTCCTTTGGGATGCTTTGCCTGTGGGCGATTCCATATGGACTTGGTGCGGGAAGCGTGGATGCTTCCTTAAATAATTATGTAGCGCTTCATTATGAGAGCCGGCACATGAGCTGGCTGCATTGCATGTGGGGTGTCGGAGCATCGGCAGGTCCCTATATTATGGGATATGCCCTGACTGCGGGCTGGGGATGGAACTCCGGATACCATATCATTGCTGTTTTGCAGATCGTTCTGACTGCAATTCTGCTCTGCAGTCTGCCTCTTTGGAAGCAAAGACCGGCGGAGGTGCTGCAGGATGGAAAGGTGCAGCCTGCAAAAGCACTTTCCATACGTGAAGTACTGCAGCTTGCCGGAGCAAGGGAAATACTGGTCTGCTTTTTCTGCTATTGTGCCCTGGAGCAGACAACAGGACTGTGGGCGAGCAGTTACCTCACCTTACATAAAGGAGTTTCCGCAGATACAGCAGCTACCTTTGCAAGTATGTTTTATCTTGGAATTACTGTGGGACGAGCACTAAGTGGATTTCTTACCATGAAGCTCAATGATGTACAGATGATCCGGCTTGGTGAAGTAATTATTGGAATCGGTGTATTAGTGATGCTTCTGCCGTTTGGGCAGAGCTTATCCCTCACAGGCCTCATACTGATCGGACTGGGATGTGCACCGGTGTACCCTTGCGTGATCCATTCGACTCCTGCACACTTTGGTGCCGATAAGTCCCAGGCGATTATCGGAATCCAGATGGCATGTGCCTATGTGGGAACCTGTCTGATGCCACCGGTATTCGGACTGATTGCCAATCATATTACGGTAGCGTTGCTGCCGGTTTATCTTCTTATCATATTAGTGCTTATGGTGATTATGCACGAGCTTTTGTGTAAGAAAACGGCCTGATCACTTGGAGAGATAGATAAGATTTAGATATATTGTAACTAATCAGTGCCCGTCTGTAAAACCCCTTTAAAATTACTATTCTGCATGCATGGCTCTGAATAGTTACAAATATAAAAGTAAGAAATTAAGAGTAAAATCAGGAATAAGAGATCAGGAGGAACAGGTTTATGAAGGTATTAATGATCAACGGAAGTCCCAGAGCGGACGGTAACACAGGCATTGCGCTTAAGGAGATGGAACAGGTATTTTCGCAGGAAGGAATTGAAGTCGAAACGGTACAGGTCGGCAATCAGGCGGTTCGTGGCTGTATGGCCTGCGGTTACTGTGGAAAGAACGGTAAGTGTGTGTTTGATGATGTGGTGAACGAGCTGGCACCGAAGTTTGAAGAGGCAGATGGACTGGTTGTAGCAAGCCCGGTATATTATGCATCGGCCAATGCAACACTCATAGCAGTTCTTGACCGGCTGTTCTACAGTACCCATTTTGATAAAACCATGAAGGTTGGAGCGAGTGTGACATGCGCCAGAAGAGGCGGCTGCTCGGCTACATTCGATGAGCTGAACAAATATTTCACAATTTCCAATATGCCGGTTGCACCGAGCCAGTACTGGAACTCCATTCATGGAAGAGAAAAGGGCGAGGCAGTTTGGGATGAAGAAGGAAAGCAGACCATGAGAGTATTGGCAGGAAACATGAGCTTTCTGATGAAGAGCATCGCACTTGGCAGGGAGCAATTTGGCCTTCCGGAAAAGGAAGAACGGGTTTTTACTCATTTTATCCGGTAAAGCGGGCTTCCTTATAATATCTAATAGCTACTCACAATTCCTGAAACAGAAACAAAACCGGTCAATGAAATATGAATGATTTTGAAATACGAACGAATCAGCCAATTAAATATCAGATCTGCGGAAATTTACGTGCATCGGACGGCTTTCTGCATTATAAAAGAAGCATGGAATTGCACGTCTTGATTGTGGTATTAAAGGGAACAATGTACCTGCGTGTGGATGGAGAAAATGTGGTTGTCCGATCTGGTCAATATATCCTGTTACGAGCAGGAGAAGAGCATGAGGGATGGAAAGCATCCGAAGGAGAGCTGTCTTATTTCTGGGTGCATTTTTCGGAGCAGGCTGCAAAGGGAGTGGAAAATGCGGAGAATTATTATCATTTTCCGATGCTTGGAACACTTCCTGCTACGCAGCGTGTGACTACACTGTTCCGGCAGCTTCTCGATCTGTCACGGACCTGGCAGGAGGAGCAGGGACAGATGCTTGATTATTGCTGCAGTACTCTTTTGATGGAGCTTACTCTGGAAATGAGCAGAGAAAGTCATAAGGGAGAAGCCATGGAACCGGGAGAACAGATCGAATCGGCGAAACCACAGGTACAGCAGGCAATCCGGGAGGCAATGGATTACATTACCATGAACTGCCATAAGCAGATGGAGTCTGCCATGGTGGCGCAGCATCTGCACTACAATCCGGATTACTTTGCTTCACTGTTCCGGAAGCAGACCGGCATGACGATCACGCAGTATCTCAATAAGATGCGGATCGAGCTTGCCAAGCGTCTTTTGGTCAATGAAAACGTAAGCATTAAAGAAGCCGCATATTCCAGCGGCTTCCAGGATGAAAAATATTTTATGCGGATTTTCAAACGTCATGAGGGAATGACTCCCCTCGCTTATAAGACAGCATTTCAAAAATCATTTATCAATCATTAGATGACAGATCCCATTACAGATCCGAAGGCTTCTTTAAAGAGAAGTATACGGTATAGGTTTCCTCATCGATTTCATAGAGCGGTCGGAAGGTAAAGTTTTCCGGCTGCTTTTTCGTGAGATAAGTACTCTGCTTCCAGGGGAAGACACTGTACATATGCTCGGACTGTGCGTAAAGCGCATCCTCCGGAGTTTCACCATTGGTATAAAGTCCGTGATCCTTTTCGCACATACCGGCAAGAACAACAGGTCCTTCCATGATTGCGGATTTTTCCGGCTGATCCGGTAATGACACATAGGAAAGAGCAGGTGCAAGGAATAAGTCAATAGTGTCATTTGTCCATGTTTTCTGGATTTTCAGGTAGCCATCTTCTATCACAGGATTGGTGAGCGCTTCGCCGTTTACACTGACAACCGGTGCACCCTTAACCCATGCGGGAACACGCAGGCAGAGGGTAAACACAGTAGGCGCAGAAGCCTTTACCTTGAATTGTAACTGCCATCTGGAGCTCTGTCCCTGATCCTTTTCATCAAAGAATGCCTGATCATTGTAATACTTCATATTGGTATCCTGAGAAATCTCAATAAGCTGCTCATGGCAGTTCCATTTTGCAATGGAAGGAATGTACTGGCTTACCAGAAGCTCGTTCTGTTCAGGATTTTCATAGTAAATGAGGTCCGGATACAGGGTCTGTGCCTGTACCATGGTTCCATGACAGCACCAGAAGTCGTGGCGTTTGGTGCCCCATTTCTTATGACCGCCTGCACTCAAAGGCAGGAAGTAGGTCGGCATACCGGTCTGTGCATTCTGCTGTGCAAGGAAGCCGTTGTAAAGGGCGCGTTCAATGTAGTCCCCGTACTGCCTGTCACCGGTCCAGCGGTACAGATAGGCAGCCAGACGTACCATATTATATACGGTACAGAATTCCTGATCGCGGTCGTTTAAGTACTGGCCGGAAAGGAAAGGCGGTACCCAGAATTCTCCGGAGTTGGCGCTTCCGGTGCAGAAATAACCGCGGTCGGTAACGGCACATTTCCAGAAAAGCTCTACGATGGTCTTGTACTTCTTATCACCGGTTACTTCATACATTCTGGCAGCACCATGCGCCCACGGGATGCTGGCGTTGGTGTGGCAGTTGGTTAAAGCATCCTTTCCCTCTGACAGCTTACGGAAAAGGCTCGGATTGCTGTAACGGGAAGCCAGTGTTTCATAAACCGGATCCTTCGTGGTTTCAAAAAGCAGTGCCCACATTTCCAGCATACCGGATTCCTCACCGCTGTAGACAGCGTGCGGGTTGGTGGACTGTACCTTTTCGGTCCAGCGGATATACCAGTCAGCCAGATGACGGACGATGGTAAGTGCCTGCTCGTTACCGGCGTAGAGATAAGCATGGGTAAGTCCCATGATTAATTTATGCATGACATACTGGGGAGACCATATATGGAGCTCCTTTTCCAGACGGGTAAAGTACTTCTCCGGGAAAGGTCCGATCCATTCTCCACCGTTTAATTTCTGACATCTGGCAAGCTCGCTGATGATTTCGTCAAGCTTTGCCTTTAAAGCGGCATCATTTTCGGATGCAATTAATGAAGAAGCTGCAGAAAGCCAGTGACCTAAGAAATGACCGCGGAGCTGGCAGGTAGGAGCCTCCCATCCCCAGTGAAGCTTTGCGGTTTCCGGTCTTTCGAGAACCTGCAGATCCGGCATAACGATTCCTGCCTCCAGATAGTAGTTCTGTAATAATTCCTGTGTACCCAGTTCCAGAAGATAGTTACGGTTTACAAGCATTCTTTCACGGAATAAACCGGGAAGCATAGTGACATTTTTCTTCTCAAGATGCTGAAGCATAATAAGCTCCTCCTTCACATATGTTGAATTGTTTTTTAATAAAAGTATAAGAAATGAATCCCCGTTTGTCGGTAGACAAAATCCGAGATTTGGTAGATAATAGAGACAATAGTACGGAGGAGAGAAGTTATGAAGTGTCAAAGATGCGGAGCAGAACTTTTAGATACAGATACCTTTTGTGTGAAATGCGGACAGAAGGTTGGAGAACCGGCAAGATGTCCGGTTTGTGGCGAGATTCTGAGAGAAGGAACGAAATTCTGCCACAAATGCGGAGCTGCGGTTAATAATGAAGATACCGAGCCTCACGATGAGGAGATTCCGGTTACTCCACAGAAGACGATTGATATTCCATTCGATGTGATTGAGAAAAGCATTATTATGGAAGCAGAGCAGGCTGTGGTGAAGCGGGATTTCAGTGAGGCAGAAGCAAGGCTGGAACGGGAAAGACGGGGAGAAAAGCCGGAATATCCGGAGGAAGAGAATCCGGAGACAGCAAGGAACCCCGAAAGGAAGGAAGAAAAAACCCTGGAAGGGAATGAATCGGAAGGGAAAGAACCGGAAGAAATTCCGGCACCCGTTATGAGAGAGCGCCCTTCCCGGGTAGTGGAAGCCGTGCGGGAAGGACGGATTTATGAGCAGTCACAGGAAGATGCTGACAGCGGGGAAGAACCGGCAGAGCAGAAGAGAACAGACCGTCAGAAAGTATCCCGTAGAAGAAATGCGCCATCCTGTAATTATGGTCATGAAGAAGATCGCTATGAGGATACCGGTTACGAAGATACGGATTATGACGGGGACGGTTACGATGATGACGACCTGAACGATGAGGAAGCTTCCGGTGGATTTGATCTGACCAGGGTAACGATGATCCTTGGAATTGTTGTACTGATCGTGATTGTGATCGGTGGTGGAATCATTCTTAAGAAGAAGCTGCATTTTGATTTCAGTAATATAGGAGATACAACGGTTTCTGAGCCAACCGGGGAAAGTAATGGAAATGCCGGAGAGAATACGGGAGAGAATACGCCGGGAGAAGTTGCAGGAAAGCTTCAGATTATTAAGAATGTCAATATGAGAAACCAGCCGGGTACAGAGAATTCCAGTATTCTTGGTGTGGCGAAGACAGGTGAGGTTTATGAGTATTATGAGCTTGTCGGAGATTCGTGGTATCATATCCGTTTAAGTGATGGAAGTGAGGCATATGTTTATAAGGAATATGTGGATGTATTGAATTAAAATTATTTACCTATTGACAAGGTGGGTAAAAGGAAGTATACTGCAAACAATCAGTGAGAATACTTATCTTTTGACATCAGTCAGAAAAGGGAGGAATTGAAATGGCTAAGATTTATACATCCGCAGATCAATTGATCGGAAGAACACCATTACTTGAGTTAACACATCTGGAACAGGAATATGGATTAAAAGCAAAGCTTTATGCGAAGCTGGAGTACTTTAATCCGGCAGGCTCCGTTAAGGATCGTGTAGCGAAGATGATGCTGGACGATGCGGAGAAGGAAGGAAAATTAACGAAGGACTCTGTAATTATCGAGCCGACTTCCGGAAATACCGGTATTGGTCTTGCATCTGTAGCAGCAGCAAGAGGCTACCGTATTATTATTGTTATGCCGGATACGATGTCTGTGGAGCGCAGACAGTTAATGAAGGCGTATGGTGCAGAGCTGGTATTGTCCGAAGGTGCAAAGGGAATGAAGGGTGCAATTGCGAAGGCAAACGAGCTTGCAGAAGAGATCCCGAACAGCTTTATTCCCGGGCAGTTTGTGAATCCGTCCAATCCGAAAGCGCATTATGAAACAACCGGACCGGAAATCTGGGAGGATACCGAGGGCAAGGTGGATTACTTTGTAGCAGGCGTCGGCACAGGTGGCACGGTAACAGGTGTTGGTAAGTATTTAAAGGAAAAGAATCCTGCTGTGAAGGTTGTTGCAGTAGAGCCGGCAACAAGTGCCGTATTATCTACCGGTGTGGCAGGAGCTCATAAGATTCAGGGTATCGGTGCCGGATTTGTACCGGAAATCCTGGACACCACAATTTATGATGAAATCATCCCTGTTGCAAACGAGGATGCGTTTGCACTTGGTAAGAAGATCGGAACAAGTGAAGGTGTACTGGTGGGTATTTCCTCCGGAGCAGCCGTGTGGGCAGCATTGGAAGTGGCAAAGCGCCCGGAGAATGAAGGCAGGAATATTGTTGTTCTGCTTCCGGATACAGGAGACCGGTATCTTTCTACTCCTTTATTTGCAGAATAATTGTGAGAAGGATGGGTGATATTTTATGCTGATCTCCACGCGAGGAAGGTATGCTCTCCGGGTTTTAGTAGATCTGGCAGAGCAGAATACCAGTGAATATATTCCCTTAAAGGAAATTGCAGTAAGACAACATATATCACAGAAATACAGTGAGAGCATCATGACTCTGCTTTCGAAAGCAGGAATGGTGGAAGGAATCCATGGCAAAGGAGGCGGCTACCGTTTAAGCAGGGAGCCTGCGGACTACAAAATCGGAGATGTCCTGCGGCTTACAGAGGGGACGCTTGCTCCGGTATCCTGTCTGGAATGTGGTTCAGATCCCTGTGAACGTGCAGATGAATGCCGGACACTTCCCATGTGGATTAAGCTCGATGAGATGATTAATGATTATCTCGATGATATTTCGGTAGCAGACCTGATGAAGCAGGAAAACAAAGGGTTATTGGAATCCTGATGAATAACAGGTATTGTATTGCAGCTGTGAAGGTACGGAACAGTTACAGAAAATAAAGATAAGACCGGACAGTGATAGGGTATCGGGAAGGTAGTGAAAATTACCTGTCTCTATACACTATCGCTGTTTTTGTGTATAATAAGTGTCAGGAAAAGCAGGCGTCTGTCAGGCAGATGATGTATTTCCGTGATACCCTGTAACGGTATTTCATAGCAATCCGTAGGTATCAAAGTCGGGGGCTTTTGCCCCGACATCACTTTATAATATGTAGGAGAAACAGATGCTGCGGGAGATTGATCTTTCAGAAATTTCAGATGGAAAATTATATACAGCTAATGACATGGTGCGGATCGAGTGTCAGGAATGTAAGGGGTGTTCCGCCTGCTGTCACGATATGGGGGAGTCCATTATTCTGGATCCTTATGATCTGTATCAGTTGGAAAAAGGCTTACATACAACGTTTACAGAACTCATGCAGGGAAAGATCGAGCTTCATGTGGTAGACGGGATCATCCAGCCGAATCTCAAAATGCAGGAAGATACCCTGCAATGCGGATTTCTGAATTCAGAAAGACGGTGTAGCATCCATGAGCTGCGCCCGGGATTCTGCAGACTGTTTCCGCTGGGAAGAATCTATGAGGATGGCGATTTCAAATATTTCTGGCAGATTCACGAGTGTGCTTATCCGAACCGCTCTAAAGTGAAAATTAAAAAGTGGCTCGGTATTCCGGAGCTGCCGGTTTATGAAAATTATATCCGGATCTGGCATAATTTTCTGAAAGAAGTACAGGAGATCATTACCCATGCGGAGAATGAAGAAATTGTCCGAAATTTGAATATGCTGGTATTAAATGAGCTTTATGTAAACCAATATGAGATGGGAACTGCATCTTTCTATGAACAGTTTGAGTCGCGTATTTCCGCTGTTTCAGAGAAAATCAGGATGTATCGGTGAGAAATCTGCCAACAAAATGAATAATTTGTCGAAAGAAATGCAGGATTTCATGCATTATTTATTTTGTAACAGTTCAGCCATGCAGAAATGATTGTATAAGCTGCCCTTAGTGAGCAAGCTCCCACGGTCATCTTGCACAATCATTTCTGCACGGCTGAACTGTTACTTTATTTTACTGTTACGTGTGCATTATTTATTGACAAAACGGGCATTCTGGCTTATCATAACGATGTATGGGCAATGACGAAGACGAGTACCTTGGATTATCGCTTAAAGAGAGCCGGGATGGTGAGAAGCCGGCAGAATGAATCTGAGAGAATAACAGCTTCCGAGCCGTAATTTCATTGGTGAAAGTGACTGCATGGCAGTAAATCAGGTGGCACCGCGGATAAGTTTATTCGTCCTGAATTGATTGTGAAATCAATTCGGGATTTTTTCATGTAGAGCACTTAGAGAAGACGGGCCAAAGGCGAAGTGTGAGGTTAGTGAGAACGGTACCCGGACACTTAATGAGAACGAGCGAAGCGAAGTACGAATTTAGTGAAACGGGTAGATGTAAATTAAGAAATAAACCAGAAGAAGGAGAAAAGAGATGGAATTATCAACGTTGTATCGTGAATGTACCTTAAACCAGGTATCTGAAAATGACATTGGCAAAGAACGCAGGGTAGCCGGCTGGGTAGAGAATATCCGCGACCACGGCGGCGTATCCTTTGTGGACTTAAGAGACATGTATGGCGTATTACAGATCGTTATGCGTGACACCTCCCTGTTAAAGGGAATCAACAAAGAGGACTGCATCAGCGTCCTTGGCAAAATCGAAAAGCGTGACGAGGAAACCTACAACCCGAAGATCCCGACGGGAACCATCGAGCTGGAAGCGCACAGCGTTGAGATTCTTGGTAAGGTATATCGTCCCCTTCCGTTTGAAATCGCAACCTCCAAGGAAATCCGTGAGGATCTGCGTCTGAAGTACCGTTTCCTTGATCTGAGAAATCCGAAGGTCATGAGCAACATGATTTTCCGTTCCAATGTCATTGCTTTTCTTCGTCAGAAGATGACCGAGCTTGGTTTCATGGAAGTACAGACTCCGATTCTGTGTGCATCTTCTCCGGAGGGCGCAAGAGACTATATCGTTCCATCCAGACATTACAAGGGTAAGTTCTACGCACTTCCACAGGCACCACAGCAGTATAAGCAGCTTCTGATGGTATCCGGCGTAGATAAATATTTCCAGATTGCACCCTGCTTCCGTGATGAGGATGCAAGAGCAGACCGTTCTCCCGGTGAGTTCTATCAGCTCGACTTTGAAATGAGCTTCGCAACACAGGAGGATGTGTTCAAGGTTGGTGAAGAAGTGCTGACCGCCACATTTGAGAAGTTTGCACCGGAAGGCTATGAAGTGACGAAGGCTCCTTACCCGATCATCAGCTACAAGCAGGCGATGTTAGAGTTTGGTTCCGATAAGCCGGATTTGAGAAATCCGCTTCGTATTATTGATTTATCGGATTTCTTTAATAAATGTACCTTTAAGCCGTTTCAGAATAAGACCGTCCGTGCCATTAAGATCGAAGGGCATCAGTCCAAGGGCTTCCATGAGAAGATGCTTAAGTTTGCAACTGAAATCGGAATGGGCGGACTTGGTTATCTGGAGGTTCAGGAAGACCTTTCCTACAAGGGACCGATCGATAAGTTTATACCGGACGATCTGAAGGCAGAATTAAGAGAACTTGCAGGACTTAAGGCGAACGATACCATCTTCTTTATCGCAGATAAGGAAGCACGTGCAGCATCCTTTGCCGGACAGATCCGGAATGAACTTGGTGCGCGCCTTGACTTACTTGAGAAGAATGCATACCGCTTCTGTTATATTAACGACTTCCCGATGTTCGAGCTGGATGAGGAAACAAAGAAGATCGGCTTTACCCATAACCCGTTCTCTATGCCACAGGGCGGCCTGGAAGCATTGAATACCAAGGATCCGCTGGATATTCTGGCTTACCAGTATGATATTGTATGTAACGGCGTGGAATTATCCTCAGGGGCTGTCCGTAACCACAGCATTGACATCATGGTTAAGGCCTTTGAAATTGCGGGATATGATGAAGAAGTCCTCAAAGAGAAGTTCGGTGCCTTATACAATGCGTTCCAGTTCGGAGCACCCCCGCATGCAGGAATGGCTCCCGGTGTGGACCGTATGATCATGCTTCTTAAAAATGAAGACAGCATTCGTGAGATCATCCCGTTCCCGATGAGCGGAACCGCACAGGATCTGATGTGCGGAGCACCGAATGAAGTAACCGAGCAGCAGCTTCGGGAGGTTCATATCAAGGTGCGTCAGTAAAGGTGTGTGAACAGTAATCTGTTGTCACCGGTATGAAAAGATAAGCAGCAATTCCTATTGCAAAGTAACGGCAGGAGGAATACAATAACGAATGATTGAAAGAGGGGAGTTTGCAGAAGCGGATTTCCCTCTTGATGTCACATGGAAACCGTGATATTTCTTTACTTTATTAAGAAATTCCGCCGGAATTTCCGATAAAGCAAAAAGCTCCGCAGGGATGCGCAGCCCGCGGAGAAGAGATCAGTTGCTTTGCAACACCGCTCGCACGCAAAGAGTTCGCAGGCGAACTCTTTATTTATAAATCGTATGGATTTTGGAGGAATGGAATCATGATGAATCATCGGGAAGGAAAGAAAACCTTTATTGTCGGTGGGGGTGATATTGGACAGAATCTGGCAAAGCAGCTCGCCCATGCCGGACATCAGGTGACACTGATTGACCAGTCTGAGGATGTGGTGGACACCCTGGGAAACAGCATTGATGCCATCTGCTTTCAGGGAAATGGAGCTTCTTATGCGACGCTGCAGGATCTGAATGCGGGATCTGCTGATTTATTTATCGGAGTTACACAGTCCGATGAACTGAATATATTAAGCTGCTTTACGGCACATATGCTGGGAGCCAAGCATACGATTGCACGAATCCGTGATACGGATTATGCAAGCCAGCATCATTTTTATAAGGATAAGCTGGGAATTTCCATGGTCATTAATCCGGAGCTGGCAACGGCAATGGAGATTTCCCGTACACTTCGTTTCCCGGTAGCAACCCGCGTGGAAACATTTGCGGGCGGCCGTGCCGAGCTTGTAGAGATGACGGTTAAGGAAGAGTGGCCGCTTGTGGATAAGACCCTTATGGAAATCAACCGGAATCTGGGAATTGATCTTCTGTTCTGTGCAATTGTGCGGAACGGACAGGCCTTTGTACCAAAAGGAGATACGAAGATCCAGGCAGGCGATGTGATTTATTTAACCGGTGCTGCCGAGAAGTTCCGTTCCTCATTCCGGAAGCTTAATCTGTTTAAAAAGCCGCTGCAATCTGTGATTATTGCCGGAGGAGGAAGAGTTTCCCATTATCTTACGGGAATTCTGCTCAAACAGGGGCTTAAGGTGACGGTTGTAGACCCGAGACCTCATGTGGCAGAGCGTCTTGCAAGAGAGTGCCCGGGAGCAGCTGTGATGCAGGATGATGTGATGCGGTATTTCGATTCCATGTCGGAAACAGACTTTGCACATACGGATGCGTTTATTGCAATTACGTCTAATGATGAATATAATCTGGTAGCTTCCATGTATGCGGAATCCCAGGGAATTTCCAAGGTGGTAACCCGTATCAATGCGAAGTCCCGCCTGAAGGTATTGCCAAAGACAAGCAAGATCTGTACGGTATCCAGAAATGATGTTGCAGCAGACCGTATTTTTGCCTATAGCCGTTCCCTGATGAATGCATCCGGAGATGACAAGGTGGAATCCCTGTATCGTCTGATGGATGGTAAGATTGAGTTTATTGAACTGAATATAGATGATAAGGATAAAAATCTGAATATCCCGCTGAAGAACCTGAAGCTTAAGCGGAATGTACTGGTAGCGTTTATCATCCGTGATACACAGACGATTATTCCCCGTGGTGATGATGAAATTCACGATGGTGATACCGTTCTGATCGGTTCCATTAACCATCATATTGCAGAGCTTAAGGATATCTTTGCAGATTAAGCAAAAATCCGGATCTGTTTGGAGGTTCTTATGAATACTGGAAAAATTATGAATATTATCGGAAGGATTCTTTTTGTAGAAGTCCTTCTGATGCTGCCATCCCTGTTTGTTTCCCTGATTTACCGGGATGGTGATACGAAGGCGTTTGTCTATACCATGATTCCGGCTGCGATTGTTTCAGTTCTCCTGATGCTGGTCCGTCAGCAGCAGAAGCGGATGAGCAGCAGGGATGGTTATTTCATTGTGGCGATGGCATGGATCATTATTTCCATTGTAGGTGCGTTTCCCTTATATCTGTCAGGTGGCTTTACTTCCTATTGGGGGGCATTGTTTGAAATTGTATCCGGTTTCACAACGACAGGAGCATCGGTTCTTGCAGAACCCGGTATACTGGGACACGGAGTGGCATTCTGGAGGTGCTTTACCCATTGGGTTGGCGGTATGGGAGTGCTTGTCTTTGTACTGATGGTCATTCCGATGGAGAACGACAATTCCATGCATCTGGTACGTGCAGAAGTGCCGGGACCGACGGCCGGTAAGCTGGTGCCGCGTATGCGGACAACATCCATGATTCTTTATGGGATTTATGCAGCAATGACATTGATTTTAGTTGTGATTTTGAAATGCCTTGGTATGAAGGTATTTGATGCTTTCTGTATTGGATTTGCAACAGCGGGTACCGGTGGCTTTGCACTGAACAGTGCCGGAATTGCCGGATATGGAAGCCCGGCGATTGAGATTGTGCTTGGGATTTTCATGATTCTGTTTGGAATCAATTTCAACACCTATTTTCTGTTGTTGTTACGGAAGTTCAAGGAAGCACTTACTTCGGAAGAGACCGCGGTTTATTTTGGTGTCATTGGCGTGTCGGTTGTTGCCATTTCCATCAATACCTTATCCTGCTTCTCTAATACAGGGGAAGCGGTACGGAGTGCTTTTTTCCAGGTGGCAAGTGTCATTACCACGACAGGATTTGCAACGGTAGATTTTAATCTGTGGCCGGAATTTTCCAAGCACCTGATAGTGCTGCTCATGATTATTGGTGCATGTGCAGGATCAACCGGTGGTGGTCTGAAGATTTCCCGCGTGATCATTCTGTTTAAGTCATTTATTGCTGAGATCAAGCAGATTCTGAACCCGAAGGAAGTTGTCAGTATCCGTCTGAATGGGAAGAATGTAGATAAGAAAACCCTGAATTCCACGAGAATTTATTTTGGGGCTTATGTGATTCTGATTTGTATTTTTACCTTGATTATTTCGCTGGACGGGTTGGATCTGACCACGAATCTGACCGCGGTATTGTCGTGTTTTAATAACATCGGACCGGGATTGAATCTGGTAGGGCCGATGGCGAACTTTGGAGTATATTCCGACTGGGTGAAGGTCGTGCTTTCCCTGGCAATGCTGACAGGACGTCTCGAGATTTTCCCGATGTTCCTGCTCTTTGCCAAGTCGGCACATGACCGCTAAAGAAAGAGTATTTCGATTACAAAAGAGTAAGCATAAGAAAACCTCAGCGTATGTGAGCTGCTTTAAAGAAAGCAGTGTCATCAGCGCTGAGGTTTTTGCTTTTGCTCCTGAAACCTGTTCTGACAGTCCTGGCAGTAAGTGCTTCATCCGGCACGGAACAGCAACTGCCAGACAACCTGATTTTATCAGATGCGTGGCAGCATATGCTCTACCAGTCTGGCAGAATGCAGGGCAGCTGCCTTTTCGAAGACAGGGTAATCTATTTGGGCGCTGTCATCGGCCTTATCTGAAATCGCACGGATAATGACAAAGGGGATCTTATTTAAGAAAGCACCCTGGGCAATGGAAGCACCCTCCATTTCAGTGCAGTCTCCATGGAATTCCTGAATCAGATGTTCCTTTACTGCCTTACTGGAAATGAACTGGTCACCGCTTAACACACGGCCGGTAGAGGCATGAATGTCCGGATTGACCTCTTCACAAGCAGCAACAGCAAGCTCTGCAAGGCGGGCATCTGCAACAAATTCACGGCAGCCAAGCTGCGGTACTTCCCCTGGCTGATAGCCGAAGAGGGTAGCATCTACATCATGGTGAAGCGCATCAGTGGATACCAGAATGTCTCCGATATTGAGTTTTGCATTCAGGGAACCCGCAACACCGGTGTTGATGACAGCAGTTACATGAAAGAGATCAGCCAGAATCTGAACGCAGAGGGCAGCATTTACCTTGCCGACACCGCTGCGGACAATAACAACGTCTGTGCCGTTTAAGGTTCCTTCGTAGAACTCCATATTTGCTTTCTTTGAAATGTTCGCGGCAGACATATGTTCCTTGAGGGTTTCCACCTCTAATTCCATAGCACCGATAATTCCTATTTTCTTCATGAGTTTAAACCTTTCGTTTCTTTGCATTTTGTAACTATTCAGAGCCATGCAAATCCTGTCAAATATGAATGGAATGCCTGCATTCCAAGTCATATTTGACGGGATTTATATGGCGAAGTAACCACATGAGCAAAAGGAAAGCTGCGTAGCAGCGATTTTGCGAATATGGTTCTGAATAGTTACTGCTTTTTAAAAACAGTCCAGCCATCGGTGGATAGCTGGACTGTTATCATTCTTATTCCGGATAAACCAGCCGGCTGTCGTCTATGGAGTACAATACCTGCTCCAGATAACGTTTGGCTAAGTAATTCGCCATTCCCAGATTCATGTCCAGATAATTACCGCAGTCCCTGGGAGAAGCACCGGGTACTTCACCTTCGTAATCACGGATAAATTCAAACATTTCAATCATCAGAGGAACGATGTCCTTAGAACTTAAGTCACCTGCTAACAGGAGATAAAAGCCGGTACGGCAGCCCATTGGTCCGAAGTAAACTGTTTTGTCCTTATAGACCGGATGATTACGCAGGAAGGTTGCAGCGAGATGTTCAATAGTGTGAACCTCTGCCGTATTCATCACCGGTTCCTCATTGGGACTGGTCATACGCAGGTCAAAGGTGGTAATGACCTCGGCACCGATGTGATCCTTACGGGAAACATAGACACCGGGCTGTAATTTAATATGGTCAATCGTAAAGCTTGCAATCTTTTCCATAGGGATACCTCGTTACCTAGTAAACACATGCCTGTTCTTCGCCATTCAGAACACGTAAAGCGCCCTGAGCCAGAGCAAGCAGCTCATCTTCGCCGGGATATACGGTGATCGGAGCGATGAAGCCGATTCTTTCTTTCAGGCCGTCTGTCACGCTCTTGTTGTAGGCAATACCGCCGGTCATGATGATCTGGTCAACCTTTCCGTTTAATACAGCAGCCATGGAACCGATGTCCTTTGCTACCTGCATGATAAATGCTTCACGGACCTCCTTCGCATGGTCATCACCGTCATTTACCATCTTCTCTACATTACGCATATCGTTGGTGCCAAGGTATGCATTGAAGCCGCCGTTACCAACAATCTTCTTATAAACTTCTTTCTCGGTATACTTGCCGGAGAAGCACATTCTGATTAAAGCTCCGGAAGGAACGGCACCTGCACGTTCGGGAGAGAAAGCACCATCGCCGTCTAATGCGTTAAATACGTCAACAACACGTCCGTTTTCGTGTGCACCGACGGAAACACCGCCACCCATATGAACCACGATCAGGCGAAGGGAATCATAAGCAACCTGGTTTTCCTTTGCATAACGCTTGGCAACAGCCTTCTGGTTTAATGCATGGAACACACTGGTACGGGGAAGCTCCGGTACACCGGAGTATCTTGCGATCGGCATTAATTCATCTACAACGACAGGATCTACAATATAGGAGGGAACACCGATGGAATCACCGATTTCTCTTGCCAGAATACCACCTAAGTTGGAGGCATGCTGACCCTGACGGCCAACCTTTAGATCTTCTAACAGGTCATCGGTTACGGCATAGGTGCCGCCCGGGATCGGCTTTAACATACCGCCACGTCCGACAATAACCTGAAGGGAATGAATATCAAAATCCTTTTCTGCAAGAAGATCCATGATGATTTTCTTACGGAAGTCCTTCTGGTCTACGATGGAAGCGTACTGGGCGATTTCCTCGGTAGAATGACGAAGGGTTTCTTCAAATAACAGGGTTTCATCCTCAAAAACACCAATCTTGGTGGAGGTGGAACCGGGATTGATAATTAAGCTTTTAATGGACATTTGTTAATCCTCCTCAATTGATTTGTGAATAGTTACTTCATAGGAAAATTTACTTCTGCTGTAAGGAATGTGCAACCACAGCACCTAAAGCCAGGGAATTTACCTTAACCTCTACCGAATCGGAACGGGAGGTCAAGATGACAGGAGCCTTGGTTCCGGTAAGGATATTTCCGTTAACAACCTTGGCGGTATGTACCATTGCCTTGTAAACAAGGTTTCCGGCATGGATGTCAGGGAACAGAAGGATATCTGCATCACCCTGGATTGCACGGTCGGTTGCACCCTTATGCTTTGCAGCTTCAGGATCAATGGCAAGGTCTAAGGATAAAGGTCCGTCTACGATACATCCGGTGATCTGTCCTTCCCGGTTCATCCGGGTTAACTCGGCAGCTTCTACAGTAACCGGCATCTTCGGGTTTACTACTTCAACAGCAGCTAAAGGAGCAACCTTCGGGTTCTCGATACCGCAGGCTTTGGTAATTTCAAGGGTATTTTTGATGATGTTTACCTTGTCCTCCAGTGTCGGATAAGGGATGAAAGCAACGTCTGTCAGGAATAACAGATGATCGATGCCTTCTACATCGAATACACATACGTGGGATAACGGCTTACCGGTACGCAGACCAACTTCCTTATCCAGAACGCTCTTTAAAAAGCCCTTGGTATCGATCAGACCCTTCATATACATATCTGCCTTGCCTTCATGAACGAGCTTGACAGCAGTTCTGGCAGCTTCGGTAACATCCTCTACATGAACGATTTCAAAATCGTTTAAATCAATATTTAAAGAAGCAGCAATTTCACGGATCTTAGCTTCATCACCAACTAAGATGGCATCGGCAATTCTTCTTTCTTTCGCAACTTTGACAGCTTCCAATACGGCAGAGTCCTGAGCAACTGCTACAGCAACTTTCTTGGTGCCGCATTCATTGACTTTTGCAATTAAGTCAGCAAATGTTTTACTCATTTTGGTATCCTCTTTTCTGAACAAATAATATCGTGTAGGTGTAAAACCATATCGTTAAAATAATAACACTAATAACAGGAAATTGCAATGCTGATTCAGGAAGTTAGCGGTTGAATCCGAAGGGTAAATCTGTTACAATAAGATTTGCGGTTTTCTGTTTTACCAGATTCCTGTTTCACGTATTCCCGAAAGGGCAGCATGACAGTCCCGGGATCAAACAGTCATATCGCAGGAAAGGTATAGGTACTTCATATGAATGTGATTCAAAAAGTATTCGGTACACATAGTGAAAGAGAATTAAAGCGTATAGAGCCTCTGGTGAAAAGGATCGAGGAGCTGCGTCCATCCATGCAGCAGCTTTCTGATGCAGAGCTGAAGGCAAAGACCGAGGAGTTTAAAAAGCGTCTGTCCGAAGGAGAGACGTTGGATGATCTTCTTCCGGAAGCGTTTGCGGTTGTCCGTGAGGCAGGTAAGCGTGTTCTGAATATGGAGCATTTCCGCGTGCAGCTGATTGGTGGTATCATTCTTCACCAGGGCCGTATCGCTGAAATGAAGACCGGTGAAGGAAAGACCCTCGTTTCTACTCTGCCGGCATATTTAAATGCATTAGAGGGAAAGGGTGTCCACATTGTCACCGTTAATGATTATCTGGCAAAGCGTGATGCGGAGTGGATGGGTGAAATCCACAAGTTCCTGGGATTAACTGTTGGTGTCGTATTAAACAGCATGACACCTGAAGAGCGAAGGGCAGCATATGCCTGTGACATTACTTACGTGACGAACAATGAGCTCGGTTTTGATTATCTTCGTGACAATATGGTCATTTATAAGGAACAGCTGGTTCTTCGTGATCTGCACTATGCCATCATCGATGAGGTCGACTCGGTATTGATTGATGAAGCCAGAACACCGCTTATTATTTCCGGACAGAGCGGCAAGTCCACGAAGCTTTATGAAATCTGTGATATCCTTGCCAGACAGATGCAGCGTGGTGAGGATATGGAAGACTTAAGCAAGATGGATGCCATCATGGGTGTGGAAAGAGAAGAGACCGGAGACTTCATTGTCAATGAGAAGGACAAGATCGTAAATCTGACCGCACAGGGTGTCGAGAAGGTCGAAAAGTTTTTCCAGATCGATAATCTGGCAGATCCTGAAAATATTGAAATCCAGCATAACATTATTTTAGCACTGCGTGCGCACAACCTGATGTTCCGTGATCAGGATTATGTGGTAAAGGATGATGAGGTATTAATCGTCGATGAATTTACCGGACGTATTATGCCGGGACGTCGTTATTCCGATGGACTTCATCAGGCGATTGAGGCCAAGGAACACGTGAAGGTGAAAAGAGAGAGTAAGACGCTTGCAACCATCACCTTCCAGAACTTCTTTAACAAGTTTGACAAGAAGGCCGGTATGACCGGTACTGCCCTTACCGAAGAAAAGGAATTCCGTGATATTTACGGTATGGATGTTATCGAGATCCCTACGAACCGTCCGATTGCCCGTAAGGATTTGCAGGATGCCGTATATAAAACCAGAAAAGAAAAGCTCCATGCCATTGTGGAAGCCGTAAAGGAAGCCCATGCAAAGCAGCAGCCGGTACTGGTTGGTACGATTACGATTGAGGCATCAGAGGAGCTTTCCCGTATGCTTTCGAAGCAGGGCATTCCGCATAAGGTATTGAATGCCAAGTTCCATGAGCTGGAAGCAGAAATTGTTGCCGATGCCGGTGTACATGGAGCAGTTACCATTGCAACCAACATGGCAGGCCGTGGTACGGATATTAAGCTTGATGATGTGGCAAGAGAAGCCGGTGGTCTGAAGATCATCGGTACAGAGCGGCATGAATCCAGACGTATTGATAATCAGCTGCGAGGCCGTTCCGGCCGTCAGGGAGATCCGGGTGAATCCAAGTTCTATATTTCCCTTGAGGATGATCTGATGCGTCTGTTTGGATCCGAGCGTCTCATCAGTATGTTTAACACCCTCGGCATTCCGGAGAATCAGGAAATCGAGCATAAGATGCTGACAAATGCGATTGAATCTGCACAGAAGAAGATCGAGAGCAACAACTTTGGCATCCGTAAGAACCTGCTCGAATACGACCAGGTAATGAACGAACAGAGAGAAATCATTTATAAGGAGCGTCGTCAGGTACTCGATGGAGAGAGCATGCGTGATGCAATCTATAAGATGATTACTGATATCACGGAGAGTAAGGTCGATATGGTGATCGGTGACGATACCGACTACGATGACTGGGATCTGGAAGAACTGAACTCCCTGCTTCTTCCGATTATTCCGCTTGCTCCTGTCAAGAGAGGACGGATCAGCAAACCAAAGAAGAACGCCTTAAAACAGCAGCTTAAGGAAGAGGCTGTGAAGCTTTATGAAGCAAAAGAAGCAGAGTTCCCGGAACCGGAAGCAATCCGTGAGTTAGAGCGTGTCATCCTGCTTAAGGTCATTGACCGTAAATGGATGGATCATATTGATGATATGGAGCAGCTCCGCCAGGGTGCCGGATTACAGGCCTACGGTCAGAGAGATCCGTTAGTGGAATACAAGATGAACGGTTATGAGATGTTCGATGAAATGACGGAGAACATCAAGGAAGATACAGTTCGTGCCCTGCTCCATGTCCGCGTGGAACAGAAGGTAGAGCGTGAGCAGGTTGCGAAGGTAACCGGAACGAATAAGGATGAGTCTGCCGTCAAGGCACCGGTGAAGCGTATGGATGCCAAGATTTATCCGAATGATCCCTGTCCGTGTGGCAGTGGTAAGAAATATAAGCAGTGCTGTGGACGCAAGGCTTAAATAAGGAAAGAGGTGACGTGAAGTGGTTCTTTTGGATCAGATGAAGACTGAATTATTATCCTACAAGTCCCCCTTAGCGGAAGTGAGGGATTCACTTTGACTTAGCAAATAAGTCAAAGAGGATAGAAGAGCTGGAAATGGAAATGGAGGCTCCCGGTTTCTGGGATAATCCGGAGATATCCAACCAGAAGATGAAGGAGTTAAAAAACCTTCAGGACAGTGTCAAAGCAATGCATGACCTGGAAACACAATATGAAGATATTGAAACGTTGATTGAAATGGGCAATGAAGCAAACGATGAGGAAATGGCAGAAGAGATCCGTGAGGAGCTTGACCGCTTTATCGAGACCTTTGAGGAAATCCGGATCGGTACGTTATTGTCAGAAGAATATGACAGTGATAATGCCATTCTGAAGCTGAATGCGGGAGCCGGTGGAACAGAAAGCTGTGACTGGTGCTCCATGTTGTATCGTATGTACACAAGATGGGCAGAGCGTAAGAACTTCTCGATTGAAGTGCTGGATTACCTGGATGGTGATGAGGCAGGAATCAAGTCCGTGACCTTTCAGGTGAACGGAACGAATGCCTATGGTTATCTGAAATCTGAGAAAGGTGTACATCGTCTTGTGCGTATTTCTCCGTTTAATGCACAGGGAAAGCGTCAGACATCCTTTGTATCGCTGGATGTGATGCCCGATATAGAAGAGGATGTGGATGTGGAGATCCGGGACGAGGATCTGCGTGTGGATACCTACCGAAGCAGTGGTGCCGGTGGGCAGCACATCAACAAGACTTCTTCTGCAATCCGTATTACCCATATCCCAACAGGAATTGTGGTGCAGTGTCAGAATGAGAGATCCCAGTTCCAGAACAGGGATAAGGCAATGCAGATGTTAAAGGCGAAGCTGTATCTGCTTCAGAAGGAAGCGAACGCAGACAAGCTTTCCGATATCCGTGGAGAAGTCAAGGAGATTGGATGGGGAAATCAGATCCGGTCTTACGTGATGCAGCCCTATACGCTGGTGAAGGATCATCGTACGAATGCCGAAACGGGAAATGTGGATGCAGTTTTAGATGGCTCAATTGATTTGTTTATCAATGCCTATCTGAAATGGATTAACAGCAGTGAAAAGGAAGCGGAATAGAGAATAAGAAATAGAGGATAAAAGACAGGACAGCGATTATCGCTGTCCTGTTGTTGTGTTTACATATGAGAAAATGATCCAGTGGATCATTTTTGAGTTTTCTTTTTAATCAGGTCTAAATAGAAGTTTGCAAAAACGGCTTCTTTATATGGATAAATCCACAGGAGACCGATTCCCATGGAGAGGATCCCGAGAAGATACAGAGGGAAAAAGGAGAGCACTATATAGAACAGTCTTCCCATACTTCCCCTGATGAGCTGTATTGCTGCTTTCATGACTTCGGCACCGGTGTATTCTTCAAAATCAAGCATGACGTAATAGCATTGTGAGAACAGCAGATCTGCAAATACAGATATAACTGTACCCAGAAGAGTGAGTAACAGGTAAATTCCATCTATCGCAAACAGGCTGGTGCTGTCTGAAAAGAGCATATTGTAGATTGCTGCGGGCAGAGTCGTAAAAAGCTGGATTGCAGCCAGACGGATCTGGATGTAAGAAGTCCGGTTGCTTTCACCACGGAAGCAGTAGAAGAGATCATTTACCGTAACCGGCTGATTACTGGCAACCTTTAAATAAACATAGGCTTCACCTGCTTTAAAAAAACCGGAAACAATGAATACCAGATAAAGTGCTGCATAATAAAGGATGAATTTTATGATATTTGTCGGAGCCAGTACAAGGGAAACGAGCATTTGCAGACTGACCAGACATAACATATGAAGCAGGAAGATGAAGATCACACTGGAATATCTTCCCAATAATTGTCCTTTTGCAATACGTTTTAAGCTGGATGAAGATAAATAAGGATTCATGGTAAAGCCTTTCGTATAGTTAATATAGGTTACAGGCAGGTATAAGGATAGGATGCTGTAACCGGTATGGAGCTGAACAGGCAGGAGTTATACAGCCAGATCCAGATTGCGGCCGATGAGCATAGCGGCATCGGCTGATTTCTGATTCCGGGCATAAGGATTTGTCTGCTCGTTCGGATAAGAAATCTTCGTTGAAGTCGTACCTCCCGAAATATAGCTTCTGCCGCATTCCGGACAGATGGCACGCTGCAGGGAGACATTGGCACTGATGACCTTACCTCCGCCTTTTGCTGCTTTCCTGTATGCATTGCTGACATGCTCCTGCTCATGGGCACGCACTGTTGAAGCAGAAGCTTCCGGTGAAATATGGGCAGCTGACTTAAAGGAAACCATTTCATCAGAGCTGTCCTGATATTTGCGTTCCTTACAGGTCTGGCATTCTGCCGGGGAGGATTTCCGCCCGGGAGAAACCTTCGTGGATTCACCGGGATTTACGACCGGTTTCGATTCTTCTGCACCGGTAAGAGCAGAATTACCGGATACCGTATTTCCCGCTGCAGTTGAAACAGCAGCATAGGGTGAAGTGTAATTGTAACCTGAATTGTGATAAAGGCTGATTCCGTTCATAAGCAATCTCCTTTCCAAAGTAATGAATCCAAAGCATTGAAGGGTTATTTCTAAGGTTCCATTATTGTCCGCCGGTGCCGGTGGCTGCATCGCGCAGGGCAACAAGCTGCCCCATCATGTCCTCGTACGAAGTACCGAACATCTCCTCAGTGGACTGACCTAACTGCATTTCAATGGCCTGATCAATCTGGGAACCGTAATGAAGAAGCTGATCATCTGTAGAGGTTGCAAATAATAAGTACAGTGAGGTGATACCGACAGCAAGAATTGATAAAATTAAGGACAAGCCGGTAATGGCACTGATAAAGCCAATTTTAGCGGTGGCTGCCATCTTCTTTCCGTAGCCCTTGGAGAGCAGTGCAAAGAGAATGGCAAGGCTTCCGAGGATGAGCGGAAGATAAACGGTAAACAGCGAAAACAGAGCAGATACCCCGAGAATCAGGGCAGCAAACGCAAATCCGTTGTTACCGGGAGCAAATCCATTGTTATATTCAAAAGAAGTACCGGAATATTCGTTTTCATTATTATACATAAATGACACCTGCTTTAATTTCCTGTTTTTTAATTTCCTTTTATAGTAATTAAGTCTTTGATGACTCTGTAGATTACGTCTAAGTGTAACATTATTTAAAGGAAAAAACAATGGGAACCGTTCAATCAAGCTCATTCCTCGTAACAGTTCAGCCATGCCCATTCATAAGCTGCCGGATTGTACAGATTGGCTAACAAATATACGTGCTTTCCGGCAGCTTATTTCATGTCGGGCGTCCGCCCTATAGAAATGATTGTATAAGCTGCCCTTAGTGAGCAAGCTCCCACGGTCATCTTATACAATCATTTCTGCATGGCTGAACTGTTACATCCTGATATCCTATCCCTTGAAAAAACATCCGGAATCGTCTAGAATGAAAAAAGAAATTCAGCATGAGAGGTCAATTATGGATATTATTTTAAAACTCAAAGAAGAACTCAACGTGGAAAAATGGCAGGTGGAAGCCGCTGTAAAGCTGATCGATGAGGGAAATACGATTCCATTCATTTCCCGTTATCGTAAGGAAGTAACCGGATCCTTAAATGATGAGGTGCTTCGTAATCTGCATGAGCGGCTAACCTATTTAAGAAATCTGGAGGAAAAGAAGGAACAGGTTCTTGGAAGCATCGAGGAGCAGGGTAAGCTCACCGAGGAATTAAAGGAAAAGATTCTGGCAGCAGAAACCCTGGTTGTGGTCGAAGACCTGTACCGTCCTTATCGCCCGAAGCGTAAAACCAAGGCAAGTGTAGCGAAGGAAAAGGGACTGGAACCTTTATCACAGTTTATTCTTGCCCAGAATGCAGAGGAAGGTCTGGAAGAGGAAGCCCGGAAGTATATTGATGAAGAAAAGGGCGTAAAGACTGTGAAAGAGGCACTTCAGGGTGCAGCAGACATCATTGCAGAGGGCATTTCGGATGAAGCCGATTACCGTGCCTACATCCGTGAAATCACCATGGAAGAAGGAACTCTCACAAGTACAGCGAAGGATGAAAAGGCTGAAAGCGTTTATGAGATGTACTATGCTTACGAGGAACCGATTAAGAAGGTCGTTGGCCACCGTGTCCTTGCCATCAACCGTGGTGAGGAAGAGAAGTTCTTAACAGTGAAGATTGTGGCACCGGTAGAACGGATTATACAGTATTTAAAGAAAAAGGTCATTACTTCTGATAATGAATATACCACTCCGTTGCTTACAGCAGCAATCGAGGATGCCTATGAGCGTCTGATTGCACCGGCGATTGAACGTGAAATCCGCAATGATCTTACCGAAAAAGCAGAGGATGGCGCAATTTCCGTGTTTGGAAAGAACCTGCAGCAGCTTCTGATGCAGCCACCGATTGCAGGAAAGGTAGTTCTGGGATGGGATCCGGCATTCCGGACAGGCTGTAAGCTTGCCATTGTGGATGCAACGGGTAAGGTACTGGATACCAGGGTGATTTTTCCGACAGCTCCGCAGAATAAGGTGGAAGAGGCCAAGGCAGAGCTTAAGAAGCTGATCCATAAATATCATGTTTCTTTAATCAGTGTCGGAAACGGTACAGCATCGAGAGAGTCCGAGCAGGTCATTGTGGAGCTGATTAAGGAACTGGATACACCGGTACAGTATGTTATTGTAAATGAAGCGGGAGCTTCCGTATATTCTGCAAGTAAGCTGGCAACCGAAGAGTTTCCGAACTTCGATGTGGGGCAAAGAAGTGCCGCTTCAATAGCACGGAGGCTTCAGGATCCGCTTGCCGAGCTTGTGAAAATTGATCCGAAATCCATCGGTGTCGGACAGTATCAGCATGATATGAACCAGAAGAAGTTAGGAGAAGCACTAGGCGGCGTGGTAGAGGACTGCGTAAACCGTGTGGGGGTAGACTTAAATACCGCATCCGCACCGCTGCTTGAGTATATTTCCGGCATTTCCAAACCGATTGCGAAGAACATTGTGGAATATCGTGAAAAGAACGGTAAATTTGCGAACCGTGCACAGCTTTTGAAAGTACCGAAGTTAGGACCGAAGGCATATGAGCAGTGCGCAGGTTTCCTGCGTATTCATGATGGGGACAATCCTTTGGATGATACCAGTGTGCATCCGGAATCCTACGAAGCAGCCATGAAGCTTTTGGATAAGATGGGACTTACGATGGAGGATGTGCGTACCGCACAGAAGCAGGCAGCCAGGCAGATAAGTACGGCAGCGAAACCGGCTCAGAAGCAGAATAACCGGAATGACCGTAAGAAACAGATCGTGATCCATAATACCAATACGGCTATGGGAAAAGCATTGGCAGCTGCTATGGGTGGTTCGGTCATGAACCTTGAAGAAAATGACTCTTCCGCAAAGAAAACGGTACAGAAGGAATCTGCGACCAATACAGTCAATGCAATCAGCAGTCTTGAAAAGAAGATCAGGGATAAGAGCAGGCTGGCTGTAGAACTGGGAATTGGTGAAATTACCTTAACCGACATTCTTAAGGAATTGGAAAAGCCATCGAGAGATCCCAGAGAGAGCATGCCGGCTCCGATTCTTCGAAGCGATGTCCTCGACATGAAGGATCTGAAACCGGGCATGATTTTAAAGGGAACCGTCCGTAATGTCATTGATTTTGGTGTGTTCGTGGATATTGGTGTGCATCAGGACGGACTGGTACACATCTCCCAGATCACAGACCGTTACATCAGACATCCTCTGGAAGCAGTGAGCGTGGGTGATATTGTGGATGTACAGGTATTATCTGTTGATGTGCCAAAGAAACGGATTGCACTGACTATGAAGATCGTTCAGGATCAAAATAAATAGCTCTTGCTATTTGAGATGAGATATGCTATTCTATGTCTCGAACAAAATAGAAAGTTCTTCGGGGAAGGTGAAATTCCTTACCGGCGGTATAGTCCGCGACCCGTATTCTTTAATTCTTTAAGAGTATGGCTGATTTGGTGAAATTCCAAAACCGACAGTAAAGTCTGGATGGGAGAAGAAATGCATGAACAGATGCGTGGAAACGCATTTGGCTTCTGATGTATGCAAGCCCCGGAAATTGATTTCCGGGGCTTTTTAACTGTGTAGGAAATTCCGTTGGAATTTCCTGCACAGTTAAATGCTCCGCATCAGATGCGCAGCTCGCAGAGATGCAAATCCAAAGAAGACTTTCTTTTTAAAACAATGGCGTATGCCGGAAAGAGAGTGAGAGTAAATGGAAAAGAGTTTATGGTCTAATGTAATGGAGAACCTGGTGTTTGTGCTGGTGGCACTGGCGGTTGCGGTTGGCTTTGTGCTGATTGCATATCTGGTGGAAAAGTACCTGAAAAAGAAGAATCAGGACAGGGAACGGATACTATCGACAAGAAAGATTGCCATGATTGGTGTATTTTCTGCGATTGCAATGGTGCTTCATATATTTGATTTTGCGGTGCCGGTTCTGGCTCCTCCGTTTTATAAGCTGGACTTCAGTGAAATTCCGGCGCTGATCGGTGCCTTTGCGTTTGGCCCGGTAGCAGGAGTGATGATTGAATTTATCAAGATTATGTTAAAGCTGCTGATCAAGGGAACGAGTACCGCATTTGTGGGTGACTTTGCAAACTTCGTCATCGGATGCAGCTTCATTCTGCCTGCTTCCATCATCTATTTATACAAAAAGAGCCGGAAGAGTGCATTGATTGGATCCGTTACCGGAACACTGATTATGACCGTGTTTGGCACTGCCTTTAATGCGATTTATCTGCTTCCGACCTTTGCGGTACTGTATCACATGCCGATGGAGGATATCATTGCCATGGGAACGGCAATTAACGGACATATCGACAATGTCGTAAGCCTGGTAATCTTCTGTGTTGCTCCGATTAATCTGATTAAAGGAACGGCAGTGACGCTGGTAACCATGCTGGTATATAAGAAGCTGAGTCCGATACTGAAGGGAAAACAGCATTCATAATTCTTAACAGGCGGATACGAAAGTCTTAAGAATTATTAAGCTTTCTTAATTCAAAGAAAAACCTCTTGACAATCATTGTATTAATAATATAATACAGATTGTACAGGAGGTTTTTTTAAGTTCATGTGTCATACGACTAAGTCCTCACGCAGCTTTGTGAAACGGTATCGGGCAGCAGGATGGACAGAAGCATAGGAAGGCCTGTACATAATGAAAATCGATGGAGGAGTATCTGTGGAAGAATTAATCACTATCCGGGACATGTGCAAGATCTACAATCCCGGCGAGAATGAGGTCAGAGCGCTGGATCATGTGAATCTGACCATACATAAAAATGAGTTTGTGGCCATTATCGGGCAGTCCGGATCCGGTAAATCAACCTTGATGAATATGCTGGGATGTCTGGATGTTCCAACAAGCGGAACGTACCTGCTGAATGGAAAAGATGTCTCCCATATGACAGATGATGAGCTTTCGGACATCCGTAACCGGGAGATCGGGTTTGTTTTTCAGGGATTTAACCTGATCGCAGGACTGACCGCACTTGAAAATGTGGAGCTTCCCCTGATTTATCGCGGCGTTCCAAGGAAAGAACGCATGGAGTTATCCGAGCGTGCGCTGGAAAAGGTAGGGCTTGCCGGTCGGATGACGCATAAGCCGTCGGAAATGTCCGGTGGACAGCAGCAGCGTGTTGCGATTGCAAGAGCCATTGCGCAGGCGCCGCCTGTTATTCTGGCCGATGAGCCGACCGGAAACCTGGACTCCAATTCGACGCAGGAGATTATGGAAATTCTGAAAGGACTGCATCGGGAAGGCAGAACAGTTATTCTGATTACACATGACAATGAGATCGCCGCGAGAGCGAAGCGCAACATCCGTATTATGGATGGTAAGGTTGTAGCCGATTATGAAAACGAAGAAGGAGAAGGAGCATGAGCGATAATATCAAGCAGGAAGCCGTAGAAAGCTTACAGACAAAGGAACAGGAGCAGCAGGCCGGAAGCAATAAAAGGACATTAGAAGCCGAAAATGACAAGGCGGCAAAGAAAGCCTTTAAAGAAAAGAAGAAGAAAGAGAAACAGCCGGCAGACCCGGCGAAGAAGAAAAAACGCAGAAAGATCATTCTCTTTGTGGTGATCGGCGTACTCGTTTTGCTCTTTATTCTGTCAAAGCTCTTTGGTGGAAACGGGGCAGCAGCCGTGGTAACTACGACGCAGGCGCAGATCGGGGATCTGCAGCAGACGATTGATACGAGCGGTACGGTGAAGACGGAAGAGAGTAAAGTTTATTTTTCCAATGTGGATGTGAAAGTAGGAGAGGTGAAAGCACAGGCAGGCGATGCAGTAAAGGCAGGCGATGTGCTTCTGACCTATGATGCCGATGACCTTGCGGCAGCGAAGGAACGGGCAGAATTAAAGAAACAGTCTGCCGAAGGAAGCTATCTGAATTCGGTGCAGACGAATCAGGAAAAGCTTGGGGATTTAAGCGAAGCGAGCACGAATCTGGAAGTGCTGGATCAACAGATTGCAGATACCGAAGCCTATATCAAGAATCTGGAAGCCAAGATTTCTAAAAAGAAGAGTGATCTTGCCCATGAAGGTGCCCTGTTACAGATCAGTCTGATTGACTGGCAGGATCAGCCGAATTCCGATGAATACCAGAATTTACAGAAGCTGGTACAGTTAAACAATTATGAGCAGCAGAACAATGAACAGATCAGGAGCTGGCAGGACGAACTGGAAGTCTATAACGATATGCTGTCTGAGTATAAGGAATACCGTTCGGAAATGAAGTCCCAGAAGAGCTCCGCAGAAGCCGGGAAATTAACCGGTGGGGCGAAGGAAGAGCTGGAAGCCAATAATAAAACCCAGACAATGGATGTGGAGGACTCACTTGAAAACCTTGATGCCGCAGAAAATGGCATTGTGGCAGAGTTTGACGGTGTCGTTACCGAAATGAATGCCGTAGAAGGAGGGGCTGCCGCAAAGGGTACACAGCTCCTGAAGCTGGAAAGCACCGAAGATGTGATGGTCCGGATCACTGTGACGAAATATGATCTTTCCAAGATTAAGGAAGGACAGAAGGCGATCATAACGATCGGCAGCAGGGAATATGAAGGAGAAGTATTGAGGATCAACAGGATGGCAGAGCAGAATAACAGTGGCGCGGCTGTTGTTGGTGCGGAAATTAAGATTTTAAATCCGGACAGTGATGTCATTCTTGGCGTGGAAGCGAAGGTTGTTATCAATACCGAGAAGGTAGAAAACGCGGTTCTGGTACCGATCACTGCGGTGAACGTGGATATGGATGGTGAGTTTGTCTACGTGGTCGAGAATAATATTTTAGTAAAGAAGCCGGTTACGACCGGGATTTCCACTGACACCATGATACAGATTACAGATGGTTTAAACGCAGATGAGCAGATTGTCACAAGTGTTACGGCAGATCTTTATGAAGGCATGACCGTTGCAGCAATGCCACAGTAAACAGGAGCGGATGATATGGCACAGATTTTGGAATATATTAAGATTGCGCTGATGAATATTAAGAGTAATAAGGGACGGTCCGTACTCACGATGCTCGGTATTATCATTGGTATTGCTTCCGTGATTATGGTCATTGCAATCGGAAACGGTGTCCGCGGACAGGTCAATGACGAGCTGGAAGGACTCGCAGGCGGACAGATTGCTTTTTATGTTGACAGTACAAGAAAAGAGACTACGGTAACCTTCGACCAGGCAGACTTCGATGCAATTGAAGCAAATGTTGCCCATGTAAAGGGAGTTACGCCACAGCTGACTGCATGGGGAACCGCAGAAGGACCGAAAGGAGATTTTGACATCAGTATGACGGGTGGTGATCCAGGCCTGCAGTATACATCCTCGGAACCGATTATAAAGGGCAGATATTTTTCACAGGATGACTGTGATGCAGGCGGCAATGTCTGTGTAATTACAGAAAGCAGCGCAGTTTCTCTCTTTGGAACAACGGATGTGATCGGACTTACCTTTGAAGCAACCTTTTGGGGCGTGACTCAGGAAATGCGCGTAATCGGGGTAAGAAAGGATACTGCTTCATCATTGATTTCAATGGCCGGCGGAGGTACTGAGCTCATTACGGCAGAATGTCCTTTAAGCTTTATGGGAAATAAATTATATTATTATATTGATGATTTTTCTGAGTTTTATGTGATTGCGGATAACAGTGCTTATTGTACGCAGGTAGCACAGGATACCCTGAATCTGCTCGAAGCCCGTCATGGTGTCCGTGGGGAGAACCAGATTATGATGCAGAGCTTTACCGATGTGTCCTCGCAGTTTGACTCGATTCTCAGTATCATTACGGTTTTTGTGTCCTTCGTGGCAGCAATATCGTTACTGGTTGGAGGAATCGGAGTCATGAATATCATGCTGGTATCGGTAACGGAGCGTACCAGGGAAATCGGTATTCGTAAGGCACTGGGGGCAAGAACCGGTTCAATCCTGTTGCAATTCCTTGCCGAGGCAGGAATTATCACCCTTATGGGAGGTGTGATCGGAATTGTCCTTGGCATTCTCGGAGCAATGGGAGTCTGCTCGATTGCGGGAGTTACAGCCGGCGTGGATCCTGCGGTTGTGATTATCGCAACCCTCTTTTCCTGCGGCGTAGGTATTTTCTTTGGAATTTATCCTGCCAGGAAAGCAGCAAAATTGAGCCCGATTGAAGCACTGCGGCATGAATAGCCATGTGCGAATAATAAAACCTGTTTGCATGTTCCGAGATTTTTAGTATAATTATGTAGAGCACTTAATGAAAGCGAGTCGAAGACGAAGCTTGAATTTAGTGCGAACGATACCTGTGCACTTAATGAATGCAGGTCGAAGACGCAGCATGAATTTAGTGCAGCAGGTAAGGCTGAATAAGCAGGGAAGGCTGAATAAGCAGATAAGGCAGAATAAATATTAATTAAGAAAGATTTGGAGAAGCAGCATGGAAGTTTCCTTTGATGTAAAGATTACCCCCGGGGTCTTATATGATTATCTGTTATATCATACTTATACCGGAACAACAGGACTTTTGGGAACCATAGCAGGTGCACTGCTTGTGGTAGCATACTTTATGGCAGGCAGTATATTATACCTGATTTTTGGTGTGGTGGTGCTTGTGTATCTTCCCTGGACATTATTTATCCGGTCGAAGAAGCAGTATCTTGCAAATCCTGCATTTAAGGAACCATTACATTACACCTTCAATGAAGAAGGAATGACGGTTTCCCAGAAGGATACCAGCGAGCAGATCGCATGGGAGAATTTATATAAGGCAGTATCCACACCGAAGAGCATAGTATTATATACGTCACCGGTCAATGCCTCTATTTTTCCAAAGAAGGATTTAGGAGAGCGTAAGGCAGCTTTGATTGAAGTGATTTCCACACATATGCCACCGAAAAAGGTAAAAATCCGTGGGAACTGACAGGAGAATTATGAATAGCGGACAGGATATTTTACAGAGCATGATTGAAAAACATAAAATGATTTCGGAATCTCCTGAGGATACCTTTGCTTTAGGAAAGCAGATTGGTGAAAGTGTGGCACCGGGCAGTGTACTGACGCTGGTTGGTGATCTTGGCGTTGGCAAGACGGTATTTACACAGGGACTGGCAGAGGGACTTGGAATTTCAGATGCGGTGAACAGTCCGACCTTTACGATTGTACAGATCTATGAAGAGGGACGGATTCCCCTGTATCATTTGGATGTATACCGGATCGGTGATATTTCCGAGATGGATGAAATCGGGTATGAGGATTATTTTTACGGAGACGGGGTATGTCTGATTGAGTGGGCGAACCTGATTGAAGAGCTTCTGCCGGAGCGATATGTGGAGATCCGGATTGAAAAGAATCTGGAAAAGGGATTTGATTATCGTGAAATCACGGTATCACAAAAAGAGTAACAGTTCGGCCTGGCTCTTTCATAAGCTGCCAAAAAGAAAACTGATTTTGAGAGGAACCTGAAATGAAAATTATTGCAATTGACAGTTCGGGACTGGTTGCTTCCGTTGCCATTGTAGAAGATGAGGAAGTAATTGCAGAATATAATGTCCAGTATAAGAAAACACATTCACAGACCTTACTGCCCATGCTGGATGAATTAAAGAGGATGGTCGATCTTGATTTACAGACGGTAGATGCCATTGCGATTGCCGGTGGACCTGGTTCCTTTACCGGGCTGAGGATCGGTTCTGCGACTGCCAAGGGACTTGGGCTTGCACTTGAAATTCCGATTATAGAGATTCCGACACTGGATGGTCTTGCCTGCAATCTGTATGGGACAGACAAGGTGGTGTGTCCGATTATGGATGCCAGACGGAATCAGGTTTACACAGGTTTGTATTCTTACATCGAAGATAGACAAAGTGATGATCAGAAACTGCGTTTTCACTATACCCTTGTTCCCATTCTTTCCCAGTGTGCAGTTCCGATTGAAGAAATTGCAGAGAAGTGTAATGAACAGCAGAAGGAAATCATATTTTTAGGTGATGGAGTTCCGGTATTTGCGGAGCAGTTAAAGAACCTGATGAAGGTACCCTACAGCTTTGCACCGGCACACATGAACCGGCAGCGGGCAGCCTCCTTTGCATTCCTTGCTTTTGAAAAGCTGCGTAAGGGGGAAGTGGTTCCGGCAGCAGATCATGCACCGGAATATCTGCGGCTTTCCCAGGCAGAGCGGGAGAAGGCAGCAAAGAAGGAGAAGCAATGATTACAATACGCCCTTTGGAAGAAAAGGATGTAACGGCGGTAAGTGAGATTGAGAGCCGGACATTTTCGATGCCATGGAAGGAGAAAGATTTCCTTGAAATGGTGAAAGCGGATTATGCATATTATTATGTGGCAGAAGAGGATGGGGTGATTCTTGGCTGTTGTGGTCTGCGGAATATGGCAGGCGAAGGAGAAATCACCAATGTTGCAGTAGATGCACCGTTCCGGAGAAGAGGCATAGCCGGAAAACTCCTTGCACATGCCTTGAAAGAGGCTGCACAGCACGGAATCGGGGACTGTACCTTAGAGGTACGGGTAAGTAATACTCCGGCTATCCATTTGTATGAAGAATTCGGATTCCGGGGAGAGGGCATCCGCCCGGACTTCTATGAGAAACCGAAGGAAGATGCACTGATTATGTGGAAAAGATAGACAAAACATGAAACACTTACCACTGGTTCATAGAAAAAGTTTCTGTATAATGGTATTGTAAGGAGGAGAAACGATGCGTATTTATATGGACGAAGGGAAAAACACTCTGAAGCAGGTGGTATGTAACCAGTGTGGTAAGGCTTTGAAAGTCAAAAATGGAATTCTGGTGGAAGGTGTTTTTGAAGGAAACCAGCAGTTCGGTTATTTCAGCAATAAGGATGGAATCCGTCATTCCTTTGACTTGTGTGAGGAGTGTTATGATAAACTAATAGAAGGATTTACCGTAGAGGTCACAAAGGAGGAGATACAGGAGCTCCTTTGAAAGCAGCAGACGGTAATCAGGGAGGAACAGGTTAAATTATGCTGGATATATGCTTATTGGGAACAGGCGGAATGATGCCGCTCCCATATCGATGGCTTACATCCATGATGGCAAGATATAATGGGACAAGTATCTTGATGGACTGTGGGGAAGGAACCCAGATCGCAATGAAGGAAAAGGGGTGGAGCCCCAAACCGATCGATATCATCTGCTTTACCCATTTCCATGCAGACCATATCAGCGGACTGCCGGGAATGCTTCTCACGATGGGAAATGCAGAACGGACAGAGCCGCTTCTTTTGGTAGGACCGAAAGGCCTGTGCAAGGTCGTGGCATCCCTGCGGATCATTGCACCGGAGCTGCCGTTTGCCATTGACTGTCTGGAACTTACCGAGCCGGAGCAGACGATCCACATGGATGGTTTCCGGATTGAAGCCTTTAAGGTAAACCACAATGTTCCTTGCTATGGCTACAGTATTGTGATTGACCGGATTGGTAAATTTGATGTTGACAAGGCTGTCAGTCTGGGACTTGAACGTCGCTACTGGAGCCGCTTACAGAAAGGTGAAACCATTGAAATTGATGGAATGACATATGTGCCGGAAATGGTTTTGGGACAGGCACGTAAGGGATTGAAGGTTACGTATTGTACCGACACCAGACCGACGAAGGGAATTGTCGAGCATGCGAAGAATTCGGATCTTTTTATTTGTGAAGGAATGTATGGAGAGCCGGATAAGCAGCAGAAGGCCAAAGAGAAAAAGCACATGACCTTCTATGAGGCAGCTGAGATAGGAAGACAGGCGGATGTTGACCGGATGTGGCTGACACATTACAGCCCGTCGCTCAATCGACCGGAGGAGTATCTGGATGCTGCCCGGAAGATTTTCCCAAGAGTCGAAGTCTGCAAGGATGGCAAGACCATTGAGCTTAACTTTGAAGATGAGGTTTCGTAATACTCATGGACCATATAAAGAAAATCGTAATTCTGATAAAATATGAATTGATAGAATGAGTGGTAATCGTAATTTCAAAGTTATGAATTCATAGTAAACAATAATTAAATATAATATAGAGAAGAGAAAAAGAAGGGAGGAATCATATGTCACAAAGAGGACGCGGAGCCATAAAAGGAATCCTGATCGGACTGGTTCTGATCGCATTGGTAGCGGGATATTACTTTTATTTATCAAACCGCAAACCAAAGGAAGCTGTGGAAGACACCGAAACTACCGTATCGGCTGTACAGAAGCTCTTGTTAAAGAATATTGATGATGATTATCCCACGACTCCGAGAGAGGTTTTGAAGTTATACAGTGATATCACGGTGTGCTTCTACAGTGAGGACTATACCGATGAGGAACTGACACAGCTCGCCCTGCAGATAGAGAAGCTGTACGATGAGGAGCTGATCGCCAATAATACGCCGGATCAGTACCAGAAGAATCTGCGCTGGGATATTCAGACGATGAAGGATAAGAACTTACGGGTGACAAGCTACAGTGTTGCATCGGCAACGGATGTGGATTATTTTGATGCCGGCGGAAGAAGCTGGGCGAGACTGAGCTGCACCTATACCATACGATCCGGTAAGGAAGCCGGGCTTGCCAGGGAAATATTCCTGCTTCGCAAGGATGACATGGGACATTGGAAAATTTACGGCTGGAAGGCAGTAAAGGAACAATAAGGTTACCGGAATAAGGCACGAGTGGCAGTAACACAATAAGTGAGGTTTGAACATGGAAAAGGATGTTTACATACTGGCAATTGAAAGCTCCTGTGACGAAACGGCAGCAGCTGTTGTGAAGAACGGACGGGAGGTGCTTTCTAATGTGATTTATACACAGATTGCACTTCATACGGAATATGGCGGTGTGGTTCCGGAGATTGCATCCAGAAAGCATATTGAGAAAATTAATCAGGTGATAGAGCAGGCACTTAGAGATAGTGGAAAGAAGCTTAATGAGATGACTGCGATTGCCGTAACCTATGGTCCGGGGCTTGTGGGAGCTCTTTTAGTCGGGGTGTCTGCTGCTAAGGCAATCAGCTTTGCAACAGGAATACCGCTTGTCGGAGTACATCATATTGAAGGACATATCAGTGCCAATTATATTGAAAATAAAGATCTGGAACCTCCGTTTATCTGTCTTGTGGTATCCGGAGGACATTCGCATCTTGTTGTGGTTAAGGATTATGGGGAGTATGAGATCATTGGAAGAACACGGGACGATGCAGCAGGAGAGGCGTTTGACAAGGTGGCGCGTGCCATTGGGTTAGGCTATCCGGGGGGACCGAAGATTGACAGGGTGGCAAAGGAAGGAAATCCTGATGCCATTCATTTTCCGAGAGCCAAGGTCGGAGATGCTGTCTATGATTTTAGTTTCAGCGGTCTGAAATCCGCAGTGCTGAATTATCTTAATTCCTGTGAGATGAAGGGAGAGACCATCTGTGTTCCGGATGTGGCAGCTTCTTTTCAAAAGGCGGTTGTTGATGTACTGGTAGAGCATTCCATGGATGCCGTGCAGAAGTATGGCTGCGATAAATTTGCGATTGCAGGCGGTGTGGCATCCAATTCCGCACTTCGTGCAGCCTTTGAAAAAGCGTGTGCACAGCGGAATATTACGTTCTATCATCCGTCTCCCGTTTTTTGTACTGATAATGCGGCAATGATTGGGGCTGCAGGATATTATGAGTATTGCAAAGGGGTACGTCATGGCTATGACCTGAATGCGGTACCTTCTTTAAAGCTTGGAGAGCGTATCTGATGAAAATGGACAAGTCATATCGGACGGCAGCTGTGGTTCTTGCTGCAGGAAGCGGGAAGCGCATGAATGCCGGAGTGAAGAAGCAGTATATGGAGATTGCGGGCAGACCGGTCTTATACTATTCCCTGAAAGCTTTTGAAGAAAGCTTTATTGATGAAATTGTGCTGGTTGTTTCACAGGATGAAATCGAACAGGTACAGGAGAGTTATGTAAACCAATATGGCTTTCAAAAAATATCACGCATTGTATCCGGAGGCAAAGAACGGTATCACTCAGTTGCCTGCGGATTGCAGGCTGTACATCAGGATTGTGATTTTGTATTTATCCATGATAGTGCACGGCCGATGCTTACACAGGAAATTTTGCAGAGAGCTTACCGGGCAGTGCAGGAGGAAGAGGCGTGTGTCGTTGGTGTACCTTCTAAGGATACGGTGAAAATTGCAGATGAACAGGGCTATGTTTCTGTGACACCGAACCGGAGTCTTGTATGGAATGTACAGACTCCGCAGGTATTTTCCTATCCGCTGGTTCACCGTGCCTATGAGGAGCTGCTACAGAAGGAGCAGGAGCTTTTGGCAGCGGGGGTGCAGATCACGGATGATGCGATGGTTGTAGAGCATCTGGCACATCATAAGGTAAAGCTTGTGGAAGGCAGCTATGAGAATATCAAAATTACGACACCGGAGGACGTACAGATCGCAGAACGCTATCTGCAGAGCCGATAGTGGATTTATCGGATGCAGCTGTCTGACAGAGCAGGAGACATTGGCTCTGAAAGCATTGCCATTCAAAGTCTATTGGAAACTACTGCAAGTATGGTAGATACCATTATGATCGGAAGCCAGGGAGAGCTTGCTGTGGCAGCAGTAGGAATCTGCTCACAGATCAGTTCTCTCTATTTCAATTGTTATTGGGGATTTTATTCATTTATCTATACCGGACGAACGATTGCGTGAAATTGCACAGAGAATGGATTTTCCGGTTGAATGGCGTTTTTGTTAAGGGTTATCTTTCGAAGTGCTTTCCTATTATATGTAATGAACTGCTTTATGGTGTGGGACAGATGCTGATTAATATCGTAATCGGACACCAGAATGAATCGGCAATTTCAGCTATGATATGGAACCTGCCCTTTTTACTGGTATTTTCCTTTGTTTATACAGATGAAATCATAAGACTTGTAATTCTTGGCAGATATATGATACAGGGAAAATGGATTAAGCCGGTTACTCCGCCATATAAAATTGCTATTCTGTATGAATGCAAGCATTCACAGAAAGCAATTTTGCATGGCTCTGAATAGTTACAAAGATAAAACAAATTACAGAACAAAATACATTGAAATAAAAATCAAATAAGACATAAAAAGGAAATGACAGAAAAAAGTTCATGTCATGAAATGCCGTATTTGTGGGGAAAAGAAAGAAATTTTTAAAAAAGTCAAAAAAACTAAAAATAATTGTTGACATTAAAATCCATCTTTGGTAGTATATATCTTGCGCCTGACAAAGACGCTCGCTTGGAGAGGTATCGAAGTGGTCATAACGAGGCGGTCTTGAAAACCGTTTGTCCGCAAGGGCGCGTGGGTTCGAATCCCACCCTCTCCGCTGGAGATACCTTCTCCGTCGGACACGTATGTGTTCGCAATTAAATAAAATTATTTATTTCGGCTTAGTTTGGAGAAGTACCCAAGAGGCTGAAGGGACACCCCTGGAAAGGGTGCAGGTCGTTAATAGCGGCGCGAGGGTTCAAATCCCTCCTTCTCCGTTTGGTAATCTCCGGATTGCCAGCAAATTAAGCAAGGTCAGCTCGCAGAAAAACACTGCTCGCTGAGTGCTGTCGCACAACATCTCATTGCACAATACATTTTGTGAAAGCAAGCTTTCCAAAATGATTGCACAACGATCTGCCTTGCTTGT
>Ga0129312_1000259_pt1 | contig 51715 bp, 67 predicted proteins | sample O827metagenome_FD_94434 | JGI IMG/M metagenome (GOLD analysis project Ga0129312, IMG submission 94434) | Orangutan group fecal microbial communities from Wisconsin, USA - O827 metagenome | ecosystem: Host-associated > Mammals > Digestive system > Large intestine > Fecal | place: USA: Wisconsin... | reverse complement strand
TGACCATGCAAGACAGCATGGTGGCAAAGCCACTTTCGCTTGCGAAAGTCATGACTAAGCTATTCTCCTCGACGGAAGTGAATCCCGTCTATTGACCGCACAAGACAGTGCGGCGGCAAAGCCACTTTTGCTTTTTCAAAGCAAAAGTCATGACAGTATGGATTCCACTTAGGAAACCACTGACTGTGCAAGACGGCACAGTTGCGAAGCAACTTTCGTTTACGAAAGTCATGACTCTTCGTTTCCTAATACCTTCCGCTGTACAAAAATAACTTTGGCTACAGTCTTAAACTACATTCTAACGAATGTAGTTTTTGTTATAAATAGAAAATAATACCTTAACTGTTTCAAAGAAATAGTTAATTAAAATTTGGATTGAACTTTATATTGCAATGAGCCTTAAAATATATTATAATTGGCTTATAAGCCATGTTTAAACTGATTGGAGGTGTTTGATATAAGCAGGAGAAAAGACAGTGAGGACGCAAGACGCAGAATTTTGTCTGCCTGTGTAAAGCTGTTCATTGAAAACGGATATAAAAATACACGAATGGCGGATATTCTGAGTGCCGCAAAGGTGTCCAACAGCACATTTCAGAATCTTTTCCGCTCGAAGGACGGCGTACTTATGGATTTGACGGAGTTTATGTTTGATAACCAGTTTTCCATAGCAAGAACAATGTTTGATAAACAGATAAATCCGGTTTTTATCTATGCGTTGGAAACATCTATACAAATGGCAATTACTGAAATGAACGAGCATATAGGAGAAATTTATGTTTATGTATATACAGTTCCGGAAACGGCGGAATATATTATACAGAAAACTTCAACCGAGCTTTATAAAATTTTTGGCTCATATATGCCGGACTGCGAGGAAAGCGATTTTTATGAAATGGACATCGGCACAGCCGGTATAATGCGGAACTATATGGCAAAAAAATGCGATAAGTACTTTACGCTTGAAAAAAAGATTGAGCGTTTTTTGTCCTTGAGCCTTCGGGTTTACAATGTGCCGCAGGACGAAATAAAAATAATTATCAGCCGTATTCTTGAAATGGACATATGCTCAATGGCAAATGATGTCATGCAGAAGCTTTTTAAAGGCCTTGAAATGAAGTTTAATTTTACTCTTACCGAAATGGGGGAATTGCAGAATGAAGTTTAAAAAATTATTAAGCATATTTACAGCCGTGTGTATGCTTGCGTCAATTATACCTTCGACCGCATTTGCGGCTGAAACCAACGTTGTCGATTCCGATGACACCGAACAGGAGCAGAAGGACGAAGAACAGGAAGAAAAAGAAATAAAAGAATAGAAGGAAGAACAAGAGAAACAGGAAGAAGAAAAAGAAGAGGATTCCGAAGAATCCGAACAGGAGGAGGAACAGGAAGAATCCGAGAAAGAGGAAGAAGAGGAGCTTCCTTTTACCGAGGATGAGCTTGCACTTCTGGAGGAAGATCCCGAAGACCTCTCTCTTGACGAACAGGCAACGTATTTCATGCTCGTTGAATATCTCGACAGCATTGACGGCGGTATCGCCCTTTATGACGGTGAAAACGCAAACGCAACAAAGACTGTGTTCAAAATTTCAACGGCAGACCAGCTTGTTGATCTGGCAGGCAAGGTCGAAAACGCTACAAGCTATTGGGGCGGCTTATGGAAGGACGCAAGCTTTGAGCAGGTTGCCGATATAAATATGAAAAATGTCGATTGGCAAGGCATAGGCTCCTTCAGAGGAAAATATAACGGCGGCGGCTATTCCGTAAAAAATATTAAAATCAAAGCAAACGGCACATCGGCAGGCTTCTTTTCTGTTGCCGAAGGTGCGGTTATTGAAAATCTTGCGATTGTCAATTTCGGCGTTGATACTTCGGCGGATTATGTCGGTGCGGTTGTCGGATATGCAACCGATACGGTGATAAGAAACTGCTGGACATCGGGCAGTGTAACCGCAAATAAAAACGCAGGCGGTATTGCCGGATATATGGGTATGGACGGCTCTGTAAGTAAATGCTATTCCTTATGCAATGTTAAATCCGATAATGAGGCCGGTGGTATTGTCGGAAATGCAGACGGAATAACGATAACAGGTGCGGTTGTTCTCGGCGAAAAGCTCGAAGGAAATTCCGTAAACCGCATTAATGGCGGAAATACTGCTCCGGATAACTGCTACGCATGGAGCGGAATGAATGCGAACGGCAACACACAGGGAAATGATATTACATATAATTCCGGCGGCTTCAGCACAGAGTTCAGTGATATTTTCGAAGACGATGACGCATGGAACTTTGCTGAGGATTTACCTGTCCTTGCGGACGGCAATGATGAGCCGGGCAGTAATTTCCCGACATATCTCTATACCTCGGACGGCGATTTCAAGGGCAGCGGAACACAGAGCGATCCTTATTTAATCAACAATAAATACGACCTCATAAACCTCAGAAATAAGGTAAACGGCGGCAGTTCGGAAAAAGATTATTATAACGGAAATAAATTTACAAATAAATATTTTAAACAGACTGCCGATATTGATCTTGAAGGAGAAGAATGGATTCCGATAGCAAATACAACTTCAGTAAGAAATACAAATTCGGAAGGAAAAGTATACAATAAGTTTTGCGGAACATACGACGGTAACGGACATGTAATAAAAAACCTGAAGGTGTCAGCTAAATTCATACATTCAGGATTATTCGGTGTCATAGGAAGCGGAGGTGTTATTAAAAACCTCGGTCTTGAAAACTGTGATATAGAAAGTTATGATGATGCCGGAACAATAGCAGGTGCCGGAATGGATGTTGGAAGTAATGTAGGAACAATCCTGAACTGTTACGCAACAGGAACTGTAAAAGGAAGCGAGGCAGGCGGTTTAGTTGGAACAGGCTTTAAAAAGATTATAAATTGCTATACTGTATGTAATGTAGAATCAATAGATACCGACAAAGGACATGCAAGCGGAATAGCCGCCATTCCAGCCGGACGAATCGAAATTAAAAATTGCGTTGCATTAGGACAAAAATTAACCGGAGGCCAGTCGGATCAAGTAGGTTCTCCTCGTACGACAAGAATATTATTTTATACCTCAGATGATATTACCGATAACAACTACGCATACGCACAGATGAAGGTGAATGGCAGCGAAATACCCACAAGTAGTGCCTTTTATGGTCATGACAAAGACCATGGTGCAAATATATCTTACAGCAGTGGCAAAGGTCTTGATAAGCAGTTCAGTGAAATTTTCAAGGACATAGGCGGCGAAAAGGCATCGGACATCTGGAACTTTGAGGACAATATGATGCCTACGCTCAAAAACGAGAACGTAAGCACAGCAAAACCTCTTCCGAGCTATATGCGTTCCGGCAGTACAAAAGCCGACTTTTCGGGCAAGGGCACACAGGCTTCGCCTTATCTCATACAGAATAAGGACGACCTCGCTAAATTGAGAGACAGAGTAAACAGTGGAACCGCAACAAATAATTATTCCGGAAATTATTTCAAACAGACCGCAGACATAGACCTTGACGGCATTGACTGGGAGCCTATCGGATATGATAATTTGCAGTTTAAGGGAACCTATGACGGTGACGGACATGAAATAAAAAATCTCAAAAACAAGAGAAATTACTCCGGTGGATTATTTGAAGTATTGGGTGGAACAGTTAAGAACCTTGCCATAATAGATTGTGATATTTCAAATAATAGCAATTATAATAGCGGTGCGATTACCGCTAACGGCGGAACTATCGAAAATTGCTATTCAACGGGAACGGTTTCCGCACCGAAGGGCAATGCCGGCGGTATATCCGGCAACGGCAGTACAATAAAGAACTGCTACTCAACAGCAACGGTCAGCGGAAAAACAGCCGCCGGAATCGGTGCAAATGCGACTCAGATAACAGGCTGTGTTTCCTTCAACGACAGCATTACGGGAACAAATGCAAGCCGTATCGGCAGTTCAAATAAGCTCAGCGGAAACTATGCGCTCAACAGCGTTAAGGTGAATGGTGATGTGCCGGATAACAATAAATTCGAAACAGAAATAAACGGACTGGATCTTAAACCGGCAAACGGCAGCTTCTATCTGTATACAGGTGATGAATACGCATGGAACGGTTGGAGCAGAGATGTCTGGACAATACCTATGACAGGCGGCGAGCTTCCTCATTTTGAAAACAGCACACGAATTGTTCTTGATTTTAATAATCAGGTCAATGCAAGAATATCCTTTGACGAATCAAGACAGACATATAAATATGACGGAACTAAAAAGGAATTTGTGCTTAGGGACCTGAACGTAGAAGGCGTTGACGGTGTTAATGTTAATGTTTCCTACACTGCGAACGATTCGGGAAAAAATGTCGAAGAACCGATAAATCCCGGTTTATATGATGTAACCGTTATAAGCGGCGGTAATGCGGACGGAAGTATTTCAGCATATTTTAAAACATTAACGAGAGCACTTGTTATAGAAAAGGCAGACAATGAGATAACAAACTTTACATTCCCCGAAAGCTGGGTATACGGTGAAGCCGAAAAGACACCTTCTGCAGATGCAAAGCATGGTACGGTTAAGTTCAAATATTCACAGGTTGGCTATCCGGAAACGGATACACAGCCGACAGACGCAGGATATTACACAATAAAGGCGTATGTAGAGGAAAGCGATTTTTATAACTATGTGGAAGAAACAAAGCAGTTTATAATAAAGGGCAAAAACGAAATAGAAGTCTTTGATTTTCCCGATGAATGGTACTTCGGCGAAGCTGAAAAGATACCTAACGGCTCGGCAAAATTCGGTCTTGTTAATTTCGAATATTCCGTTGACGGCGGCGAAAGCTGGACAACGGAACAGCCGAAGTCAGCCGGAAGCTACCTTATAAAAGCGTATGTTGACGGAAGCGAAAATTATAGCGATGCAGAGGAGACAAAGAGCTTTACAATTAAGCAGGCAGTAAACGAGATAACGGAGTTCTGGGAGATAAATGACTGGACATACGGCGAGCCGGCTTTTATAATAGATACCAATAAGGCTAAGTTCGGAAAACCTGAGCTTGTATTTTCAGCGGACGGCGAAACATGGTCATCGGAAGTACCGACAAATGCCGGAAAATACATTGCAAAGGCATATGTAGATGCTACAAATGACTATTCCTATGCGGAATTGACACAGAATTTCGAGGTGTTTAAGGCAACACCGACAGTAACGGAACTTCCTGTTGCCGAAAAGGTAAAGAGAAACAAACGGCTTTCGACTTCGGCTATAAGCGGCGGTGAGGTAACAGGCGTTGATTCATGGTTTACGGACGGCGTTCTTTCCGGAACATGGTCATGGAAGAATGGCAGTGAAAAGATGAAATCCACAGGCGATTTCACAAGAATGGTAGTGTTCACGCCGGACAGCTTAAACTATAATCCGGTTGAGGCAGAAATAAACGTACATGTTTATATGCCGACAACAGGCGGCTCATCATATACTCTGCCTAAAGTAGAAAATGATACAACCGAGTCCGAAGAAAACAAGAAATTAATACTTACGGTCGGCAGTAAAAATGCTATTGTATTCGGTGAAAGCGTTGTAAACGATGTAGCGCCGGTTATAGTAAACGAAAGAACAATGTTGCCGGCAAGATTTGTTGCAGAGGCATTAGGTGCAAAGGTGCTTTGGGACAGAAATACAAGAACGGTTTCAATTATCGGCGAAAAGGCGATAGCCATTACAATCGGCAGTGATACGGCGTATGTAAACGGCGTTGCGGTCAAGCTCGACAGCCCGGCGTTCATTATGGATGACAGAACATATCTGCCGCTCAGGTTTATTGCCGAAAATCTCGGTGCAGACGTAGAGTGGCTTGCAGACGAATTAAAGATAGTTATAACAAAGGAATAATTATATGTGGCGTTGCCCCAAACCCAATAAAACTTTGATAAACTATTTCTGCGAAATAGTTTAGGGGATTAAATAGCTTATATCATAGGAATGGTTGCAAAATCATTCCTATTTTTTGTTTAATTGCAACTGAGTCAAAAACCTGTTTACCTTATGATAATTTAATGTTAAAATAGTGCCATATGATTGTATACAGGAAAGGAGGTACTTTAATCATGAACGGCGAAAATCAAAGTCGCATCGAATTGATACTGCAAAGACTTACAAAGCTTGAACAGGCACATAGTGTGGACGAGCTGACAAATGAGATAACATGCATTCTCGGTCTTCTCGGAAAATATACAAAGGCTGACAGGGTTTTTCTTTGTGATAAAATTGAAAATAATAGGCTTGGGTTTGCAAATGCTTTTGAATGGCAGGATGAGAATGTTGAACCATGGAATGGAAAATTTGATATTGTTTCTGAAATGAGCATTCCTAATTGGATAATAGAATTCGAAAAAAATAAAAATATATTTATAAATGATGTTGAAGAGATAAGGCATACAATGCCATATGAATATAAAAGGCTTAAGCTGAATAATGTACGGTCTGTTATTGCCGTTCCGATTATGGGCAGAAATTCTTTTCTGGGCGTTATCGGTATAGATAATCCGAGAATTAATGTATCGGAGCTTTTTCTTAGTGAAATAAAATTTATCGGAGCACATATAATAAGTGTCCGTAACAATATAAATATGGTCAATGAGCTTGAGCTTAAACAGGCGGAACAGCAGAAAAATATTGCCGAAATGGAAAAAGAACGTCAGAATCTGCTTGTGCTTTGCCGTGACAGTACATCGGTATATCGTATGAATCTTATGAGCGATACGGCTGAAATAGTTAAGCTGGATGTGAATGCAAATGCGTCCATTCAGCTTATGGGAATGGTAAATACACATATTATTTATTCCAAGGAGATGGAAAAGTATTATAACAATTTTGTTATAAAGGAATCTGCTCCGGATATGCGTAAGATGTTTGATGTGAATTATCTTATGCAGGAGCTCAGCGATAAAGACAGCATTTCATACCGTTTTCAGAGTCTGCCAAATAATAACGGCAATCGTTATTTTGAAATGCGAATTACAAGAATAAGCCGGTCGGAGGACAGCTTTGTTGTGCTTGCCGATTTCAGAAGCGTTGACAGAGTTATAGAAGAGGAGCGCAGACAACGGGCTTTGATTGAAAAAGCACTTGCCGAATCAAGAATGAGTAATGATATTATATCGTCGGTAAGTAAAATTTATTTCGCCATGTATCATATTGACCTTACAAATGACAGTTACGATGAAATTTCGAGAGATACATCTATACATAAATTAAGCGGAAAAAACGGAAGTGCCGCTGCAAAAATGAAGGAAATATGCAATAGTTTTGTTGCTGAGGAGTACAGAGAAAAGGCGTTAAAGTTCTTTAATCTTACTACATTGAGCGAAAGATTGAAATATGACGAAACCGATGCTGTTGAGTATTTTGCGGCTGACGGAAACTGGCATCTTGCCAGATTTATATCGCATAAAAGAGATAAAAACGGCGTAACAACCGAGGCACTCTGTGTTATCAGACTTATAAGTGAGGAAAAACGCCGTGAGAAATATTGGATCGTTGCGGCAGAGGAGGCAAATAAGGCCAATAAAGCAAAGAGCGAATTCCTCTCAAGAATATCGCATGATATTCGTACGCCTATGAATGTAATTATGGGCTTTACGAATATAGCCGAAAAGAATATTGAAAATACCGAAAAGCTTAAGGACTGTCTTGATAAAATAGAGATGAGCGGTAAAAATCTTGAACAGCTTATTGATGATGTTCTCGATATGTCCAAAATAGAAAACGACAGTATGCAGCTTGTGCCTCAACAGACAAGCGTTTCGGAAATATTTGAATTTTATAAATCGACCGCCGCAGGCTCAAATAAACAGCTTAATTATGAATTTGTAAAGCATGATATTGAGCATGAGTATCTTATGGTTGATAAACTGAGACTGAACCAGATAAATATAAATCTTCTGTCAAATGCCGTTAAATATACAAACGAAGGCGGCAGTATACACTTTGAGATATATGAAGAAAAATCTCCGAAGGAAAACATGACAAGGCTTGTTTCGATAGTAAGCGACACAGGTATAGGAATGTCTGAGGAATTTATGGAGGTTATGTATTCGGAGTTTTCGAGAGCGGTGGACACAAGAGTGAATACAGTCCGGGGCAGCGGGCTTGGTCTTGCCATAGTCAAAAAGCTCGTTGACATCATGGGCGGAACGATAGAGGCAAAGAGCAAAATAAACGAAGGCACAACATTTAAGGTAGTTATTGATGTACCGTATTGTGATGAGGCCGATGTAGCAGATACTGCGGATAATACGCCGGTTGAGTTTGACAGGACGGTAAATATACTTATTGCAGAGGATAACGACCTTAACTATGAAATACTTTGTGAACAGCTCAGTGATTATGACATAAGCTGTACGAGAGCGAAAAACGGCGTTGAGTGTGTTTCGGAATTTAAGAACAGTAAGCCGCATAGCTTTGACATTATACTTATGGATATGCAGATGCCGGTTATGAACGGACTTGACGCAGCGGCGGCAATTCGTGCATTGGATTTTGATGAAGCGAGAACAATACCGATTATTGCAGTGACAGCCAATGCCTATAATGAAGATATAGAAAAATGCCTTGCCGTCGGTATGAATGCACATTGTTCTAAGCCGATAGATATTGAAAAGCTAATGAAGATAATAGGTAAGTATTTGAAATAATTGCAGATTAAGCCGTAGACCGAGAAGGTTTACGGCTTTTTGTATGCCCGAAAACCACGTGGTAGTCACGTGGTTCAAAAAGCCTACTGTATAATATTTATTTACATTGTATCGAAAACTGCAAGTCATGCCTTTCAGGCATATCACAACCGATAAACAAAGTATTTGCCACTGCCGCACACAGCCGCTATAATACTTATAAAACAGACATAGAGAGAGGTTTTGTTATGAAAAAGGTACTTATTATTTCTTCAAGCTTAAGACATAACTCAAATTCGGAGCTTATTGCCGACGAGTTTGCCAAGGGTGCGGTACAAGCCGGACATGAGGTTGAAAAGGTCAGCCTTAAAGGCAAAAATATTGCGTTCTGCAAGGGCTGTCTTTCGTGTATCAAAACAGGAAGCTGTTTTATAAATGACGATGCCATAGAAATTACGGAAAAAATGAAAAATGCCGAGGTTATTGCATTTGCAACGCCGGTGTATTATTATAGCATGAGCGGACAGCTTAAAACATTGCTCGACCGTGCAAATTCGCTTTATGGCTCGGACTATAAATTCAAGGACATTTATCTTCTTGCGACTGCCGCAGAGAATGAACGGTCGGCTGCCGAAGGCACTATAAAAGGAATACAGGGCTGGGTTGATTGCTTTGAAAGAGCCGAGCTGAAGGGTATTGTGTTCGGCGGAGGTATTGACGATGCCGGAGCTGCGGTAAATCATCAAGACGTAATGAAAGCTGCGTTTGAATTGGGAAAGAATATTTGAAAGAGGAGAAAAGAATGGAAAAATCTAAGGTATATTTCACTGACTTCAGAGCAAAATTAGGTGAAGGTCTTCCTACTAAGCTTAAAAGACTTATGAAGGCTGCCGGAATCGAACAGATTGACATGGAAAATAAGTTCGTTGCCATAAAAATGCACTTTGGTGAGCTTGGCAACCTCGGTTATTTAAGACCGAATTATGCAAAGGCTGTTGCAGATGTTGTTTATGAGCTTGGAGGAAAGCCTTTTCTTACAGACTGTAATACACTTTATGTCGGCAGCAGAAAGAATGCAATAGAGCATCTTTATTGTGCATGGGAGAACGGCTTTACACCTCTTTCCGTAGGCTGTCCTGTTATCATTGCAGATGGACTTAAGGGTACAGACGATATTGATGTTCCCGTTGTTGGCGGAGAATGTGTAGAAAACGCTAAAATCGGTCGTGCTATCATGGATGCTGATATATTCATAAGCCTTAACCATTTCAAAGGCCATGAGACTACCGGATTCGGCGGTGCAATCAAAAATATCGGTATGGGCAGCGGCTCAAGAGCCGGCAAAAAGGATCAGCATATGAGCGGAAAGCCCGAGATTCATGCGGATAAATGTGTTGGCTGTAAGCGCTGTATGAGAGAATGTGCAAACAATGGTCTTGTGTTTGACGAAACAACAAGAAAGATGTCGGTAAATACAGATAATTGTGTGGGCTGTGGACGTTGTATCGGTGCTTGTAATACAGACGCAATCGAGTTTATGAACTGGTCGAGCACTATTGAGCTTAATAAAAAAATGGCAGAGTATGCAAAGGCTGTTGTTGACGGCAGACCGAATTTTCATATTTCTCTTGTAGTTGATGTTTCACCTAACTGCGACTGTCATCCCGAAAACGATGCACCTATACTTCCCAATCTCGGTATGTTCGCATCATTTGATCCCCTTGCACTTGACCAAGCCTGCGTTGATGCCTGCCTCAGACAGGAGCCTCTTCCCAACAGCCAGCTTTCCGACAATATGGCTAAGAAGGACTTCTGTGATAAGCATGACCATTTCGAAAATACAACGCATAATGCAGAGTATAAGAGCTGTCTTGAGCATGCCGAAAAAATCGGTATCGGTTCAAGAGAGTATGAGCTTATTACAATAAAATAATTCAAGTACGAATAAAGCCCTTTCCGTAAGCTTTGACGGGAAGGGCAGTTTTGTTTGTGTTAATGCTGTAAATGTTATAAAATATACTCATTTGATAAATATATTTCGGAGGGAAAAACATGAACTATAAAAAAATAGATAAATCAGATAATGCTGCTATCGCAAAAATAGTCAGACATAATCTGGAAAAAGCACGCCTCAACATTCCGGGAACGGTATATTTCGATAAGGGTTTAGATAACCTGAGCGAATTTTATAACGCAGCTCCGGACAAAAGGGTGTACTATATCGCAAAAAACGATGAAGGCGAAACTATCGGAGGAATAGGCATTGCGGAGTTTGATGGCTTTGAAGGCTGTGCAGAAATACAAAAGCTGTATCTTACGGATAAAGCAAAGGGCAAAGGCTACGGAAAACAGCTTATGTCGCTTGCGGAGGAGTTTGCACGAAAGGCTGGATATAAACTGCTTTATCTCGAAACACATACCAATCTTGCAACGGCAGTAAAAATGTATGAAAAGCTCGGCTTCCGGGAAATTGAAAAGCCGAATGCGGTTGTGCACAGTACAATGAATAGGTTCTATATAAAGGAACTGCAAGTGCCGTATTGATTTTTCAACTTTATTGTAATCTGTGTAAGCGTATATTATAATATATAGAAAATAAATGATATAAATTTGTGAATATATAATTAGTATAATAATGAGGTGATACAATGAGTAACAAGGAAATAATAATTAAATTGCTGGATAAAGTGCCGGATTATAAAATGGGCTATGTTCTTGCATATGTGCAGGGAATAACTGCTGATGAGGAATCTGACGAAGATTTTTGCGAAGAACTTTGGCAGGATTATAAAAAAGATAAAGATCCCGACAAGGACAAAGAGTATACACTTGAAGAGTGTAAAAAAGAATGGGGCATTGACTGATGTATAAAATTATCATTAAAAAGAAAGCCAAAAAATTTATTGATAAACTTCCGATGCCAACTAAAAAGAGAATTATAGAAGCTATCAACCTGTTACCATATGGCAGTGATATAAAGCAGATGAAAGGGCATGATGATTTATTCAGATTGCGTGTCGGTGATTACAGAATTATTTATACAGTGGATAACGGTGAATTGATTGTATATGTAATCGGTGCAGGAAACAGGGGACAAATATATAATAAATATTGAAAACACAAAAATCGTTCTGTCTGTAACAGGACGATTTTTTGCACTTATGGTATATCGCTTTTATTAAGACTTTGAGCAAATCTCCATATCCTTAAATATTAAATTTTTATTAAAATTCATTATAGCCCCCTTTAGTTTTTGCATTTTGAACGATTATATTTTATAATGTACAGTGTAATAAATATGAAAAGCGGAGGTAATAATTTTGAAATATTTAAAAAGAATAGCGTCAGCGGTTGTGTGTGCTGTTCTTATGCTTTCGAGTACACCGGCAACAGCCTTTGCAAAAACAACCATGCCCGAATACATAAGAGTAGGACTTACAAGCGCCTATGAAAACAAACAGCAGATAAACATTCAGAATAAGACTTTGAAATTTATTAACAGCCCTTCGGATGATCCTCTTGATTATACCACAATATCCGAGTTCTATTCGGCGAACGGCTTTGCAGTCAGAGTCGGTGTAAGCTATCAGGTGGTCATTCCCATAGACGCCAACGGCTTTGACGATGCAAAGGCACAGGCGGATAACTATATATCACAGGGCTATGCCAATGCACTTCCCGGATATAATAACAGAGGCTGGACAGTAACAATATACGGCTATCAGTCAATGAGTGAGGCACAGACTGCCGCAGCTTCATTGGGCGGCTCTGCGGTAGCGCCTTCCGATGTGCTTATTCTTTCGGTAAGCGGTGATCCCATATTCCTTATAACAAATACAGATGCGTATTTTGCCGGACAGAGTGCTGATACAAATGTTGACCTCGGTTCAAAGGAATACAGAGGAATAATGAAGTTCCAGCTTGCGTCAAGCGGACTTATAACGGCAGTAAACATAGTTGATTTTGAGGAATATCTTTATGGCGTTGTTCCTTCGGAAATACCGTCAAGCTATGCTTATGAGGCAATAAAGGCACAGGCTTGTGCCGCAAGAACCTATGCGCTTATTAAGGTGCAGAAAAAGTCTGATTTGGGCTATGATATTTGTGATACAACCCATTGCCAGGTATACGGCGGATATACAAACGAAAGCAAAACAACAACACAGGCGGTTGTTGACACAGAAGGAAAAGCAATATATTATAACGGTTCACCCGTTGAGGCACTTTTCTCGTCTTCATCGGGCGGATATACCGAAGACGCCGTAAACGTATGGGGCAACGATGTTCCGTATCTTAAGGCTGTTCCCGATGAATATGAAACCGACTGCCAGACATGGACAAGAACATTCACACTTTCCGATATAGACAAAATATGTGCCGCCAACGGTTACAATATAGGCTCGGCAACAGGCATGAGAATAACAATAGACAATAAGACAAGCAGAGTGCAGAAGGTTGAATTTATAGGAACGGAAGGTACTAAGGCCATAACACTCGAAAGCTGCCGTACTGTGTTTAATGCAATCGGCTCATCGCTTTCAAGCCGTGTATTCACTATAACAAACGGTATAACCGAATCCGGAAATTCGTCATCGGGTTCAAATTCAAATCTTAATGTTGCGCTCGGCACATTTGTTTCGTCACCGATTGACGGATATACAATGACGGATAAGAATAACTACGTGATAGGTAATGACTGTGCGGTTGTTTATTCAACAGCCTCCGGCACAAAGGCATACGGTGCAGACGGAAAATCCGTTGACTTAAGCAAAATACCTGAGCTTGTTCCGTTCATAAACAATGCGGCAGGCAGTTCTTCAACAAGCACAGCTTCAACCGGAACAACGGTAATCCGTTCAAGCGGTTCAACAATAAACATTTCCGGCCGTGCAATAGGTCATGGCGTCGGCTTAAGCCAGAGAGGTGCCAACGGCTACGGACAGCTCGGATATGACTATATCGAAATATTACAGCATTACTATACAGGAGTAACAGTAGAATAATCGGAGAAAGAATATGAAAACAAGTGATTTTTATTATGACCTTCCGCAGGAGCTTATAGCACAGGAGCCGCTTAAGGACAGAGCATCTTCAAGACTTCTTGTGCTTCATAAGGACAGCGGAGAAATTGAACACAAAATATTCAGAGATATAACGGAATACCTTAAAAAAGGCGACTGCCTTGTAATAAACGATACAAAGGTTCTTCCGGCAAGACTTATCGGAGAAAGAAAAAATACCGGAGCGAGAGTGGAGATACTTCTTCTTGTGCGTAAAGACCTTGATACATGGGAAGTGCTTACTTATCCCGGAAAAAAGGCAAAGCCGGGTGATGTAATAACCTTCGGCGACGGCAGACTTGAGGCGGAAATACTTGAGGTAATCGAAGGCGGCAACAGAATTGTTAAATTTCACTATGACGGAGTTTTTGAAAATATACTTGAGGAGCTCGGAGAAATGCCGCTTCCTCCGTATATAACACATAAGCTTGAGGATAAAAACCGCTATCAGACGGTTTATGCTGTGCATGACGGCTCTGCGGCAGCACCTACGGCAGGTCTGCATTTTACACCGGAGCTTCTTCAGCAGATAAAGGATATGGGTGTTGAGATTGCACATGTAACGCTTCATGTCGGTTTGGGAACATTCCGTCCCGTTAAGGTTGAGGACGTTACAAACCATGAAATGCACTCTGAATATTATGTGGTTGAAGAATCAGAGGCAGAAAAGATAAACAATGTAAAGAAAAACGGTGGCAGAATAATTGCGGTAGGCACAACAAGCACAAGAACGCTTGAATCCGTAACCGATGAAAACGGTGTTGTTCATGCCGGAAGCGGCTGGACAAAGATATTTATTTATCCCGGATATAAATTTAAGGCTATCGACTGCCTTATAACGAATTTCCATCTGCCGGAATCCACACTTATTATGCTTGTTGCGGCATTGGTCGGAAAAGACAGAATACTTGATACCTACAAAATTGCCGTTGAAGAGAAGTACAGATTTTTCTCCTTCGGCGACGCAATGTTTATTGTATAACGGTCTAAGGGGGATTTTATATGAAAACAATGGAGCAGTATATTCTTGATGCAATACCGTATCCGATTATGTATGTTGATGTGAACCATATAATACGATATATGAATAAAAAGGCTGAGTTTTATTTCTATGAGGTAAGAGGATATAGGGATTTAATCGGCAAAAATCTTCTCGACTGCCATGATGACAATATCCAGAAAATGATTATCCGCTCGGTAGAAAAGCTCAAAGCACACGGAAGCGAAATATATCTCGGAGTGACAACCGATAACCTCAGAAAATATATCAATCCCGTAAGAGATGAGAATGGCGAGCTTATCGGATATTTCGAAAGATTTGAGCTTAATCAGGAGAAATAATGTAAAAGTGTATCGGAGGCGGCATTTATGCAGAAAATAATCAAAAAAATCCGCACATATATGAATATAAGCCAAAAGGAGTTTGCCGAAAAAATAGGCGTTACGGCGTCAACGGTCAATCGTTGGGAAAAGGGTGCCGCTCCGACGGAGAACATGGCAGAAGGCATTTATTCATTGTGTGTTAAAAATAATATTCCTGCTTATGATATGATTATTGATGAAATAAAAGCCGCCGCCGATAGTATTGTGTTGGAAGAAAACCGAATATTGCTGTATCATGGCTCAAAATCCGGAATTAACGGCAGAATAATGCCGAAAAGCAGGGATAAATGTGATTTCGGAAAGGGCTTTTATATGGGAACCGAGCCAAGTCAGCCGCTTACATTGATATGCGATTATCCGAAATCGAAATTTTATATTGTTTCTCTGGATTTGAAAAATCTTGATTTGCTTAATGTCGAGCCGGATTTGGAATGGGCAATGCTTATAGCATATAACAGAGGTAAAATGGACAAAATAAAAGGTACCGGGTTTTATAAGAAGTATCGGGATATGTCGGAAAATAAAGATTTGATTGTCGGCAGTATAGCCAATGACAGAATGTTCTACGTAATTGACAACTTTTTTAACGGGAATATTACGGATACAGCATTGGTAAACAGCCTGTCGGCATTGAAGCTCGATAAGCAGTATGCAGTTGTAACGCAAAAAGGCTGTGATGCGGTAAGAATAGAAAAAGAGCTTGATATATCAGGTTTTGAAAAACGCTTTTTGCGGACCATTGCGGATAAAAACCGCAAGAGCGGAGTTGATTTTGCCAACAGGGTATGCAAGGACTACCGCAGAGAAGGCAGATTTTTTGATGAAATTCTTGATGATGCTTTGTGAGGTGAAAGCTGATGGAGCCAATGGATTTTAAGCTTTGCGATATACAGGGAAGGCTGTTTGAACTTTCCGTTGATAAAGGCTATGACAGTGCCGTGTTTATCCGAATATTTATGAAATCCGATATCGCAAAACAGCTCGATTCGGTATATAACCGTATGCAATGGGCAGGCGAAGAATATCTCCTTGAGGAAATTGAGGACGGAGCAGGAGATAAGCTGATAAAGGGCGGAGAAACATATCCGAAGGACACAATATACTGGATTGGATATATATATAGATATTGGCACTATTATACGGGCGAAAGCAGTTCGCGGATATATAAGCAGGCTGATGTGAAAACAATGAAACGAAATTATTTTATGTTTCATACTATGGATCCTGAACCGGCGATAGACGATTTAAAGGAAATATATGAGCAGAGAAAAGGCGTGTGAAAAAACAGAATTTATTTTTTCATACGCCTTTAATTTTAAAATTTATTTATCCTCTTTGGGCGGATACATTCTTTTCTTAAAATAGAAATCTGCACCGTAAAGCGCCGCAACGGGATTGTGTCCGAGAACTCTGTCCTTCGTTACAGCTGTTGTTACAAGAGCGTCGGAGTATTTGTAGAATAAGCTGTCATGGCCTACACATAAACCGACAACTATATTAAGCTCGGTCTTTGCCTCGTTGAGCATTTTAGCCTGTAAAATAGGATTGCAGATATTTTTGCCAACCGCATTGCATTCTTCGGGAATACCGATTTCCACCTTTGGAATACAGCCGATTTTGCAGCCGTAGCCGACTACCTCAAAGCCGTTGTAGCGGAGTATTTTTCCGAGCGTTCCGGCTTCTTTTATAAGACCTAAGCAGTTGGCAATTCCGATTTTTTTAAAGCCCATTTTTCTGGCAAATTCCATTATTTCTTCAATACGTGTTGTTTTGCCGTAGCCTTCGTATTCAACCATTGCGGCTGAAAGCATACATTTGCGGTTTTCCTCTTCCTCATAAACATTTTTGATTTCATCACGTTTTTCTTCGTCTATTGTGTTGACGGTAGGACAGAACTGCGGAAATGATTTGTCCATAAAGTTGCAGTTTCCGACCGAACAGTCAACACATGACATTTTTGAAATATCTTCCATGTGTAATCCTCCCAAGTATAATTATTGCAATATAAACAACTAAATTATAACATGAAAATATATAAATAACAATATACTGTTGTTAAAATGATGTATTTTATTTAAAACAAAGTGAAAAATATATGCATTTTTACTATAAAATTAATCTGTAAGTGAATTTTTGTTTGTGACTTCGTTTGGAATTTGTCTGCCTTCGGCGTTTATTGAGTAGTTGTCTTTTATAATAAGCTCGGATATGGGAACTATCTCGTAGCCTTTATCCTTAAGACCCTTTATTATTGTGCCGAGAGCATCGGGAGTGTATTTGGCATCGTTGTGGAAAAGTATAATTGAGCCGTTGGAAAGGTGCTTGTGGTTCAAAACCTGGTTGATTTCGGAATCAACACCGTATTCCTTCCAGTCAAGGGAATCAACAATAGACACTAAAGTGAAGTGCAGTAAAATCAAACCTTCCAAGCGATTGTGATATTGTTTTTATAGTCGATAGACACCTTTTCTATAAGCGATCTGGCTATTTCTTTTTTATCGTCAAGCGACTTGGAAGCCCAGTCTGTTAAATTCGGAAGTACGATAGATTCAATCTGATAGTTACACGTATTCATTTCCGATTCCAGCTGTGTTTTTTCGTTATCCAGTTCTTCTATACGCTTGTTAATATACTTTAATGCGGACGTTCCGGCCTGCTCAAGATTTATTACAAGGTTTTCTATTTTAGCATTTATATCCTCAATAGCCTTATGCAGCTCCATTATTTTTTCGTTCCTGTTTGTCTGGGCATTAAGTTTTATTTCCTGCAACGATTTCAGCTTTTCAGCCATTGAGTTATATACATAATCTTCAACATCGGTAACATTGTGCGAATGCGGCTTGCAGATACCATGGTTGCTCTGACTGCTGCAATATAAATTTGAAACATAGCCGTTTTTCGATTTCCAACGCTTTATGACCATGGCATATCCGCAGTCGGTGCATTTGACAAGGCCGGATAACCATGTGTATTGTCCCTTGTGGCTGTTTTTAATCTGTTTGTTTTTTGATAGCTTATTTTGTATGTATAGGAAGGTGTCGCTGTCTATAACGCCTTCGTGCCGACCGATTGTGAGTGTATGTTCTCTGACATCGGTATATTTCCGCTCATTTGCTTTTCTGCGGCCGACAAGTAGACAACCGTGTATTCCGTCAAAGCTTTCGATAGGGGAGGCAACAATAGCTCCGGCCTTATAATAATAGTTGTATATAGATGCGTCGGCTTTAACATAAGTCGGATTGTGCAGCCTTCGGGATATGTCCGAGGTCTGTATATTTATTCCGTAAAGCTTTTGAAGCTCCTTTTTTACATCGGCAAGCGCTGTAATCGGATGGCTATATATTTCAAACATCTTTTTAATGATTTCGATTTCGCCGTTTGCCACATATATTGAATGCTTTTTACCGCCGATTATTACCGTACTGTTGTCATATCCGAGCGGAGCAGGACCGCCGCCTATTGCTCCGAGCTTGATACGTTCGTAATAATTATCCCGTACACGTTCGCTGGTGCTTTCACGCTCCATCTGGGCAAAGGTCGATGTCATATAAAGCATGGCTCTGCCGGCAGGAGTATCAAGGCTAAAATTCTCTTTTGCCGAGATAAAGGAGCATTTGTATTCCTTGAGCAGCTCCATAAGCCATGAAAAATCCGAAACACGCCGGCTTATTCTGTCAAGCTTGTAAACAATTACTTTATCGAATTTTCCGCTTTTTATTTCTTCCAGCATACGCTGGAAATCCGGACGCATTATGTTTTTGCCGGAGTATCCCGGATCGGAAAATATCTCAAAATCCTCATTCGGCTCAAGATATTTTTTTGCATACTCAATCTGGACATCGATGCTTTCGCTGTCTTTCTTTTCGATGGATTGTCGAGTGTATATCGCCGCTGACATTTTGTTACCTCCGTTTTTTGATTTCAACTCACGTTCTCCGTTAGGAGAGCGACAAAATTTCCATTTTATAAAAAATTGTATGGCAAAAAGAGCGGTCTTATGATATACTTTATTTGCTAAGTAAGGTATAGCGTTAGACCGCTGTATCTGTCCCTTCCTGTTAGCGGCAGGAGGGGATTTTTATTTTAAAAGAATATTATATAATTATAGATTAAGCTCTATTTTTGCAAGCAAAGCTTCCTGAAGTACCTGCGAGAAATTAACACCTAATGCAGTTGCTTCTTCATTTAACCACTGTGGAATGGTTAAGGTTTTTTTAACTGCTTTGGAATTATGTTTTTTCTGATATTCAAGCATATCAAATTCAATTATTACAACAAATTCATTTTCATTAAGCGAAATTTTATTTGGTGCTGATGGTAAAGGAATTACACGTTTTTCATCTTCTAAGAATGAAAGTGCTAAACCTAAGGCATCAAAAGCCATTTCATAAGCTTCTTCAATAGTTTCGCCTTGTGTAAAACAACCTTCTATATCGGGAAATGAAACTGAAAAGCCTCCGTCATCTTCGGGAGTAAAAATAGCCGGATAGAACATTTTTTTTAACATATTCAACACTCCTTATAAATATAGTGCTGGTTTATTTTAGTCCAGCCTGCTTTAAAATATTTTGTTCTGTACCTTTTTTCAGGTCTTTACAATGGAAGGGAACTACCGCAATTTTTCCGGTTTCTTTGTTTTCGAAAATTTTATGAGAACCATTTTGCCGCATTTCTATAAAACCATTTGCCTTTAATATTTTAGCCATTTCTTTTGGAGTCATTGGCATTTGCTGTTATCTCCTTCCTTTGTATATATTAATTATAATACGTGTGAATACGTATGTAAATAACTTTTTAGTATATAATATGATGATTTCAGTTGATTTTTTCGAGTTGCCGAGATTTTCTCGGTAGCTGTTTTTACTTCATGTCCTTATCAATGTTATGTGCTACAGACTTCAAAAAGTCCTCATACTTCGAGATTTTCTCGGGCGATTCGGAAGACCGTCTTAGCTTTAATTCTTATATCGTTCTAAAACACCGTTAAGTTCTTTTCGATAGAGATATATGTCAGATAAACTATTCAGATTGTATTTAATAAATGTTTTATTTTCATCTGGAATTAGTAATTGCTTCACTTTATTTGTAAGCTTAAGTCTGCATATGGGTTTTCTGTTATTATCTTGATAAATAATACCAAAATAACTTTCAGTATCTCTATGTACAATATTTTCAACATCTGTTGTTTCAGATAATATTGCTCGTACTATATAAAATGCTTCCAATTCTTCTTCGGTAGTGACTATTTTAGAAACAGGTTCTTCAACAACAGGTTGAGTAATAATGGGTTCAGGTTCGCTTTTATCATCATTGGAAGAAAGAGCCGATGAGATTTTATCATTAACAATATCATTAACGAGTGATGTAAAAGATTTTTTAACAATAGGCTTGAATTTATCAATGATTTTTTGATTTTTCTGTCCTTCGTATACATAAGTAAGAATATGTCTTGTGAAATCGTCTGAAGGAGAGTCAAAGGATTGTTTAAGATAATCTTTTATCAAGTTGGTATATTTTAATTCAGCTGCTGTACTGAATATGTTATCTTTATCGAATTTTTCTTTAGTAAATTTTTTAAGTTCGTTTATCTGGGGGTCCTTAAGACTTAACATATTTATTTCCAAAAATGGAGTAAGATCCATTACATTGGACTGGTCTAAATCTGTAAAGAATTTATAAACAATACCGTTAGTTAGAATACCGAATTTTGCCGATGTAGTACCGAAGTATCTAAATAACTGTGAACCATGTTTATCTAAGGTATCACCACACCATTTGCACTCAATTAGAATTTCCGGTTGGGAATTAATTATAATTGCATAATCAACCTTTTCACCTTTTTTAATACCTACATCAGCTGTAAACTCAGGGCAAAACTCAGATGGATTAAATACATCGTATCCGAGCATACTGAAAAAAGGAACTATAAGCGACATCTTAGTAGCTTCTTCTGTCAAAATATTATCCTTAATAGTATTAATTCGTTCGGCAAAATTTTTTACATCTTCAATAAACCCCATATAAAATCCTCCTTAAAACAATTCCTTTGCAAATTTGCAATCTCCATTAACTCTTATATTAAATCCACGTTCACAAAATCTTATTTCATACTCACCGTCAGAATATACCGGACCGTATTTTGCAGAGAAAACATTAATGGCATCAATCAGAAATTCCGATGTTACGCCCAGATACTCCGCTATATCTGAAATATATTCATTGCCAGCTCTGCAAGCTTCTATAAGGTCGGCAGGACAGAGCAGTATGTTGGTTGCCCATCGGCGAGCAACAAGTTCTTGCTTTTTATTATTCACATTATTCTGATCCAGTATGTTACCGACGGAAGTATAATAGTGGCCAAGCTCTTCGGCCAGGACGCAGGCTTTTTCAGCCTCCGGCAAACCTTTTTTCAAAGCAATAATGTTATCGCAGTATAAGCCTTTTATGTTATCACTTTTAAAAGCATAATCTATTACTGTAACACCATTTTCATCAGCTTGTGTATAAAGTTTATTTAGTTTACTCAATATATCACCTTCAAAATAGATTAACTTTTTTTATTTTTGTTTTTAACAAATTCGGCAAACTGCTTTATTTCGTTAAGCTCATCTTCTGTGTATCCGTCGCCTTCAAAATGAGCTGCAATAGTCTCCGGCTGTTGATTTGTAGAAACAATTTTGCCGTCAACAAGCTTTTCGGCATCTATTGATAGCTCTCGTGTTATCTTTAATACATTTGAAATATTAGAATTTGCTACGCCTCTTTTAAGAATACTATCAAGAGTTGTCCATGGCATTCCTATTGTATCAGTAAATTTTTTTAAATTCCCGTATCGAGATATAATCAAATCTTTCAACGCAGCTTCTAATGGTTCCATATCTTATGTATCCTCCTAAATAATCTCTATGTTGCAATCATAACACTAAAATATCGAAAAATCAATACGATATTTAAAATTATATTTAAAAAATTATGAAAAATCGAGATAAATATATTGACAATATCGAAAATTCGAGTATACTCATAATTAAATCACGATATTTCGATAGGAGGTGAGAATATGTATAGAAATTTAGAGGCAGAAATGGCTCGTGCCGGTATAACTCAAAGAGAAATGTCTGAAAAGCTTGGGATAACAGCAACAACTTTATCTTTCAAATTAAATGGTAAAAGCAATTTGTCTCTTAGCGAATGTGTCGAAATCAAGAAAATACTCGGTACAAATGAACCTATCGACTATCTTTTTTCAGAGGATATAGGGTGAGGAGGTGGAAAGAATGAATAAATTATACGACATTCAATTTTCAAATGGTTATCTGATTGATACTGAAACAATGTCAAAGGTTGTTGAAGCCATTTTTGCGGCATTAAAACAAGAGCTTCCGGATGAAGCTCAATGTTATGAAATTATTAAATATGTTCTGTCTGAGGCAGAAAAAGAGTTGGAAGGACTGCCAATAAACCTATTATCAGGAGAAGGTGGAGCATGAATAAGCAGCTTGATTTTTTAATATTACTCTTTGCATGTGATCTTTTTATAAAGAGCCCGGGCAGGCTATATAAATGCTTGCTTTTAGCCAATAAAAAGACAGACAAATTTAACGAAGAGATAAAAGATCTATTAAGATTGTTTGATTTGCCTGAGGATAATTTTTAAAAATTCATCATCGGATATTTGCTTAGTTGAAGGTAAGGTATCAACCAATTCAAGCAATTTAGGAGTTGTACGGCTTGATGCAATTAATCTGTAATCATTGCTAAAAAAATCAGCAGTTCCATATAAACGATATTCTGCATTTAGTGAAATTAAATAAAAGCTCATACTGATGTTTTTTTCTTTATTATTTGTAGATATAAAACAGAAGAAAGAACGAGAAGAGTCAACATTTAAGGTTTGAATTTTAAATCTGGTTTGAAAATCATCTATATCACATGGTATCCATGAAATCTTATTTTTATTGATAGCATCAGTTAATGCTTCAATTATCTGCACAGTTTCCGGACAGCTTCTTTTCTGTGCTGAATTTGTTTCTTTGCGGTGAAGAGTTAAGAATTTTACTATAGCAAATAAAGTAGACATACTGCAAGCTCCAGCAATGAAATTAAAGTAAGGGCATTCAGTAATCCAAGTTACAAATCTATATAGCAACATAAAATCGCTCCTTTTTGTTTGATTATATCAAATTGGAAGAGGATTTGAAAGAAAATGGCTTATTAAACGATAAGTGAAAGGAGAAGAAATGAATGTTAGTAATTTTAAGTATATCAACAGCAATATGTGTTTTTGGCTGGATTACAACAAAAGTGTCACTTTTAGCAATGCTGAATTTTATGTCTGAAAAAGGGTATAAGCTGCCAGACGAAGAAGAAACAAAAGCCTATACCCGAAAAGCAGCAAGTAAACTTTTTAGAAGATAATGCCGAAATGCTGTTTTATCAAAGCAGTAACAATATTGGTAGCAACAGCGGCAACAGCATCTAAGGATTTTGAACCTATTTGTTCACAATAATCCGGCAAAAGGACAGGCAATGCCGCATAAAATAACAAAAAGGGAGGCGATAAGCTATGGGAAGAAAGAGATGCACCAAAGAATATACGGTCATTAACCTTAATCCGAGAAACATAAGCGAGGAAGAGCGGCGAAGAATTATATTGTCCCTTCCTAAATCGGTACTTAAGCCGGCACCGCCCGGATATAAACCGACAAAGGTATATAAGGAGCTGACCGAGGAAGAACTCAATAGCCCGAAAGTACCCGAATCGGTAAGAAAGTTTTTGAAGGAACACCCGGAATATTATGCAGCATATTAATGCGGTCGAAAGACCGTATAGAAGGGACAAGCAATGAGAAAAACAGCAATAATAATACTCCTTATGTTGTGGGCGATGGCAGCATATGCGGTTGGTTACGGCATCGGGAGTACGATACAAATGATAATGGGATAGGAGGAAAAACAATGACAGCTTACGAAGTAATATTGAAAAGCAAAGAAGATGCGGCAGGCATTATAGCCAGCTTTTGTATGGCAGTGCTTGACGGCATATCGGATAGAGAGCTGCCGGATCCGCTGAGAATAAAAATCGCCATGCTGGCAAATGCGGTCCTTGATGGTGAGGTGGAAGAGGTGAAGACATATGAAACTCAAAAAGGATAATGAGCTGTTATACATAGTCGGCAGTGCTGCCTTCTGGCTGGCGATAGGTGCAGGTCTTATATACAGCGATGATAACGGCGGCATAGTGTACATAGGCTTTGGTGTGTTGCTTCTTCTGCTCGAATTGGTGTCGGAAAAGCATTATGCGGATAGGCTGGAAAGAGAGCTGAATGCAGAACAGCGACAGCAGAGAACGATAATTGTACAGGTGGCAAAAGATGAATAAGGAAGATATGACACCGGAAGAAAAAGAGTTGATTAAGGAGCTAAGAAAAATAGAAATCAAAAAGCAGAGACAGAAAGAAAAAATACTTGATGAGCTTCTCTGGGGAGCCGCAAGGTACGGTAACTATGACGGAGTGCTCAGAAGAAAATAAGCCGCTACGGAACGGCAATTCCAATAGCGGCAAACAAAATAAACCTAATGTAATAATAGCAAAACGAAAGGACGTTGTCAAATGAGTATAAAGATAAGCAGTTTGGAAATTGAAAATACAAAACGTGTTAAAGCTGTAAAGCTTGAACCATCGGAAAACGGCTTGACCATAGTCGGAGGAAAAAACGGTCAGGGTAAAACATCGGTGCTGGATTCAATCGCCTGGGCACTCGGCGGTGATAAATACAGACCTTCACAGCCGCAGAGAGCCGGCTCGGTACTTCCGCCGAGCCTTCATGTTGTATTGTCAAACGGTCTTGTTGTGGAACGCAAGGGCAAAAACAGCGACCTCAGGGTTATTGATCCTGAAGGCCATAAAAGCGGACAGCAGCTTCTTAATGAATTTGTTGAACAGCTTGCCCTTAATCTTCCTAAATTTATGGAAAGCTCAAATAAGGAAAAGGCAAATACACTTCTTAGAATAATAGGTGTCGGAGATAAGCTTTATGAGCTTGAAACACAGGAGCAGTCGCTTTATAACGAGCGTACCGCAATAGGCCGCATAGGTGACCAGAAGAAAAAATACGCACATGAGCTTGAATATTACGACGATGTGCCGAAGGAGCTTATATCGGCCTCGGAGCTTATAAAACAGCAGCAGTCAATACTTGCAAAGAACGGTGAAAATCAGCGTAAAAGAGAGCAGGCAGAGCGTTATGCAAGAGAGTTTGAAGAGGCTAAGAGTGCCTTTGAAAATGCGAAAAAACGCCTTCTTGAGGCAGAAGAAAATGCGGCTGTAGCAAGACAGAACGCTCTTGACCTTTTGGATGAATCAACAGAGGAGCTTGAAAGAAATATCCTCGAAATCGATAACATTAACCGTAAGGTACGCTGTAATCTCGATAAGGAAAAAGCGGAAGATGATGCAAAACAATACCTTGAAAAGTATGACACGCTTACAGCGGAAATTAACAACGTCCGTAAAGAAAAGTATGACCTGCTCAATAGTGCAAACCTTCCGCTTAAAGGTCTTTCCGTTGCAGATGGCGAGCTTACATATAACGGTTATAAATGGGACAACATGAGCGGCTCGGAGCAGCTTAAGGTTGCAACTGCCATAGTGAGAAAGCTTAATCCGGATTGCGGCTTTGTGCTTTTGGACAAGCTCGAACAGATGGATACAGATACACTTAAGGAATTCGGTGCATGGCTTGAAGGCGAAGGCTTGCAGGCAATAGCCACAAGAGTAAGCACCGGAGATGAATGCAGCATAATTATTGAGGACGGTTACGTTGCAGGAGAAGCTCCTAAGGAGCCTGTAACAGATATGCCTAAATGGAAAGCAGGTGAATTCTGATGGAGATAATCAGAGGAAAAATACATAGTGCACAGAAGGTTGTTATTTACGGTCCGGAAGGAATAGGAAAATCAACATTTGCGGCTCATTTCCCGAATCCGCTTTTTATCGATACGGAGGGCAGTACAAAAAGCATGGATGTAGCAAGATTAAAAAAGCCTTCAAGCTTCTCCATGCTGCTTGAAGAAATAAAGTATGTAAAGTCAACGCCCGGCATTTGTAAGACGCTTGTTATAGATACAATAGACTGGGCAGAACAGCTTTGCATAGAAGATGTGTGTGCATCGCATAACAAAAAAGGCATAGAGGATTTCGGCTACGGCAACGGCTATGTGTATGTAAAGGAAGCGGTCGGCAAGCTGCTTAACCTTCTCGAAGAGGTTATTGAGCAGGATATAAATGTGGTGCTTACTGCCCATGCACAAATGCGTAAGTTTGAACAGCCTGATGAGCTCGGAGCTTATGACCGCTATGAATTAAAGCTCGGTAAAAAGACCTCATCGCAGACCTCGCCACTGGTAAAGGAATGGGCGGACGCAGTGCTTTTTGCCAATTATAAAACCTTTGCCGTAATGGCAGATGATAAAGGAAAGAAGTTTAAGGCACAGGGCGGCATGAGAACAATGTATACCGAGCACCATCCATGCTGGGACGCAAAGAACCGCTGGGGACTTAAGCCGGAGGTGCCTTTTGATTTTGCGGAAATAGCGGCATTCATACCCGGAACGGAAAGCGCACCTGTTTATACAAGCTCCGTAAAACAGGAAATGCCGGAGAAGAATTTTATGCCGGAGCAGGAAAAGTCGGAACAGCCTGTTCAGCAGAAACAGAATGCGGTTGAGGATAACGGCATACCGAAAGCGGTAAGAGATTTAATGTCGGCCAACAATGTAACAAGCGAAGAAATACAGGAGGTTGTTGCACAGAGAGGCTATTTCCCGAGGAGCATGCCGGTTGCCGATTATCCGGAGGATTTCGTAACAGGCTGGCTTATAGCCTTGTGGCCGCAGGTGTTTGAAAAAATAAAAGAAAACAGAAAAGATGTAATACCGTTTTAAGGAGGATTGAAATATGCTTGATTACAATGAAAATAAAAAAGATAACGAAGAAAAAGAACTGGACTGGGACGCAGCCATTGAAAAGGACGCTCCCGAATATATATTACTGCCGGAAGGCGATTATGATTTTACAGTAACAAAATTTGAGCGAGCAAGACACAACGGCAGTGCAAAACTGCCGGCTTGTAATAAAGCAATTTTGTATTTATCTATTATATCTCCCGAAGGAGAAGAGGTTATTGTACAGCACCAGCTTTTTCTCCACACAAAAATGGAATCAATGCTTTCGGCATTCTTTACGGCAATAGGGCAGAAAAAGAGAGGCGAAAAGGCAACAATGAACTGGAATGCCGTAACGGGAGCAAAGGGACGCTGCAAAATTTATGTTGATACATGGATAGGCAACGACGGAAGCGAGAAAAAGAGCAATAAGGTACGCAGATTTTATGAACCGACAGAAAATAGCCATAATGTTCAGCAGCAGAGCCAGTTTACTCCAGGCAGATTTTAAGGAGGTCAGGCTATGGAATTAAGACCATATCAGGAACAGGCTAAGGAAGCTGTTCTGAAGGAATGGAAAAAGGGCATACATAAAACTCTGCTGGTGCTTCCGACAGGCTGTGGCAAAACAATCGTTTTCAGTAAGATTATAGAAAACAGGGTGCTTGCCGGAGAGCGTGTGCTTGTGCTTGCCCATAGAGGCGAGCTGTTGGAGCAGGCTGCGGATAAGCTTGCAACGGCAACAGGCTTAAGGTGCGCCACCGAAAAAGCAGACGAAACCTGCATAGGAACATGGTACAGGGTTGTTGTCGGTTCGGTACAGACGCTTATGCGTGAAAAGAGGCTGAACAGGTTTCCTGCCGATTTCTTTAAAAGCATTGTAATTGACGAGGCACACCACTGCATATCGGACAGCTATCAGAGAGTGCTTGAGCATTTCAACGAGGCAAAGGTGCTCGGCGTTACGGCAACACCGGACAGAGGAGATATGAAAAATCTCGGTACTGTGTTTGAAAGTCTGGCCTATGAATATACACTTCCGAAGGCAATAAAGGAAGGCTATCTGTCACCAATCAAAGCGGTTACGATACCGCTGAAATTAGACCTTACAGGCGTAAGCACACAGGCAGGAGATTTTAAGGCAAGCGATATAGATACGGCACTTGATCCGTATTTATATCAGATTGCGGACGAAATGACGAAATATTGTCTTAACCGCAAAACGGTTGTTTTTCTTCCGCTGATTGCAACAAGCCAGAAGTTTAAAAATATTCTGAACGAAAAAGGCTTTAATGCCGCAGAGGTAAACGGCAACAGCACCGACAGAGCAGAGATATTAAAGGACTTTGACGAAGGAAAATACAACGTGCTTTGTAACTCCATGCTCCTTACAGAAGGCTGGGACTGCCCATCGGTCGATTGTGTGGTTGTGTTAAGACCGACAAAGGTAAGAAGCCTTTACAGCCAGATGGTAGGAAGAGGAACAAGGCTTTGCGAAGGCAAAAAGGAATTGCTTCTGCTTGATTTCTTGTGGCATACGGAACGCCATGAGCTTTGCAGACCTGCAAGCCTTATATGCGAGAATGAAGAGGTTGCTAAAAAAATGACTGAAAATCTCGAGGCCGCAGCTTATCCGGTGGATATTGAGGAGGCAGAGGAGAAAGCGGCAAGCGATGTCGTTGCACAGCGTGAGGAATCGCTTGCCAAGCAGTTAAAGGAAATGAAAAACAGAAAGCGTAAGCTGGTCGATCCTTTGCAGTTTGAAATGAGCATACAGGCAGAGGATTTATCGGGATATGTTCCTGCATTCGGCTGGGAAATGTCGCCGCCGTCGGAAAAACAGATACAGACGCTTGAAAAGCTCGGCATAATGCCCGATGAGATAGATAATGCAGGCAAGGCCGCAAAAATATTAGAACGTCTTGAGAAAAGAAGAACAGAAGGTCTTACAACTCCCAGACAGATACGTTTTCTGGAAAACAGAGGCTTCCGGCATGTAGGAACATGGCAGTTTGAGGCGGCAAAAAGCCTTATAGACAGAATTGCCGGAAATGGCTGGAGAATACCGTCCGGCATTAATCCGGGCGCATATGCCCCGAATGAGGTGATTATTTGACATCCGAAAATATTAATCTGGCAAATCTGCTTAAATATATAAATCCGGCACAGCTCAGCTACCAGGAATGGCTGAATGTCGGCATGGCATTGAAGGAAGAAGGCTATGCGTGCTCCGTCTGGGAGGACTGGAGTGCCGGAGACGGCCGCAGATACCATTACGGAGAATGTGAAAAGAAATGGAACAGCTTTCTTGGAAACAGTAAGCCTGTTACCGGAGCAACGATAGTCCAGATGGCAAAGGAGCAGGGCTGGCACAGTACGGCGTATTCGGCAGAGGATTGTGAGCTTGACTGGAACGACGCTATCGGCGGAGCTGATGAGCTGGTTGTAATAAATAAAAACTGGATAGAAAACAAAGAGGTGCATATACCCGAAAGCTGGGATCCGGTTAAACAGCTTACCACATATATCGAAACGCTGTTTGAGGCTTCCGAAAACGTAGGCTATCTTACGGAAAGCTGGGAGAAGGACGGAAGGTATATACCCAAAAATAAGGGCGCATTTGACCGTACAGCAGGAGAACTGATTGAACAGTTGAATAGATGCAACGGAGATATAGGAGCCGTAATAGGCGATTACAGCCCGGAGGCAGGGGCATGGATAAGGTTCAATCCTTTAGACGGCAAGGGCGTTAAAAACGAAAATGTAACAGATTTCCGCTATGCCCTTGTCGAATCCGATGAAACGGATATTGAACGCCAGAACGCTATTATAAGAGAGCTTGAGCTGCCTGTTGCGTGTATGGTTCACAGCGGCGGAAAAAGTCTTCATGCCATAGTGAAAATAGATGCAGGAAATTATGACGAGTATAGAAAGCGTGTTGATTATCTCTACTCCGTATGCCTTAAAAACGGCCTTAAGGTGGACAGCCAGAACAGAAATCCGTCCCGTTTAAGCCGTATGCCCGGCGTAATGAGAAACGGAAATAAGCAGTATCTTATGGATACCAATATAGGAAAAAGCGGTTGGAACGAATGGAAGGAATGGATAGAGAGCATTAATGATGACTTGCCGGAGCCGGAAAGTATGGCAGGCGTCTGGGATAATCTTCCGGAGCTTGCACCGCCACTTATCGAAAATGTATTAAGACAAGGACACAAGATGCTTATTGCCGGGCCTTCGAAGGCAGGAAAGTCCTTTTCGCTTATCGAGCTGTGCTGCGCCATTGCCGAAGGTAAGAAATGGCTTGGTTTTAAATGTGCACAGGGAAAGGTTATGTATGTCAATCTGGAGCTTGACAGGGCAAGCTGTCTGCACCGTTTTAAGGACGTATATACGGCACTCGGCTTAGAACCGAATAACCTTGCAAATATTGATATATGGAACTTAAGAGGCAAATCCATACCTATGGACAAGCTTGCTCCAAAGCTTATAAGGCGTGCCTCAAAAAAGAATTATATAGCCATAATAATCGATCCTATCTATAAGGTCATAACCGGTGACGAAAACAGTGCTGACCAAATGGCGAATTTCTGCAACCAGTTCGATAAGGTATGTACAGAGCTTGGTTGTGCCGTTATATACTGCCATCACCATTCGAAGGGTGCACAGGGCGGAAAGAGAAGCATGGACAGAGCTTCGGGAAGCGGTGTGTTTGCCCGTGATCCCGATGCAATGCTTGACCTTATAGAGCTTGAAATACCGGAGGCTTTAAAGACACAGGAGAAGAACAGGGCGATATGCAAGATCTGCTATGGTGCCCTGTGTGAGCATGGTTATGAGGACAGAATATCTCAGGACGATATGTGCTCTCATAGTGCGCTTATAGAAATCTGCAAAAAAAGCTTTGATGCGGAAACCTATAAAAATACGGCATTTATGGCGGCAAAGGCGGCTGAAAATGTGGCTAATTCAAGGACTGCATGGCGTATCGAAGGCACACTCAGAGAGTTCCCTAAGTTTCCGCCCGTAAACGTGTGGTTTGATTATCCTGTGCATCAGATTGATAAAATCGGCGTTCTTTCGGACATTCAACCGGACAGTGAACAGCCGCCCTGGAAGAAGAATTTAGGACGAAAAAAGACAAAGGATGAGCTGAAAAAAGAGAGGCAGGTTTCTCTTGACACTGCTTTTGAGGCCTGCGGAATTAACGGCGATGTAACCGTAAAAGACCTGTCTGAATACATGGGTGTCAGTGAAAAAACAGTAAGAAATCGTTTGAAGGAGCATGGAGGGTATTGGATTGATGAAGGAAATGTCGGTAAAAAGTAGAGGGAAAAAAACGGGAACTTTCCCTTCCCTCTGTAGGGAAAAAACCGAAACTTTTCCTTTCCCTGCACAGGGAAAAAAACGAGAGTTTACGTTTCCTTAGGGAAGGAAAAAACCGAGAAATTTCCCTGTTCCGTTCAGAGGGAAAAAACCGAGAATTTTCGTTTTTTTCCCAAGGGAAGGAAAAACTATATATATAAATATATATAAAATTTCCCTTCCCTGACGGTCAATGGGGAAAGGAAGGCGGGCTTAAGCACTGCCCGCCGTCCTCCCTTCCCCTGCCATTGACAAGAGAGCAAAAAATTAGTTGAAAAGGAATTGTAAAAATATGGTGATTGAATTTTTTATGCCTATGCTGCCGCCGACAATTACACATCAGCAGCATAAGGTCAAAACAGTAAACGGCAAACCGGTGTTTTATGATCCGCCGGAGCTTAAGGACGCAAGACAGAAGCTGACGGCTAACCTGATACCGAATATACCGGAACAGCCATTTACGACAGCGGTAAGACTGACAACGAAATGGCTATTCCCAAAAGGGCAGCATAAAAACGGCGAATGGAAAACAACAAAGCCGGATACAGACAACATGATAAAGCTTTTAAAGGACTGTATGACAGTTTGCAGGTTCTGGAAGGATGACGCTTTGGTCGTCAGTGAGATAACAGAAAAGTTTTGGGCGGACATACCCGGCATTTATGTGAGAATCGAAGAATTGTAGGTGAGTATATGGCTCTCAGGTTTGAGGATATAGAAAATAATGTGTTTGACGGAGTAAAGCTCAATAATCCCGACAGAATCGACAGAGCTGCCTGCGGAGAGCTTAAATATCTGCTCGGCGAATTGCAGAAGGGACGGATAACCAGAGAAGAGGCAACACAGGCAAAGCTTAAGCTGAGAGAAAAATATGAGCTGTGCCAGAAACACATTCTGCTCATGGAAATGCTCCGGGAATATATTTTAAAAGCCCAGTGGAATTTCAAAGCTGATAAAAGCTATATCGATGAGATGCTTATGGGAGCCAACAGTATTTCAGAATGTCCGGATGCACAACGCCTGTGGTTGTATAAGGATTTCGTATATGATACAGTGGACTACTTCGACAGAAATTTAAGCTGTCCCAAACCAAAGGATTATTCAAAAATGGCTAAGGATGATTTCATGGATATGGTGCTTAAGCGGATAGGCTGTGCCGGATATGAAAACAGTGGCAGCAGATACATAATGCTTGATATGAAAACGCTCTGGCAAAGGCTGTTTGAGCTGAAAGAAAACGGCGATGATAAGAAAATCGACGAAATAATCGAAGGTATGAGAATGCTGTGTAAGGCGGTAAAGGAGGCAGATAAGAATTGACAGAACTGGAAAACCCAAAGGAATATTTACGGCAGCTCCATCGGCTTGAGGTATGCATCGAACAACGACAGGGGGAGCTGAACCGGCTGAGAGAGCTTATCGGCTGCAATGCCATTGATTACGGTGAGAGAGTTCAGACTTCCCCATCGGCGGACAGCATACCGAACGAAGTAATAAGACGGGCAGAGCTGGAGGCGGACATAAGCCGCAAAATTGAAAGGTTTTTACAGCTTAAGCATAAAATAATCAATGAGATACAGTCACTTGATAATGCGGTGTATGTGAACATCCTGTATAAGCGGTATGTGGAGTATAAATCGCTTGAGGAGATTTCTGTGGAGATGAATTATTCGTATATCCATATAAAAAGATTACATGGGTATGCACTCCTTGAATTCAAAAAAAGATTCTATTGGTTATACACAAAAAATGTGTATTAATTACATTGACAATACACAAAAAATGTGTATAATAATATTTATAAGGAGGCACACATGAAAAGACGAGATCTAATAAAAAAACTTGAGAGTGCAGGCTTTGAATTTGAAAGGCACGGAGGCAGCCACGATGTTTACAGACGAAACTCCGATGTCGAGGAAATTCCGAGACATAATGAGATAAATGAGAGGCTTGCAAAAGCTATTTTAAGAAAATGGGGATTGTTATAATTCCCCGTTTTCTATGACATATATGGAGGTAGATGATTATGAAAGCAGTATATCCCGTTTTATTTACAAGGTCAAAGGATGCCGTATTAATCGAAGTTCCGGATTTAGGTATTCTTACCGAAGGAACAGATATGGAAAATGCTATTTCTATGGCAAGAGATGCAATAGAATTAAAGTGTATATCAATGGAAGATGCAAACGAAGAAATTAAAGCACCGTCAGATATAAACGAAATTTATAAAATTGATGGAACATTTGCAGATGAAGGAGAAACCATTGTTTCTTTGGTGGATATAGATTCCGCAGAATACAGAAGAAAAATTGATACAAGGACAGTAAGAAAAAATGTATCATTGCCGAGCTGGTTAAACTATGAAGCAGAAAAGGCAGGTGTTAATGTGTCGAGAATTTTGCAGGACGCATTGATGCAGGCATTAAATGTTAAACAGGCTCATGTTTAAAAACATGATACCCAATGATACTTTTATATGTGGTAGAATAGTAGCATGAAAAATTGATTAAGGACGTACCGAATTGAATCGGACGTCCTTTTTGCATGAATGGAGGTGAAAATAGTGGGCAGAGTGCGAAAAATAAAATCGGCAAGAGAATTAGAGGAATTATGGGAAAGCTACAAGCATGAATGCAATAACAAAACTGTTCTCGCCCATGATTTTTCATCTAAAAACAGCGAGTTTGTAAGTGCTGAATTGAAAAAGAGTGTAACGTATACCATTGAAGGCTTTTGTGTTTTCGCAAAAATATCAAGGCAGGCTTTTTATGAGTATTATGCCAATAATAAAAGATATGTTGACATTGTTACACGTATGCGTGAGGAGTGTGAGGTTGATGCAAGGGAAAAGTTTGAGCTTTCGGTTATACCTTCGCAGTTAGCAGGGTTATGGATGTCGAAATACGGATATACAAGCAAGGTTGATACGGAGGCAGATGTTAAAAATGCCGCCCTTGAAAAGCTTGACAAGATACTGGAGGGCATAGACGATGCGGCTAAGCGATAAGCAGAAGGAGTTCTGGATTAATGCCAACAGCCGCTGGAATATCAAATCCGGTGCAACCCGTAGCGGCAAAACATACATGGATTATTATGTTATACCGAAACGCATAAGAGCCGTAGCAGGCAAAGAAGGTCTTGTGATTATTCTCGGAAACACTAAAGGCACATTGCAGAGAAATATAATCGAGCCTCTGCAAAAGCTATGGGGAACAGCGCTCGTTTCCGATATTCGTTCGGACAATACGGCAATGCTTTTCGGCGAAAAATGCTACTGCCTCGGTGCCGATAAAATAAACCAGGTGGACAGGATCCGAGGCTCAAGCATTAAATATTGCTACGGCGATGAGGTTGTTACATGGCATGAAGAGGTTTTCAATATGCTAAAATCACGACTGGATAAGGAGTACAGCAGGTTCGACGGCACCTGTAATCCCGACAGCCCGAATCATTGGTTTTATAAGTTCCTGCAAAAATGTGACGAGTTCGATATTTATTTACAGAACTACACAATTGACGATAATCCGTTTCTGGCAAAGAGCTTTGTTGAAAATCTGAAAAAGGAATATTACGGCACTATATTGTATGACAGATATATACTCGGCCGCTGGACACTTGCGGAAGGCCTGATATATAAGATTTTTGCAGATAACCCACAGAAATTTTATATATCAAAAAATGAATTGCCGAAACACTTTGAAACAATAAATATCGGCCATGACTTCGGCGGAAATAAATCCGCACATACCTTTGTTGCCTCTGCAATCGGCTTTGACGGGCATATTTATAAGCTTCGGGCAAGGGAGATACAGGCAACCGGAGTAAGCTTTAACCGGCTTGAAAAGGAATTTATCAATTTTACGGAAGGCATAATTCACGATTACGGCTATCCCGACGGCATATATTGCGACAGTGCCGAGCAGACAATGATAAGCAGCTATAGGGAGCATACAAGCTATCCCATATGTAACAGCATAAAACGGCCTATAAATGACCGAATAAAGGGCACGCTTCTGCTTATGGGTGCAGGACGCTGGCATATAGTCGCAGAGGAATGCGAGCCGCTTGTGGAAGGTCTTAAAACAGCTGTATGGGACAGCAAAAGCCTTGAGGATAAAAGACTTGATAACGGAACAAGCGACATAGATATACTCGATGCGGACGAGTACAGCTTTGAGTATAACCTATACGAATTGATTGGCAGGTGATGAGATGTTAAAAGCATTATGGGAATATATATTACGGCTGTTCGGAATAACAAAAACGCCGACAACCGACAGACAGATGCGGGATAATGAGGTGTATATGGCGTCATATCTCGATATAAGCAGCATAAACTTTACGGCTATATTTGCCTCGAAGCTGACTACACTTGCCGTAAGCGAAAGTACAGCAAGTATATCCGGCAGTAATGCAAGGGCGGAGTATATGAACAACTGTCTGTCTGCGGTATGGTCAAAGCTAAAAAGAATATCGGCGAGATTTCTCGGTACGGGCGGCTGTGCCGTTGTGCCTTATGTGCAGGACGGAAGCATATATTTCGATATAGTTCCGCAGAGCAGAGTTATAATAAACAATAAACAGGGCGACAAGATACTTTCGGCAACGATACTTGCCGACCAAATAAAGCTGAATGACAGGAGCTATTACCGCTGGGTTGATTACCGCATAGAAAACAATACGGCTTATATAACCAACAAGGTGACTAACGAAACCGGAGCACCGGCAGCCATTGACCGCTGGGAAGGCATACAGGATATGTGTATAACGGGAGTGAATCGAGTGCCTTTTGCATTTTTTAAATCCCCTATTGACAACAGACGTGGCGATGAATATTACGGAGTACCGGTCACTTATGGCTGTGAAAGTATTATCGAGGACATATATAAGTGCCTCGGACAGATAGCCGATGAGTTTGCGCTTAAGGAGGTAAAGCTTTTTGCCGATGAAAGAACCTTCAAGATAGATCCTAAAACAGGCAAAAGAATTGTGCCGAGCAAGCTTTTTATAGCGGCTCACGGCGATGAAAAAGGCAGTATGATGGATATATTCAGCCCGGATATTCGTGACAGCAGTTATTATAACCGCCTTAATAACCTTTTCGAATTGTTGGAAAAGGCGGTCGGAACGAGCAAGGGCATACTCACCGCATTGGAAAGCAGAGGTGCAACGGCAACAGAGATTAAAGCCGGAATATATGATACCTATGCCTTTGTTGCGGATATACGCAAGGTTATCGAGGACGGCATAAAGGATTACATATACGCCTGCGAGGTGCTTGTAAACTGTTATTCGCTTGCACCGCAGGGAGATTACGAGCTGAGTTTCGACTGGTCGTATTCGCTTATCGAAAGTAGCGCCGAAACATGGTCACAGCTTAAGGACGCACAGGCAATAGGCATCAAGAGCAGAGCTGAGCTTAGACAGTGGCTCAACCCCAATGAAACAATGGAGCAGTCGCAGAAGGCTGTTGACGAAATAAGGAAAAACGAACCGACATTAGCGGATATGCTGGGCGGTGATAACGGTGCTGAGTGAGGACGAAATCAACGCTCTGGCGGATATATTCCAGGACAGGTTCGACAGGACAAACAGAAAAATACTTGAGTATATAGGCTCAAGGCTTAAGGAGATAGGCGAGCTTACGCCGTCCCAGGCGAGAAAAATACAGCAGATGTATAAATACGGTGAAGACCTCGATACCATAACAAAATACCTTGCCGAGGCGTCGGGACAGAGCATTGATGACATAGAAGCACTGTATGAAAAGGTCGCAGAGGAAGGCTATGACTGGTCAAAGCCGTTCTATGAGGCTAAAGGCATAAAGCAGATACCGTTCAAGGAAAATAAAGATGTTCAAAGGATTGTAAAGGCAATGTGTGTCGTTACGGGAAAAAGCCTTAAGAATATAAGCCGTACAACGGCAATAGGAGTTAATACAGCCGGAGGCTTTAAGCCTGTCGGCTCTTTTTACAAGGAAACCGTAGACAGTGCGATAACCGCGGTAATAACCGGCACAGACGATTATAACAGTACAATACGCAGGGCAGTAAAGGAGCTTGGCTCCGGTGGTCTTAAAATACGGTATGAAAGCGGCTATACACGAAGGCTTGACAGTGCCGTAAGACAGAACGTGCTTGACGGTGTGCGGTATGTTACACAGGAGATTGCGGCAAAAAACGGCGAAGAGTTCGGTGCCGACGGCTACGAAATATCGGCACATTCAGCCTGTGCTCTGGATCATCTTCCTTACCAGGGCAGACAATACAGCAAGAAGGAGTATGAGGCAATACAGGAAAGCCTTGCAAGACCTATCGGGCAGTGGAACTGCGGACATACGGCGTTTCCGATTGTGCTCGGAGTAAGCCACAGAGCCTATACCGATAAGGAGCTTAAAGCATTTGAGAAAAACAGCAATGAAAAGATAACCATAGAAGGACGGGAATATACCCGTTATGAATGTACACAGCTCCAAAGACAGCTTGAAACAAAGCTCCGCTATGCAAGAGAGGAAAAGGCACTGTATAAGGCTGTCGGCGATAAGGAGCTTGTGAACGGTGCAACGGAGAAAATAAGGCTGTTGTCAAATAAATATGCCGATGTCAGCAGAACGGCAGAGCTGCCGATGAGGGCGGAGAGAACGAGAAGTGTTACGGAAAAGCTGAAAAATAAGGTTACAAATAAGTCTGATGATGGTATAATAAATAAAACAAAGCTTTTTAGAAATAAAGATATTACTCATAGGAAAAGCAGCTCGTCCGGCTCTAAAATTGTTGATAAAGCAACATATAATAAACTGACGGCAAAAGCAATAAAGAATGGTGCTAACATTTATACGGCGGATAGTGAATGGACAAGACATTTGGAAGATATGCAGGCTACTGCGGTGACAATAGGTGATACAATTATATTTAAGCATGATGCAACTGTATCAGATGTTTTGGAAGAAACTTATCATTTCATGCAAAATAAAAATGGCATAAACGATGACAAATCAGAACCTTTAAGAACTATTCTGAATGAGATAGATGCTAAAGAATATTTGATTTCTGTTTCGGGTAAATATAAAATACCTGATGATGAAATGCAGTTAACTAAAAAGCAGCTTAAGGAATATAAAAAACAACTTAAAAAATATACTGAAAGTGAAGGTGAATTTTGATGTTTAAGGTAGTTAACGAATTTTCAATAGGGAAATATAAAATATTGTCTTTAAACAAAGAAATTCCTTTGCGGTCGTTTAAAGGTATAAGGATTGACGGCAAGGATTTTGCTGTAACCATGCCTTATGATTTAAAGCAAAGTATAGCGATAGAAGCTGATGGGAATTTCATAGATAAAGAGATTGAGTTTATTTAAACCGCTTGGATATTATTCAGGCGGTATTTTTATGCCTGAAATCAGAAAAAGGAACGGTGATCCTATATCTCGTCTTTGGACACAGACGTTAAACAGGTCTTATTTTTGTGCGGAAACACGAAAAACTATCAAGGCGTGCAGAAAGAACTGCGAGAACAAACTGAAAGCTGAAAGGAGAAAGCTGATGAAGAGAGAAGATGTATCAAAGATTTTTGAAGGAGCAACAGAAGAGCAGATAAATTCAATCCTCAATATAAACAGTGCCGATATAGGCAAGGCAAAGGGCGATTATGATACACTCAAGAAAAGCCTTGAGGATATGCAGACAGCGAAGAAAACGCTTGAAACAAAGGTTACGGAGCTGGAGAGTGCCAACGGAGATGCGGCCAAATATAAAAAGGACCTTGAGGCATTGCAGAAGCAGATTGCCGATGAAAAGGCAGAGGCTGAAAGAAAAGCCGCAGAAGAAGCTGCCGAGACCGAATGTAAATCAAGGTTTGACAGTGCTGTCGGCGAAAAGAAATGGCGTGATGAGCTTACAGGCAATGCCGTATACGGTATGTTCAAAACTTCTCTTGCCGATACGAAAAATAAGGGCAAGAGCGATAAAGAAATACTTGAAGCAATAACAAAGGATAAAAATTATTATGACAATCCGAATAAGCCTGGTAATATGCAGGGCATGGGCTTTGGCGGCGGTGAGCTGTCGGATAATGATGTAAGGGCGGTTATGGGACTTCCGCCCTTGAAATAAGAATAGGAGGAGAAAAATATGGCAAACTCAATTACAAAATTTAAGAAATACATTGACCTTCTCGATGAGGTCTATAAAAATGCGTCACTTACAAGCGTGCTTGACGGAGACAGTACCCTTGTGAGAATGGGTGCAAATGCAAACGAGATTATTATTCCAAAAATCTCAATGGACGGTCTTGCGGATTACAGTAGAAACGGCGGTTATGTTTCCGGCAACGTGACACTCACAAACGAAACGGTAACATTTAATTACGACAGAGGAAGAAAGTTCGTCGTTGATGCTATGGATAACGAGGAAACAGCCGGAGTTGCTTTCGGTAAGCTTTCGGCCGAATTTCTTCGTACTAAGGTTGTACCGGAGCTTGATGCCTTCCGTTTTGCAACCTATGCCGGCACAACGGGCATTTCAAAGGTCAGTGCCGGAGCAACGCTTTCAACCGGAGCTGATGTGTTGACAGCACTTGTTACGGCTCAAAACACAATGGACGAGGACGAGGTTCCCGTTGACGGTCGAGTGCTCTTTATTACGCCTACACTCTACAATCTCATTTATTCGGTTGATACGACAAAATCTAAGGCTGTGCTTGATTCCTTCGGACAGATTGTTAAGGTTCCGCAGTCACGTTTCTATACATCAATCGACCTTAAGGACGGCTCAACGAGCGGAGAAGAGGCAGGCGGCTTCGCTAAGACATCAACAACCGGTAAGGATATTAACTTTATGGTTATCCACAAGCCTGCACTTTTACAGTATTCAAAGCACGTTGTAAATAAGATTATTTCGCCGGAGCTTAACCAGGAGAGTGACGGCTGGATGTTCTTCTATCGTGCATACGGCCTTGCGGACGTATACGAAAATAAGGTTGCGGGTATCTATTTACACCATAAGGCATAAGGAGGAATATATATGGCAAGAACAGTCGGAATGGGAGCTGTAAGCAAAGCAAAAAACAACAGTACGAAGGAAACAAAGGCTCTTGAAAAGAAAATAGCGGAGCTTACAAAGGAAAATGCGGAGCTTAAGGCAATGCTTTCTGAGTTTAAAAAGGATGATGCACAGTGAAATATCTTACCTATAACGAATATATAAACATGGGCGGCGAGCTTGAACCGCCCGTATTTGAGCGTTATGAATATGCGGCAGAAAGAGCCATAGACAGAGAAACCTTTGGACGTATAAAGTCAATGCTTGTAATACCGTCTGCCGTAAAAATGCTTGTATTTGAGCTTATAGCGGTAAATGCAAAGGCAGATATATCACAGGAGCAGGTCAAAAGCGAAAGCGTTGGAAGCTGGTCAAAGACCTATGCCGATATAAATTCCGAGGACATACAGAGAAAAAAGGTGGATATGATAATGGATTATCTTGCCGGTGAAGCTGATGATAACGGAACGCCGTTGATTTATAGGGGGTGCTGATATGTTTGTGCATGAGTGTACGGTATTTAATGTTGTATATAACAAAGAAAAAAAGCTTGAAGAATTAAGCACAGCCCATATATATGGTGTCCACTGGGAGGATAATAAGTCGGTCAATGTAATTAAAAGCGGAATGTCAGATGCGGATAAGGTTGAAATATACATACCTATGTCGGCAAAAACGGACAAAAAATATAAACAGCCGAAGGAGTTTGAAAAAAATTCAGATGGCTGTTTTACGTTAAGACCGGGTGACATAATCGTAAAGGGGATAGTTGAATACAAGGGTGCTGTGGCAAAATTGTCAAACGAATTTGATAATTCGATTGTCATTACAAGTGTTGATACTTTTGATTATGGCAAACAAAATATGAAGCACTGGAAGGTTAGCGGTAAATAAAGGTAGGTGGTGAGTATGAATTTCAATGTAAAGCTTGAGATGGACAGCCTTAATGAAATGCTGAAAAAGCGTGGACTGGAGGAAAGAGGCAGAGTTCAGAAGTTTATTGACAGGGAAGTAATAAGGCTTTGTGGACCGTATACGCCTCGCTGTACTGAAATGCTCATAAACGATCCTTTACACAGTTCGGATATAGGAAGCGGATTAATTAAATATAATTCAAACTACAGCCATTATCTGTATTACGGAAAGCTCTATGTAAGCCCGACAACGGGCAGTTCGTGGGCAAAACAAGGGGAAAGAAAGGTTTTAACCGGCACAGATTTAAAGTATGACGGAGCACCAAAAAGAGGTTCATACTGGTTTGAGAGGATGAAAGCAGATCACCTGCGTAAGCTGATTAAGGATGTGGCGGAAATGGCAGGTGGACGAACGTGAGGATAATAGAGAGTGTAAGAAATTATTTAATTACATGTCCGTTGTTGAACGATGGCCGTGTGAATATTGATTGGCTTGGAGCAGAGCCGGCAGAATATTCTATTGACGGTTCACCTGTAAATCCTATTGTAAAGCGTTATGCTGATGGCGGAACCATAAGGCAGTTCAATTTTGTATTTTCGTCCGTTGAGGCATACGGGCAGGATGTTCTAAATAACATAGAAAACAGCGGTTTTTATGAGGATTTTGCAGAATGGCTTGAAAAACAAAATAAGGCTAAAATACTTCCCAAAATGGATAACGGGCGTAAGTCGATAGGAATTGAAGCATTGAATACAGGATATTTATTTGAAAATACAGTTGACAGAGCAAGGTATCAGATACAGTGCCGTTTACTGTACTATATGGATTATTAACGAAGGGAGAAGATATATATGGCATTTGTGGCAAGATGTGAAAAGGTTGCTTTTTATGGAGTTCCGGGTGCAAGCAGTGAAATGACGTACAAAAGAATGAAGAACTTTTCTTCATTGTCTATGAGCAAAAACCCAAGCGAATACAGCAGAAAATATGTGGATGAGGCGTTTGAACAGACCGATGTAACCGGATACAGCCCTTCCATAAGCTATACATTTGATTTAGACAGTGAAAACGATGTGCATAAGGACATTGTAAGCATTACAGACGGCGAAAAAATCGGAAGTGATGCCATAAGGACAATAATTGTTGTTGATATGACATCAACGGGGGCAACAGATGGGAAAAAGGTAGCATATAAGAGAGATTTTGCTGTTATTCCCGATTCGGAAGGTGATGGAACCGATGCTTATACATACAGTGGCACATTTAAAACAAAGGGCGTAAGCACCAAAATTGAAGTAACAGTCGCAGAGGACGGACAGAGCATAACATTAGCATAATTAAAAAGGAGTGAGCCTATGAGCCGTATATGGGAGATTAACGGATTAAGCCTTGAGCTTGATATGGAGGATTATGAAACCTCAAAAAATTATATGAAAGCTTTTGAAGAAATGTCAGAGGAAGAAAAACAGGTGAAAAAGGACGGAAATGTAGATGACTATGTAAAAAATTATTGTTTGCTTTTCTGGAATTTATATGACAGGCTTTTCGGTGACGGTACAGCCGAAAAAATATTTGAAGGTAAATATAACTGCCGTGTTTGTGATGAGGTATATATGGATTTTCTTGACTTTGTGAAAACACAGCAGACAGAAGCCATACAGCGAAGAAACAATATGCTCTCACAGTATAAACCGTCGAGAAACGGAAAGAGGTCATAAGTATGAATGTTTTATATAGCAAGCTGCCAATGGAAATATCTGTTTGCGGTAAAAAATACAAAATAGCAACCGATTTTAGGGATTGGATACGCTTTGCCGATGCGGCCGAGGCAACGGAGCTTACTGATGATGACAGAATAGAAATATTTATGTCCTTTTTTATTGAGGAAAGACCATTAAACAAAGCGGCGGCATTAAGAGCGCTTGCGGATTTTTACGGCTGTAATGATATGCCGAGAGCAGGAAAATCAAGCGGCAAGGGCAAAAATAAGAAGGTATTCTCATATATGTATGACGCAGGATATGTTTTAGCGGCATTTAGACAGGCATACAGCATTGATTTGCGAAGTATAAGATATATGCATTGGTATGAGTTTCGCTGGCTGTTTGAAGCTTTACCCGATAATATACCGTTGAAGGAAAGAATAAATTATCGAAGTATAAACGTATCTGATATAAAGGATAACAAAGAACGTAGCAGAATACGCAAAATACAAAGAGCGACAGCATTGCCGAACAACATCTGTGATACGGATATAGGCAGTATTTTCGGAGGTGTAATGTAATGTTAAAAAAGCCTCAGCTTATGCGCAAGTGGGCTAAATGTCCGCATTGCGGAGCAAAAACAGTGATTTATGACAACACGGCTGAATGCAGCGGTGTTTTTTTAATATGCACAAGAGGGTGCAAAAGAGAATTTGAACTGATAATAAAAGACGGAAAGCAGAAATAATTGCACATTGAGCCTATGCGCCGTGCAGTCTGTTCTAAAGAAGGAGAGATTGTATGGCTGACGGAAAGCTTACGTTTGATACAAAAATAGATAACAGTGGCTTTGAAAAAGGCATAGGAAAGCTCGGAAGTATTGCAAAAACCGGTCTTAAGGCAACAGCAGGAGCAATGGCGGCGGCCGCAGGCGGAGCAGCCGGAGCTATTGTTGCATTAACAAAAACAGCGGTATCCAATTATGCGGAATATGAACAGCTTGTCGGCGGTGTTGAAACTCTGTTTAAGGATTCGGCATCGAAGGTTCAGGAATATGCAAACAATGCTTATAAAACCGCCGGGCTTTCGGCAAATGAATATATGGATACGGTTACAAGCTTTTCGGCAAGCTTATTGCAATCTTTGGACGGTGATACGGCGGCCGCAGCGGAAAAGGCAAATCTCGCCATAACCGATATGGCGGATAATGCAAATAAGATGGGTACAAGCATGGAAAGTATACAAAATGCTTATCAAGGCTTTGCGAAGGCCAATTATACAATGCTTGATAACCTAAAGCTCGGCTATGGCGGCACTAAAGAAGAAATGGAAAGACTTCTTAAGGACGCGCAGAAGCTTTCCGGTGTTAAATATGATATAAGCTCCTATGCGGATATTGTTGATGCGATCCATGTTGTGCAGACCGAAATGGGTATAACCGGAACAACGGCAAAGGAAGCGGCTACAACTATTCAAGGCTCAATAGCTTCACTCGGTGCGGCATGGAGTAACTTCCTTACAGGTATGGCTGATGAAAACAGTGATTTTGACCAGCTTTTAGGAAACCTTATTGAATCCGCAATAACGGTTGTTGAAAACTTGGTTCCGAGAATACTTGAAACTGTTCCAAGATTAATGGACGGCCTTACACAGTTGGTTGAAAACCTTTCAACTAAGCTTCCGGGAATGCTTTCAGAGTTACTGCCTGTATTTATGGAGGCTGTGAATACGCTTGCGGCGGCATTGCTTGAAAATATTCCGTTGCTTGTCAATGCCGGAATTGAGCTTATAAACGGTCTTATTCAAGGATTGTCGGATAATGCAGAGACAATAATTAATGCCGCAATAGAAATAGTGGGAGCTTTTGTTAATGGGATAATTCAATTACTTCCACAGCTTGGAGAGCTTGCTTTACAGATAATACAGAAATTGACGCAGGCGCTTGTTGAAAATCTTCCTACGTTGGTTCCTGCGGCAGTAGAGCTTATTGCCGATTTTGTTGAGTGGTGTCTTGATAACATAGATCTTATTATAGACTGCGGTTGCCAAATAATAGCTGCGCTGGTGGAAGGCATAATAAATTCGCTGCCTATACTTATCGAAAAAGGACCGGAGATAATTGTAAAATTGTCTGATGCAATAGATAATGCCGCCGCAAGACTTATTGAATGTGGCATACAGATAATATCAATGCTTGTAAGCGGTATATTGAAGATGATTTCCAAAGCAGTCAAAGCTGCCGAAGATGTTGTAAGCGGCATATCGCAAAAGCTAAACAGCAAAATATCGGAGTTTACAGATATAGGCAAGAACTTTATCAAAGGAATAATAAACGGCATAACCGGATCTGTCAGTGTGGCGGTAAATGCGGCTAAAAGACTTGGCTCATCTATTGTCGGCGGAATTAAAAATGTACTTGGAATACGTTCACCGTCAAGAGTTATGAAAAGAATGTTTGAAAAGGATTTTACAGACGGTATTGTTATCGGTATTGATAACGGCGGAACGAGAGTGCAGGGTGCTGTAAGGGCAATGAGCGAGGCGGCTATAAGGACAGCCAAGGAATTTTCCGACGATTATAAGGAACTTGGTGAAAACTATACAGAGCTTATCGGTGAAGGCATTGACGATAAAATAGACGAGCTTATTGAAACCGCACAGGAAGTAATGGATGAGCTTAATTCCAAGGTGGATAAAAAGAATAAGGAAGCCTTTTCGAAAGAAGGAAAAGAGCTTATGGCTGTCTATAAAAAAGCGCTTGAGGAAGGTGCGGAAGAAGCCAAGGAAGTCATAAACAAAAAGATAAAATCCATTACCGAGGAATGGCAGAAGCAAAGAGATAATATACTTTCCGAACAGGATGATATGCAGAAAAAGCTTGCTTCCTATGGTGATGATCTATTTAGCTATGATGAAAATAAAAATATGGTGCTCACCAATATAGAGGCAAACATAGACGCACTCGAAAGATATGATGAGGCACTGACAGCACTGAAGGATAGAGGTATATCTGATGAATTTATGTCTCAGATTACTGATATGAGTGTTGATGACGGCACCATGTTTGCAGAAAAGCTTAATGCGATGAGTGATGAACAGCTTGTGCAGTATGAGCAGGCATGGCAGACACAGCAGGAAAAAGCAAAGGAAATAGCTGAAAAGTTTTATGCAGAGCAGCTTAATACGCTTGATGCCGAATATAGTCAAAAACTGGATGAGGCTCTTGCGGATATTCCTGAAATGGTTGAAGAAATAGGTAAAAATACCGCTAAAGGCCTTGCTGACGGAATGTTGTCGGAAAAAGGCTATGTATCCAATGCAGCTCAGGAGCTTGTAGATATAATTATGAGTACGCTAAAGGACGGGCTTGAAATAGCATCTCCGAGTAAGTGGGCGAAGCGTGTTATCGGTAAGAATGTCGCACTTGGTATCGGAAAAGGCTTTGATGATACAATGCCTGAGATTGAAAAAGATATACAGGACAGCCTTGATGCGTTATCGGAAATTAAGGTTGCTGTCGGAGCATCGGATTATCGCAGTCCTTATAGCGAGAATGTTATTAAAGAAAGCTCATCTGTAAAAGAAACGAATACCACGACAATAGTGCGTGAAAAGGTTGTTGATGTAAGATTTAAAGGTACTATGGGCAGTGTAGCAAGATTGCTTAAGCCTTATATAGATGATGAAAACGACAGAAAAGGTCCAAGTCTTTAAGAGGTGATAAAGTGACTATTGAGATAAACGGCGTGGCTTTTCGGGTTGGCGTGCTTAATCTGAAAAGAGAATTCAATATAGAGGAAAAGTACAGAATAACAACCGAAAACGGCAAAAAGCATAGAGAAATAAGAGGTATATATAAATGCTATACGCTGACAGTAGGAAATATAGATGAGGATATATATGACAGCCTTATTGAGGTGCTTACATCAACAGATGAATACCAAAAGGTAAAGTTGCCATACGGGAAAACCGGATTTACAGAATATGAAGCGATGTTCGAAAGTATATCGGATGAGCTTATGTATGAGCGTGACGGCAAACGATATTGGACAAATTTAAGTATAAAATTTACGGCAAGAGAAACCGGAGGTGCATGATATGCCAAAGACATCGGCAACGATAAGCTTCGGGCTTATTGATATTACAGCAAAGCCGGATACAACGGTAACTGCATCGGATAAGCAAAGCTTTATTGATGTGCAGGATTTGACGCTTGAAGGAGTATATGCACCAAAGTCGGCAACACTTGAAACGGATTACTGGAAACTGGACGGTTCCTTTGAAACCTTTTCCGATTCGCCGGAGGATATTTCATGGGGAATATGGTCAAACAGTATGAGTAAATCAGACGGCAGCTTTGATATTTCGCCGGTGCTTACGATTATCTTTGAAAGTAACCATAGTGTTATGGGCATAGGTTTTGAATTTAATCCACATGACAATAGCTATTGCAACAGCCTTAACGCAAAATTCTATAACAATGATACGCTGCTTTCAGACGACAATATAAGCCCGGATAACTGGCGGTATACATATGAAAATAAGGTTGAAAACTTTAATAAGCTTGTGCTGACCTTTTATAGCATGAATAAGGCCGGAAGATATTTGAAGCTTCAAAGCATTATTTACGGTCTGACGAAGCAATTCGAAAACGATATGATAACCGAGGCAACATTGCTGGAAGAGGCAGATATAACCTCATCGGAGCTCAGCATTAATACATTGGATTTCAGAATTTTTTCGGTTGATGATGATTTCAACATATTCAATCCGCAGGGAATATATAACGTATTGCAGAAAAGACAGCAGATAAATGCCGAAGGTGAAATAGATGGCGTTAAAAAGAGTCTGGGCACATTTTTTCTTGATGAATGGAAAAGCGAAGGAAATAAAATTATGAGCATGAATACCATTGACAGCATAGGCATAATGGACGGCACTTATTTCAGAGGTGGTATGTATACTGATAAGCCTGTAAGAGAGCTGATTGAAGAGATAATGAATGATGCTGGCTTTGGTTATCGTCTTGCGGCTGATTTTGCTGAAACAACAGTCACAGGCTGGCTTCCAAGATGTACGCACAGGGAAGCTTTGCAGCAGGTTGCCATTGCGATAGGTGCTTATGTAAATACAACAAGAGGCGGAACGGTAAAAATAGAAGCACAGCCGGACGAGAGTATTGTGTATAGAAATATAGGCAGAAGCCGTAAATTCGCAGGTTCAACAGCCACACTTAAGCCGTATATAACAGGTGTAAATGTGACAGAGCATAGTTACACGCTTGGAACAACACTGAATGAGATTTATAACAGCGAGCTTCCGGAAGGAAGAAATGAAATACTTTTTTCCGGGCCGTCTAAAGTGAATAGTGTTACGGGTGCAACACTTGTTGAAAGCGGTGTTAATTACTGTATTGTTGACGTTTCCGAAAAAGGAAAGGTAATTGTAAAAGGTTATATCTATAACGATAATACAAAGGTTATTTCCTGCAAAATGGGCGAACTTCCTGCCGGAGAAAAGGAAAACGAGTTGGAGGTTACAGATGCCACATTAATAAGCAGTTCAAATGTAAAAGAGGTTGCGTCAAGGATTTTTCTGTATAACCAAAAACGAATCAAGCAGAATATATCATTTGTTCTGGCAGATGAGAGCGTAGGTGAAACGGTTGAGATTGAAACGTCGGAAGGCGTGTACCGAAAGGCTATAATCGAAAGTCTTTCGACCAGCTTGACAGGTGGCTTCGTAACAAAGGCGGTGGTAATCGGTGAGTAATATAGCCATGGTAACAGACAGGGCAGACGGTAACACCTATTATAATTATTCCGATCTGAACAGAGTTGAGGCAAAAACGGCAGAGGTAGCGGAATTGCTGACCGCACAGGGATATGTAACAACGGTTGTTGTAAAAACCGATTGGTCAATGACAGATTTTCCTACACAGACGGAAATGAACAGATATTTAGGAAATGTTAAGAAATGCATTAATAACTTCTGTCAAATGCCCGGAGTGACCTTGCCGGACACAATGGACAGGCTTGACTATATCGGAGCCAACAACATAGAAAAGACGTTGGTCGGTATAGAGAAGCTGCTTGAATATATGCTTGCCGTCATGCGGTACAGCGGTACATTTTACAGCGGAAACGAAGGATTGAGAGGTGGTTATTGCCTATGAAGATAATTAAAGATTTAGTTCCAAATGACAGCACAAAGCTGTACAGATATGCGGTTCTGGATAACAACGGAGCAGAAACAGGAGAATATATAAATCTTAAGTATGCGCCTGGAGAGCTTGCACAGACGCCTACACCTGTTAATGCGGATTTGTTCGAGGATATGTACGGCTATGCCAATGAGACAATAACAGTAACAGACGATGCAGTCATATGCACATCTAACGGCGTTACGGCAACAACAAAGGTATTGCCTAATGGCGATGTTCAGACGGTAAAAACAGACGGAGTTAAAACCGTTACAGTTACAATTAAGGTGCATGAGGACGGAATTGAGAAGGTGGTCAGCTGATGAGGGACGATGGTTGGCTTTTGAAATCACTTAACAGTAATCCGTCTGTGTCACTTGATAAGCTGCTTAAGCAGACGACAACTGCATTGGCACCGATGGTTTTTGAACCGTCAGATACAGTATATTTTGAAATTCCAAATGAAGCTAAAACAATTACAACATCAAGCTTTGGCAATGGTAAAAACAATGTTGAACACCTTAATTACAAAGTTAAATTTAATCTGGGTGGTGTGCTTATACTTAAATTCGATATGTATTATACAATACCTGATTATGCGCAAAATGGTGGTACACCGACATTAGAAATATATAAAAATGATATTTTGTATAAGAGTATTAACTCTATTCATTCAACGAAATTTGAAACTATGTCAGTAAATATAGATATAGATAAGGATGATATATTGTCATTTGCTTTAAACGGTGGAATTGAGAAGAAACCAAACGGAGTATTATGCAGAAATACACTGTATTTACAAGCAAATAGTATGAAACTCTATGGAGAGGCAGTCAATCAAAAATATACAGACGGAATAGAGGTGAGTGACCAATGATAATTGATGAATTAATTTTAATTGCAAACAGTCAATTCCAAAAGCCGCTGAATGTGCAGATTGAGGAAATGAAAGATTATCTCGGAGGTTATACGCTTAAGGCAAGTGATGTGGTGTATATAGAAAGCAAAAATGCGAGCTTTTCAACAAAAGAGTATGCTTTGATACCATATAAATTTAAGTTGAATGCAAGCGGAACAGTGAGAATAACAGGCACATTCACAAAACGAGGTTCATCTTCTCATTATATTTATATATATAAAAATGGTGCACAAGAAAAACAGATAAGTACAGGTTCATCAACGGTGCTTAATCTCAGTTATGACATGAGCGTTGAAAAGGGAGATGTTATTACACTTGCCATGGAAAGTGGTTCAAGTCTTGATTTAACGCTTTCGGCGAATAGCTTAAATATCTGTGCCACAGCAGTACCGATAGCACAAGGCAGTCTTATTGAGCTTATAGAGGGGTGATTGAATGTATACATACGCATTGCTTGATGTTAATAATATCTGTACAGGTTTTGTAGAAATAAGCAAAAAAATAATTAAAGCAGGCTATCTGCTTATAGAGCAGAGAGATACAAGCCTTATAGGCAAGGTCTGGAACGGCGAAAGCTGGACAGACGGAGAACTGACAGATGAACAACAGGCGGCACTTGATACGTCTATAAACATAGAATATCTTGTGTGCCTTGCTGATTTAGGCATTTAAAGGAGGTGAGAATATGACATACGCAAGATTAAAGAAATTAATCGAAAACGGTGCTTATGATAAAAATGATATGATGAATAAGCTTGATGTATTCTTAATGGCTAATCGTATCACAGAAGCACAGTACGAGGAACTTGTTGGATTAATGGGATAAGTAACGGCAGGAGCGAAAAGCTCTTTTTTTATTGCGAAAAAATAGGAGGATAAGATTATGAAAGAACTTATTATTAACAAAACAGAAAGACAGGATGCACATCATGATTATATTTACAAAGACGGCAAGAAGATAGCAAAAGAGAAGGATAACTATGTTTTTTGCTATCTCACTAAGTCGGGTATGCTCAAAGCAACAGAGCATGAAGATATAGCAGGAAGTATTGAAGGACGATATGTAAAGACAGATGAGCTTTCAAGCGAAAAGGGAACACCCTGTATCAATGGTAAGGCTTATGATATTTGGGGCATTGGCGAAAACTATGTGATTATATCTAATAAAGGTGATAAATTTTATATTTCATCCAATGCGGATGGCTCAAAGGTTGATCATCCGAACCAGAGAGGCGATTATTTTGCATATACATTACTCCATGAAATCTATACAATGCTTAAGTAAAATGATTTAGGGCGGAGAAATCCGCCCTTTTTTAATAAACGACTGATAGCATACAGTAAGGAGGGTTGTATGGAGAATATAATTGTAGCACTGATTACAGGGGCAATAACGCTGTTTGGTGTACTGATTGCCAATAGTAAGTCACAAGCGGTAACAGACACAAAATTAGAAGAGCTTACAAGAGAAGTTAGAGAACACAATGATTTTGCACATCGAGTG